>Ga0209312_1001306_pt1 | contig 18836 bp, 15 predicted proteins | sample BioC13SIPDNA_4_FD_185744 | JGI IMG/M metagenome (GOLD analysis project Ga0209312, IMG submission 185744) | Anaerobic biogas reactor microbial communites from Washington, USA - Biogas_R1_B C13 SIP DNA (SPAdes) (version 2) | ecosystem: Engineered > Bioreactor > Anaerobic > Unclassified | place... | reverse complement strand
ATTGGGGCTGTAGCCCGTAAATTAACCTATATTATTTTTGTTATTATGCGGGACAAAAAAACATATGTCCCCATGGCTTGATTACATAAAAAGCCTCCATTTTAAAATTAAATATTGTTGACTTTATATAGCTGGTCTACAGTGCTTCAGCTATAACTGCTCAGACAGGGGGACACACCTTCTACGAAGGCAAACACAGGGGACAGGGCCGCCGTTTTCCCTAGCGGTTAAAGCTTCGCTTTAAAACGTCATACCAGTCCCCATGTTTGCCCGAAGGAATTTCCCCCGGTCTTTTTACTTTAATGGCAAACACAGGGGATACCCCTCCGGGGCACAAGCAGTGCTTTTATTTACACTTCGGACTACGCTTCGCTCGTGACACGGGGACAGTCCCCATGTTTGCCCCGGGTCTGAGAACAACGTCAATCTTATTTCTTTGAGGAAATGCCCGCCGCTCTTTTGTATTCTTCTTCCGTTATGTGTTGGTTGGCTAATAGCTTTCTCCATACTTCTGTACCATAAATATTTCGCAGATTCTTATCGTCCCACTGGGTGATATCCGGATTTACTTTATAGATTCCGATGCCATTGGGCCTTTTATCCAGGCAGAGGACAATCTTTCTGTCTATCAGCGGCTGTAATTCTTCTTTGACCTCAGCTGGGTCTATTTTCTTATATGCTGCAAATTCATTTATACTTATGGGTGCTGCGTTTACATTTTGTCCATAGGTACGATCAAAGATATGAAGGCACATAGCATACTGAATGATGCTGGTGTCTGATATGGTCAGGGAAGATAGTTGAACTATGAAGGGAAGGAGTTGAAAGGGTGCACACTGTGCTCCGTACGAGAAGATATATTCATTAGAAAGGGTCTCCCCTAAATAGGTAATGTAATACTACTGTTTTTTGATAATTGATCTGTAAAAAATTGTTTTGCTGTAACATCATCATTTTTGCCTAGTAACTCCTTAACATCATCAATCGATTTTAGTACATAAAACTTTTTATGGGGAGTGAAGTAAACTAGTACTTTCTTATTCAACAATGTTAAGTTAATAATATTATTTAATGTTCCTTTACTCTTGCCGTTCCATATCATGAAACCATAGTCTGCTTCATTAGCCATTGCTAAGTCTTTAGCTGCATAAAAATCAAAGCCTTTGATCTGGTTTCCTATTTGTATTGAAATGACATCCCACTGGCCTATGTTATTTCTCGCCTTGCCATTTGTAGCATATATATTAACATTCCTGTAATGTTTATCAGAACAATGATTTTGAACTGCTTTGTCAACACCGGTTGCATCCCCAATTAAAATGGTGAACTGGTTATTGATAATATTATCAATCCGCTTGAGCGCTTCCGAATTTAATTTTGATATGGCTCGCGGCCCTGCGATAAAAACCTTCATTTATTTATCTTCTCCCTGTTTTTGTCATCGTCAAAACATAAACATCAGCTACATTAATATCTCTTTTCAGCATATCTACAGCTTCATTTAATAATAAGTATATCGATTGCATATCCTTCTGCCCATTTACCTTTCAATTTAATAACCATATTTATTTCACCCCCTTGAATTACCGTCCCCAACATATATATTTGATTCATTTTTAACGCGGTTTAGCAATGATCCTAATCCCACGACTCCAGTAATTTCAGATAAGCTTTCGTTTTCTTTTCCCGCAATTCATGCTGCAACATAGAGGCTTCAATAAAATCATAGCGGCCTCTTAATTCTTCCGGCGTTAAAACATTTTTGTGCCAGTATTCGTCTTGCCGGGCGAAATATATAGCTTTCTCTATGCTTTCAGGATCTCTTTTGTCAAATCTTATCATCTTACGCATTACATCAGACCATTTTTGTATATCTGGTTCTTCATATCCGGGGAAATTTTCTTGTATGCAGTTATATAATAATTTTGCTAACTTACTTTCTTCATCTTCTTCACTGTATATATTTAAACTTTTTCTTTTATTTTTCTTTAAAGTTTTATTTAGCGACTTCTGTAAACGGGCATGCTCAAGGTCTGACGTGGCCTCTTCGTGTAAATTGGTGTTTGCATGTACGTGTAAACCCGGGTGTGCATTAGGTGGTGCGCTATAACATACCACCTCGTGTAAATCAGGGTTGACATAAAATGATTTTGGGGGTGAGCTATAGACTACTACCCCCTGTGAGTGATCGCCCATACCTCTGAGGGGGTCATTTGCTTTTGGCTTGAAATATTCCCGCGAATCATTCGAGTATGGTGAGTCGAAAATATCTGGGTCCCAGGTGTCGATATCTGTATTCATTCTATAGGACGTTGTCTGGAAGAGTTTTTTGCCGAAAGGGATCACGACTTTTTTGTCGATCAATTCCTGCAGCTGCCGGCTGATCGATTGTCGGCTGGTGGCACAGGCGTCAACGAAATCTTCCTGGGCGATGACGCCCCAATTCCTATGCCAGCCGAAAGTCTGGCGGATAATGTGGTTGCAGATCTTTATTTGGGTTTTGGTCATATTGGAACGACCGATAGCTTCCAGCAGATGATTTGGATACATGGTAAAGTAGGTTCCCTCTGCCAGGGTCTCATGATTAGACAATACTACACCCCCCGTGATTCGAAAAAAGGTCTGCTCACCTCTTTTTATAAGGAAAATCTAATTATATTATACAATATTTAGAATAATTGTCATGCGCTGTCGCACGAAAAGAGACATTCACCCTTGCGTTGTAGGGGAGCATAGTATGCTCCCGCACCTTAGCGGGCGAGCTTGCGAGCCCATAAAATAATTCCTCTATCATATTTTTATTTATAAGGAAGCGGGCAGATACTATCTGCCCTACAAGGCATAAACGAAGGTTTCTCTTGCTCATTGTTTTAAAGAGCTTTCCCGTACTAAACAGCCTTCCTTGATAAACAGAAATTAAAAGGATATCAACGATGAAGAGAGAATTTTGAATAATTCCATTCTCTTGAAATAGGGGCCCAAATAAATGCCGCACTTGATACAGGCAAACGGAGGGAAATCATGCTGATACAATGCACCAAAAAGTTATTGGATGAACTGGGAATTAAAAATCCGCTGCAAAAAGAAGAGCCGGGATTGTTTTCCTGGCATGCCAACCTCATTACCTTCAATCGCAGAAAAACTATGGTGATGGTCAACGACAACAACCGCTATGCAATTATTTTATATGGATTAAAAAAGCGGGATTTTGAGCATTTAAATGAGATTATCTTGGCAGGTATAAGGAATGTTTTTCGGGATGAAGGTATCGATGAAGCAGTGATCGATGAATATTTGAGCCGGTCCGGGGAAATGGTTTTTGCCAGGACCAGGGACAGATCTTCCATTACCAGAGTGAACCAGGCTGCGCAGGAAGTTGACTTCTATTCCAAAGATGTCATCGAGGGAGAAATCATTCAAAGGGTTATAAGCCGTAAAATCAGCCGGGTAATCATTGGACCCGGGCGGGGCGGTAAGGATTACACATATCCTAACCAGGAATTGCTGGGGGATCTGGAAAAACTCTGGGGCGGGTCAGTAATAAAGTGCCGGGCAGCGATAATTAAAGTGAAGCTTGATCTGGAAAAATTCGACGTTTGGCGAAGGCTGGTGATTCCGCTCAATTATACATTTGTCGAGCTGCACGATGCTTTGCAGGTCGCTTTCGGATGGTGGGGCCTTCATTTGCATGAGTTTTATATTTACGGAGATAAAGGACCAGTGAACTGGTCATATGTAAATCATCCCGGCTTTCACAAAGAGGGCTATAAACCGGTGTTGAATCTTGTCTGTGATGAAGATGCTTTTACCTATCGTAATGATGTGGAGATGAAGCTGGAAGGAGGGATCAGGCTATCGGAACTGCCCTTCCGGCTGGCCAAGTATAATTATGATTTTGGCGACGATTGGCAGCATTATATAGTGGTTGAGAAATTAATTGATGATTTTTCTTTCAATCATCCTGTGTGTCTGGATGGCAGCGGCGATGCCCCGCCGGAGGATGTGGGGGGCGAAGCCGGCTATGAGTGTTTTGTTGAAGCGATGGCTGATGAGAATCACCCGGAGCACAACGACTATAAATTGTGGTCAAAAAGTAAGATATATGAAGAATTTGATCTGGATCTGATAAACAGGAGACTTCGTTTTGTATGAAAAAGGGAAATATTAGGATTTGGCAATACTATTTAAGAGTTAGAATCAGATAGTGAATTTTGGGAGGGCAAAATGAAAGGTATTGTTTTAGCCGGGGGGAAGGGGACCCGCCTGTATCCGATGACACATGCTGTGTCAAAACAACTGTTGCCAATCTACGATAAGCCGCTGATTTATTATTCTTTATCAGTCCTCTTGCTGGCAGGGATCAAAGAGATCCTGATCATTTCCACTCCGGAAGACAGGCCGCTTTATGAGAGGTTATTAGGAGATGGGTCCAGGTTGGGATTGGAATTTTCCTATCAGGTGCAGGAAACGCCCCGGGGACTCGCGGATGCTTTTATCCTGGGTGAAGATTTTATTGGTGATGACAGTGTCTGTTTGATACTGGGAGACAATGTGTTTTATGGCCAGGACCTGACCAAGGTGCTTCGCAAGGCCAGGGAACTGGAGGAAGGCGCAGTCATTTTCGGATATCCGGTCAAGGATGCCAGATCTTTTGGTGTCGTGGAATTCGATAACAATAACAAAGTTATTTCTATTGAGGAGAAACCGGTCAAGCCGAAATCCAATTATGCCATACCGGGACTTTACTTTTATGATAATAAAGTCGTTGAGATAGCCAGGCAGGTCAAACCATCTGCCCGGGGAGAAATGGAGATCACGGCAGTGAATAATGCTTATCTGGAAAAAGGTAAACTAAATGTCATTTTGCTGGGACGTGGTATGGCCTGGCTTGACACCGGAACACCGGACGGTATGCTGAAGGCTGCCGAATATGTGAAAGCAGTACAATCCACACAAGGGTTTTACATTTCCTGCCTGGAAGAGATCGCCTGGCGGAGAGGTTTTATTACTACTGAACAGTTACGGGAAATTGGCGAGAACTTAAAAATGACTGATTATGGGCAGTATATCCTGTCTTTGGCAGAGGATCAGTTGTAAAACGAGGAATTGTGAGGCAGAGCAGAATGAAAAACATGATGGTTACGGGAGGCGCCGGTTTTATCGGCAGCAATTTCGTAAAAAGGATGCTCGATAAATATCCTGTTTATAAGATCATCAATGTAGATGCACTTACTTATGCCGGGAACCTGGAGAATCTGCAGGATATTGCACAGCATCCTAATTACATATTTGTTAAAGCGGATATCAGAGATAGAGCGAAGATGGAAGAGGTATTCATAGATCATGATATTGATACAGTAATTAATTTTGCTGCTGAGAGTCATGTAGACAGAAGTATCCTTGAGCCGGAAGTATTTTTAACTACCAATGTTATAGGTACCCAGGTGCTTTTGGACACAGCAAAGAGATTTTGGATAACAAATCCGGAGGATAAATACTGTAAGGAATACAAGCCGGGGGTTAAATTCCTGCAAGTATCAACTGATGAAGTTTACGGTGCACTGGGGGCAACTAGAAAATTTATTGAAACAATGCCCTTGAGGCCAAACAGTCCCTACGCTGCATCCAAGGCTTCAGCGGATATGGTTGTCAGAGCTTATCATATGACCTATGGTATGCCGGTAAACATAACCCGCTGCAGCAATAACTACGGTCCTTATCAATTCCCGGAAAAACTGATCCCGCTGATGATCAATAACTGTCTGAATAATAAAGAACTGCCGGTATATGGAGACGGCATGCAGATCAGAGACTGGCTGCATGTAGCTGATCACTGTAATGCAATCGATATAGTGTTACACAAGGGATTAGATGGAGAAGTCTATAACATTGGCGGAAATAATGAAAAGGCCAATATTGAGATCGTAAAACTCATTATTTCTACGCTGGGAAAATCGGAATCATTGATCAAATCTGTCCAGGATCGTCCGGGACATGACAGGAGATATGCGATCGATAATACCAAAATCACCACTCAGTTAGGGTGGTCTCCGGCTTATACCTTTGAAGAGGGGATTCAGGAGACGATAGAATGGTACCTGAATCATTCGAAGTGGATCAAAATGTGACAGGGGGATACCTGGCCTCTGCCTGCCCGAGGATGTCACTTCAAAACACCTGGCTCCTCTAACACGCTTCAGGTGGTGCATTTGGTGATAGACAGTGACTTAATGACGCGGTAAAATTGATTTAAGTTTTTTAAAAGGGTGGACAAGATGGAGGTAATCCAAACCGATCTGCCGGGAGTAGTTATCCTGATCCCGCAGGTTTTCACAGATCACCGGGGCTGGTTTTACGAAAGCTGCAGCCGCAGAACTCTGGCTGCACACGGGATCGATTTTAACATCGCCCAGATCAATCGTTCTTGTTCACTGCAAAGATACACCTTACGGGGCCTGCATTTCCAGAACCATCCCTACGCCCAGGCCAAAATCATCCGCTGTACAGCCGGCAGCATACTGGACGCCGCGGTAGATCTGCGCCGGGATTCGCCCGCATATTTACAGTATACCATGGTGGAACTTTCTGCTGCTAACCGGCGGCAATTATATATACCCAGGGGATTTGCCCATGGCTGCCTGACTTTGACTGACAATACGGAAATCGAGTATCTGACTGACGAATTCTACTACCCGGAGGCAGACCGGACCCTTCGCTTCGACGATCCTGCCATCGGCATCAGCTGGGAAACCGCTGATCCAATTCTCTCTGCGAAAGATGCCGCAGCACCTTTTTTACGGGACTGCGGCTGCAATTTTTGATCGATAGGAAACTTTTTAAGGGGGCTACAAATTGACGCAGGTCAAAAGCGACAAGGATATCAAGCTGGGAATCATCGGCATCGGAGCGATGGGAAAAGGGCTCCTCTATCAGGCAGGCATCACCCCGGAAGTTACGGCGGCAGTGGTTTGTGATATCGATATGGCACGCTGCGAAGCGGCAGCCCGGTTTTTCGGCATTGCTTACCGACGCGTTGCCACCGCTGAAGAAATGGAACAAGCCATCACAGAAGGAGTCCTGGCCGTTTGCACAGACGGAGAAATGCTGGCCCGCTGCGGGCAGCTGGATGCAGTCATTGAAGCGACCGGAACCATCATGGACGGAGGCCGTTTCGCCGTAAGCGCATTGAAAGCGAAGAAGCATCTGATCCTGATGAATTCTGAAATCGATTTGATTTTTGGTCCTTACTTCCAGCAACTGGCGGCAGAGAATGGAGTCGTCTGCACCAGCGCAGACGGTGATCAATACGGTGTCCTCAAACATATGATGGACGACATCAACAGATGGGGATTCAAAACAGTCATGGCGGGCAACGTAAAAGGTTTTTTGAACCGTTATGCCCATCCGGATATGATGATCGAAGAAGCCCGCAAGCGTAACCTGGATGTGCGCGCCTGCACTTCTTATACTGACGGGACCAAGCTGAATATCGAAATGGCCCTGATCGCTAACGCAGAAGGTTTGCAGACGATATGTCCCGGTATGCAGGGGCCCCGGTTGGAACATATAAGCCAGGTGATGGGGGCTTATGATTTCCCTTCTCTCGGGGACAAACAGCAGCCCCGGGTGGATTATATTCTGGGCGCAGAACCCGGGGGCGGAGTTTTTGTCATCGGATACTGCGACCATCCTTACCAGCAGGATATGCTGCAATATTATAAAATGGGCGCCGGGCCTTTCTATTTATTCTATCGTCATTACCACCTCTGCCATATCGAAGCCCTGTCCACAGTGGTTCAAGCCGTCCGGCAGAAAAAAGCTTTGATGCAGCCCGATCATGGTTTTGTGACCAATGTTTATGCCTATGCCAAACGGGATCTGGCTGCCGGCGATATGCTTGACGGGATCGGTGGTTTCAGCTGTTACGGTTTGATTGAAAACCGGGAGGACAATCTGATAGCCCCCGGCCTTCCTATATGCCTGACGGACCAGATCCGGCTCAAACGCAGTGTTAAAAAAGACGAGAAGATCCTGTGGGACGATGTGGAAATCAATAACGAGCGCCTTGATTTTTCGCTTTTTCGTCTGGCCAGCCTGGCAGGAGGAAACACCACACTATGAAATTAGCCATCCTGACCGTGTATCTGGTAACCCCCGACACCAGCCGCCTGATCGACCTGCAATTGGAAATGATCGGGCGTCATACCCGTGAATATACCATCTACGCAGCGATCAACCGTCTGCAGCCGGAATTTAAAGCCAAATTAAACGGACATCCCGGAGTCAAAATATGCAGCATCCCGGAAACTGACCAGCGTGGTTCCGCAGAGCTGACCTATTATCTGGAGCATATGGCAGCGCAGGCCGTGTCCGAAGGGGCTACTCATCTGGTCACCCTGCATGTGGACTCTTTCCCGGTGGCGGATGATTGGAGCGAAACCATCGCCGGCCGGCTTTCTGCTCAATGTGTCCTGGCTGCCCCCAGCGAACATGGAAGTCCGCGCATGCCATCCGCCGGGCTGTTTTTCACCCGGGAATTCTATCTGCAGTACCGACCAGTTTTCCGAATCGATGACGCGGAGCAGGAGTCAGAAGGAATGCAGCAATTTAGAAATAAATATAATGTCTACAGTTGGGATTCAGGCATGGGCTATATCTACCGGGCAGATGAAGCCGGATTGGATTGGTATCCTTTAAAACGCCTGGAGAAAAGAGGCGGGGCCGCCATTTATGAGGGTCTGCTCTTCCATCTGGAGGGGGGATTCCGCTATGGCAGTCCGAAAAAGCAAGATCCCAGCCTGCCAGACAAAATAATTCGCCAGTGCCTGTATGCGGCCAAATATGCTCTCATGCCCATCCTGCCCAAAAGTATTATTTATAACCGCAACAGCCTGCTAAGAAAGGTGCTGGCCCTCATGAACCGCAAAATGATCATCGACTCTTTGTATGGTGAAGAGAAAAAAGATTTGCTGGCCGACCCGGAAAAATTTCTGCAGTCCCTGCGTGACAGTTGGGGACGTTCCTAAAATGTCACCTTTTTGGTGAGGAGACATAAGAACCGTCATCTTGTCTGCACTTCTTTATGTTATAATTACTGCAAAATGGCAATGAGGAGAGGGACCGATGAAAATAACGGTTGCGGGGACAGGTTATGTGGGGCTGTCCAATGCGGTATTGCTGGCGCAGCATAATGAAGTGACGGCCATCGATATCATCAGGGAAAAAGTTGAAATGATCAATAAGCGGGTCTCTCCAATCGTTGACCATGAAATAGAAGAGTTTTTCGCTGGGAAAGAACTGAATTTAAAGGCAACCATCGATAACTATGTGGCCTATAAAGATGCGGAATTCGTGATCGTGGCTACGCCGACTGACTACGATCCGGATCTGAATTATTTCAACACCCGCACGGTGGAAGGGGTCATCGCCAATGTGCTGGCCATCAACCCTGATGCCGTCATCGTCATCAAATCAACGGTGCCGGTAGGCTATACCAATAAGGTCAAGGCCATGTTTGCAACGGATAACATCATCTTTTCCCCGGAATTCTTGCGGGAAGGCAAAGCACTGTGGGATTGCCTGTATCCTTCCCGGATCATTGTAGGGGAAAAGTCGGAGCGGGCTAAAGTATTTGCCGATCTGCTGGTCCAGGGAGCGATCAGGGAAGACATCCCGGTGCTGTTTACCGATCCCACCGAAGCCGAAGCGGTCAAATTATTTGCCAATACCTATTTGGCTTTAAGAGTCGCGTATTTTAATGAGCTGGATACGTTTGCCGAGATCCGGGGACTGAATACCAGGGACATCATCGAAGGGGTAGGGCTGGACCCCAGGATCGGCAGTCATTATAATAATCCTTCCTTCGGCTATGGCGGGTACTGTCTGCCCAAAGACGCTAAACAGTTAAGAGCCAATTATGCCGATGTGCCCAGCACTTTGATCGGTGCCATCGTCGATTCCAACGCCACTCGCAAAGATCATATCGCCGACCGGATCATCGCCATGCATCCTGATACAGTGGGAATCTACCGTTTGACCATGAAAACTGATTCCGATAATTTCCGCGCTTCCTCCATCCAGGGCATCATGAAACGAATCAAGGCCAAAGGGATCGAGGTCGTGGTCTATGAACCGGTACTCAAAGAAGAAGAATTTTTCAAGTCCAGAGTGATCAGAGATTTAGAAGAATTCAAGCAGATCTCCGATGTCATCGTGTCCAATAGACTCGCCGATGAACTGCTGGATGTGGAGGAGAAGGTCTATACCCGGGATCTGTGGGGGAGAGATTGAGGCACACATGAACAAAGTAAAAATGCCCTCACATTTGTGAGGGCATCGTTTTCTCGTCATTTATGCTATGGCGGAGAAATATTAAAACACTGGACAATGACCTATTAGCCTATTTATCGGAATCCCAAAAAACCTTTAGGGCCTTAAAGAACAGTCTTTTTTAAACCTCCAGTAAACGAATCCACCAAAAACTCAAAATAAACCAAACAGATAAACCATGGATAAGAAACCAATGACTTTAGACAGTAAACTAAATTTCTCCGCCAAAGCTTTATAAGCATACCAGATGCAGATCAGAAATGCAATTTATTTTTATTAAGAAGCACGGGGACGGATTTGTCACACTTTACTAACCCCTAACCACTTACTACCTACCCGTGAAGTACACCCCGATTTGTGCACATCGTGATATAATAATAACTATCCGGGACGAGGAGGATATGAGTTGGTTATGCAGGATATGATAAAAAAAGAAATGATCAAAAGTTATACAGAAAAGTACAGCCAAATCTGCCATGACAATAATCTGGTTGATTTCAGTTTATATGAAAAGTACGGTGTGAAGCGGGGCCTCAGAGATTTAAACGGCATGGGAGTCGTTACTGGCATCACCAATATATCGTTAATAAAGTCAAATGAAGAGATCGACGGCAAAAGTGTCCCATGTGAAGGGGAGCTGTATTACCGGGGCTACAACATCATTGATCTGGTCAAGGGATTCGTGGGCGGCAACCGCTATGGGTTTGAAGAAATCGCCTATCTGCTGCTATTCAGCAAGCTCCCCGATGCTGCTGAACTGGCACAATTCCAGGAAATTCTGGCGGGCTGCAGGAACCTGCCGCGAAATTTTGTGCGCGATGTGATCATGAAAGCGCCCAGCAAAGACATTATGAACTCTTTGACGAAGAGTATCCTGACCCTGGTTTCCTACGATGAACGGGTGTCGGACCTGTCAATGGATAACATACTGAGGCAATGCCTTACTCTGATCAGCATTTTTCCCATGCTGGCTGTTTACGGATATCATGCCTATAATCACTATGAATGCGGGGAAAGCTTCTATATTCACCGGCCGGAGGACAAGCTTTCCGCGGCGGAAAATTTTTTACGAATGTTAAGGCCGGATAAAAAGTATTCGGAAGTTGAGGCGAAGGTGCTGGATGCTGCGCTGGTGCTGCATATGGAACACGGCGGCGGGAATAATTCCACCTTTACCACCCGGGTCATTACTTCGGCGGGAACGGATACTTACTCCGTTATCGCGGCTGCCTTATCATCCCTGAAAGGGCCCAAACACGGGGGCGCCAATAATATGGTCATCGAGATGGTGAAAGACATAAAAGCTCACGTTACAGATGTTAGGGATGAAGAAGCGGTGCGGGGATATTTAACCAGGATCCTTAACAAGGAAGTGTTTGACCGCAGAGGCCTGATCTATGGTATGGGACATGCTGTCTATTCGATTTCCGATCCCCGGGCAGAAGTATTTAAGGGGTTTGTGGAAAAATTGGCTGATGCCAAGGACAGAAGGCCGGATTTCGAGCTCTACTCGATGATAGAGCGGATCGCTCCCGAAGTGATCGCCGCAAGACGGCCCATTTACAAGGGCGTCAGTGCCAATGTGGATTTTTACAGTGGATTTGTTTACAGCATGCTGGATATTCCCGTCGAGCTATATACCCCCATGTTTGCCATCGCCAGGATCGTGGGCTGGAGTGCGCATCGCCTGGAGGAACTGTCCAATGCAGATAAAATAATCAGGCCGGCCTATAAAAGCATTGTTACATTGAAAGATTACGTGGATATAAATGAGCGGTAAGCACGCAGACAAGGGGACGGTTCTTCTGTCTGCGATAAAAGGAGTGCAGTTTTGTTCTCTTATTTCTTGGTGCCCGCAGACAGAAGAACCGTCAGACTGTGTGACAACACTTGTCTGTTATTTTCTAAAGTGGTCAGAAGTTAACCATATTCATTTGATATGACCCTGAATGTATAAAAAGAGGTTGGTTTAGGCTTGGGCCGGGGCCAACCTTCTTACTATTTCTTCAACTCCCAGGATATTTATTACTCTTCGCATGTTGTAGGCCAGGAAATGTAACTTGTTTTCTGTTTTTACTGACTCTAATCCCCGGGTCAGAAAATAGCTGTAGCCCCAGATTCGCTTTACCGTTCCAAAGGGGTGTTCAACTATCATTTGTCTTTGCAGATATAGTTCCTTGTTCTCTTTCGTTCGTCGGTCGATCTCGTCTAATCGCTCCTGTTCCAAGTTGCGGTGAATAGTTCTTCCTCTGGATGACTTGCTGCATTGGTCTTTTAAGTCGCATTGTTTGCAGGCCCGACTGTTTTTGTATACCTGGTACTTTACTCCTTTTTCTTCTCTGATTCTTCCCGGGTGTAAGGTCTGTCCTGCCGGGCAGATGTATATATCTTGCTCTTTATCGTACTTAAATTTGTCCAGTTGGAAATCAGTGTTAGCAACATTACCGGTAACTCTTGGTTTGGGTACATAAGTTCTTATCCCATTGGTCTCACACTCTATCAAATCTTTGGTAGCATAATAGCCTTTATCGGCCAGGACTTCGATTCCTTCTGCTTCTAAAACTTCTTTAGCCTTTTTAGCCATATTGCTTAGCTGCCCCTGATCAGCCGGGTTGTTTATGACTTCACTGTCTACTACCAATTTATGCTTTTGGTCAACTGCGGTCTGAACATTGTAGCTGACTTCAACTCCAAAGTTGTTTGCTGCCATTAGCCGGGCATCTGGGTCTGTTGTTGAGATTTCTTTTGCTCCGGCGGCTGCCATTTCTTCCTGCATTTTCATATATTCAGTTCTGCGGTTCTTTAATTCTTCTATGCGTTTCTTGATTTCTTCTTCACTGGGGACATGGATATCTGCTTCATCTACATCGTTGCTGTCTAGTTCATTTAAGTATGTTTCTATCTTTTCATCGATGTATTTTAATTGTCTTTTGATTTTCTTTTCATTGAAATTGTTGCGTTTGGAGTTGCTTGCTCTGAATTTGGAACCGTCTACAGCAACTACTTGCTTACCGTATAAATCCCAATCTTTACATAACATATTAAATTGCTTGAAGACGCCTTTTAATGCTTCTGGGTTATCTTTTCTAAAATCAGCTATAGTTTTAAAGTCTGGTTTTAATTTACGCAAAAGCCAAAACAGCTCAAGATTCCTGCCGGCTTCAGTTTCAAGTTTCCTGGAGGATCTGATGCGGTTCATATATCCATACAGGTAGAGTTTCAATAAATCTCTGGGGTCATATGCAGGTCTTCCGATTACATTAGGATCTGTCCTTAAAAACCCAAGTTCATGCATATTTAATGAGTTTACAAATACTTCGATCACTCTAACTGGATTATCTGATGTTATATAGTCATCCACCGCTTCAGGAAAAAGGGTGATTTGACTGCGGTCTTCGCCCATTATGTAAGCCATTATTCCACCTCTCAATCACCCTAATTATTCGACTTTAACCAGCTTTTATCCTGCAGGTTTTTGGGACTTTTCACACAGTCTGGCGTGGCCCATGGCAACAAAATTGTATTGTCCGCCCACTCCGCTTACTACCCGTCCGTCCTCCAATTGGTCGGAAGCGATGGACCCCAAGAGGGTTGCTTTCATACCCGTATTGACGAAGCGGCCGTCTTTGCGCTGCAGGCGCCTTAGTTCCTCGTCGCCGTAAAGCTGGTTTACCTTTTCCACCCCGGACATGCCAAATTGCATGCGTTCTTCTTCGCTCATGTCATTTAACGCCTGATAAAATCCCTTGGGCCCGAAATAGAAGGCGCCCAGGATCACGGTTCCGCCTAAAAGCTTTTTGCCCAGCAGCTCTTTTATGGCATTTAAGCTGGCAGGATCGTTCAAATCCGCTGAGTACCTGGCCTCACCCTCACAAATAACACCGTTTTCATATTTCAAACCCTTTCGCAGGATGCCGAATTTAGTAAGGAAGTTGAAATCCTCTTCATCCAGGCAGGAGTGGATGGCTTTCATCTCCATCAGCCGCTCAAGAATGTCAGAAGGGATGTGATCTGCCTTCAGATACCCTTCATTGATCAGCTTCATCAAGGGCACGCTGTCAAAAACCTTGCGCTTTAAAATTTTATTTTTATAAAGCTGCATAAAAGCATCCACGAACATTTCAGAGGAGCCGTAGAGACCCTGTTCAAAGATCCCGGTGCCGCCCCACCGTTTGATGAGCGTTTCATAGCGCTGCGCGATCCCCGACTTCTGCAGAAGTTCCTGATACATATCATTATGGTCATTGCGCACCACCAGCCCGGCTACGATGGCGTCTCCCAGGGCGCCGATCCCCACCTGCAGGGTGCCGCCGTCCTTGATCAGCACGCTGGCATTGAGGCCGATCATATAATCAGGCACGGACACCGCATCTTTGGGAGCGCCGAACAGCGGATAATTAAATTGCGGACCGGCCAGGATCATATCGTAGCTGTTTCCCTCTATGACCGCGTCGCCGTACATGAAAGGCAGGTTCTGATTGACCTCCGCCATCAGAACGAATTTCCTCCCGGCAGCCCGCAGTTTGCCCATCTCCCGCAGGCCTTCGATCACGATATCCGCGTTGCAGCCCAATGAATACATGGTTCGCCCGTCGATTTCCAGTGAACTGACCAGGCTGCCGAAGACATTGATCCCCATTTCCAATCCATCCCGGACGATATGGGTATAATTGGAGGTAATGTGATTCTGCTGAGCGGTGTCATCGTCCAGATAGGTCCCGGCTTTGCTGTAAAACTCGTAGTGCTCCACATTTTTCGGCATTTTCCCGGCCCGGTAATCCAGCATGTATTCAATATCGGGCACCCCGTCAAACAGCTTGGGCCTGATGATGTCATAGATCCTTTTTTCCAGGTCAGATTTGCCGGTGGGCTTTTCCAGGGGCAGGGCGGTGATGATTTTCAGTGAAATGGAAGGGTCAGCTTTGGCCCTCCGGTAAAGTTCGTTGCAAAACAGCACCGGTTTACCCAGTGCCAGGGTCATGGCAAAGACGATATCCTTGCCTATGTATTCGATCACCTCGTCCACACAACGTTTCACGTCATCATGAATTTGCCCGGCATACTCTTTCATTCAAATAACTCCTCCCCTCAGCTTTTGAGCAATAATTTATCTCTATTTTCAAAATATTCTTTATGTTCCAAAATATTCCTTCTTTTGAGAACAGTTGGAAAGAAGAAAGTTGGAAAGGGGTGAGGAGTGAGGCGTAGGGGCGTGCGTATTGCTTGCCTGCCTGCCTGTGCCCCGCAGGGGTATGCCCAGGATGGGTATGCCCTATAGGGTATGCCACGAAGGGGTACGCGTCCGGTGGTATGGAGCAAGAACGATGCAAGTGAAGTGTGAGGCGTGAGGGTAACGATGGTTAAACAATTGCTCAACGCTTAACGATTGTTTAACGATAGGGAAGACCAGACGCCAGCATTTTTAACCATAAGGGGTTCAGAAGCAAAAAGGTGCCAACACCCGACCGCCTGTGCCCTATAGGATATGCCACGATGGAGAACGTGTCCGGTGGCAAATAAAGATTGGGTGAAATGAGGATACTCCCGTCACAAAACAATTTTTTGACCCCTGGGAATAGATAATGTTATATTATAAGGAAACTAATGGAAACCTGAAGGCGCCTAAGACGGTGACTTATAAGGAGCTGGACCATGGATCAGAGAAGTGATAATTCCCACCGGCACAGTCCGGTGAAGTTGATCATCTGGGCGGGAGTGACCCTGCTCGTTGTGCTGAATTTTTCCGGAGTGCTAAACATCTTCCGGAATCTTTTCGGCGTGCTTTACCCGCTGCTGCTGGGGGCCGCCATTGCCTACGTCAGACTGTGTGACAACACTTGTCTGTTATTTTCTAAAGTGGTCAGAAGTTAACCATATTCATTTGATATGACCCTGAATGTATAAAAAGAGGTTGGTTTAGGCTTGGGCCGGGGCCAACCTTCTTACTATTTCTTCAACTCCCAGGATATTTATTACTCTTCGCATGTTGTAGGCCAGGAAATGTAACTTGTTTTCTGTTTTTACTGACTCTAATCCCCGGGTCAGAAAATAGCTGTAGCCCCAGATTCGCTTTACCGTTCCAAAGGGGTGTTCAACTATCATTTGTCTTTGCAGATATAGTTCCTTGTTCTCTTTCGTTCGTCGGTCGATCTCGTCTAATCGCTCCTGTTCCAAGTTGCGGTGAATAGTTCTTCCTCTGGATGACTTGCTGCATTGGTCTTTTAAGTCGCATTGTTTGCAGGCCCGACTGTTTTTGTATACCTGGTACTTTACTCCTTTTTCTTCTCTGATTCTTCCCGGGTGTAAGGTCTGTCCTGCCGGGCAGATGTATATATCTTGCTCTTTATCGTACTTAAATTTGTCCAGTTGGAAATCAGTGTTAGCAACATTACCGGTAACTCTTGGTTTGGGTACATAAGTTCTTATCCCATTGGTCTCACACTCTATCAAATCTTTGGTAGCATAATAGCCTTTATCGGCCAGGACTTCGATTCCTTCTGCTTCTAAAACTTCTTTAGCCTTTTTAGCCATATTGCTTAGCTGCCCCTGATCAGCCGGGTTGTTTATGACTTCACTGTCTACTACCAATTTATGCTTTTGGTCAACTGCGGTCTGAACATTGTAGCTGACTTCAACTCCAAAGTTGTTTGCTGCCATTAGCCGGGCATCTGGGTCTGTTGTTGAGATTTCTTTTGCTCCGGCGGCTGCCATTTCTTCCTGCATTTTCATATATTCAGTTCTGCGGTTCTTTAATTCTTCTATGCGTTTCTTGATTTCTTCTTCACTGGGGACATGGATATCTGCTTCATCTACATCGTTGCTGTCTAGTTCATTTAAGTATGTTTCTATCTTTTCATCGATGTATTTTAATTGTCTTTTGATTTTCTTTTCATTGAAATTGTTGCGTTTGGAGTTGCTTGCTCTGAATTTGGAACCGTCTACAGCAACTACTTGCTTACCGTATAAATCCCAATCTTTACATAACATATTAAATTGCTTGAAGACGCCTTTTAATGCTTCTGGGTTATCTTTTCTAAAATCAGCTATAGTTTTAAAGTCTGGTTTTAATTTACGCAAAAGCCAAAACAGCTCAAGATTCCTGCCGGCTTCAGTTTCAAGTTTCCTGGAGGATCTGATGCGGTTCATATATCCATACAGGTAGAGTTTCAATAAATCTCTGGGGTCATATGCAGGTCTTCCGATTACATTAGGATCTGTCCTTAAAAACCCAAGTTCATGCATATTTAATGAGTTTACAAATACTTCGATCACTCTAACTGGATTATCTGATGTTATATAGTCATCCACCGCTTCAGGAAAAAGGGTGATTTGACTGCGGTCTTCGCCCATTATGTAAGCCATTATTCCACCTCTCAATCACCCTAATTATTCGACTTTAACCAGCTTTTATCCTGCAGGTTTTTGGGACTTTTCACACAGTCTGCCGTCCCCTTGTCTGCGCCTAACTCACAGTAGACTTTGCATGTCGGCGGGCAGAGGCACCTCGAATTGCATGGGGGTAAGGGTACGGGGCTGTAAAAAGGAAGTCCAGCCTGCATGTAAAGCCTGGCGGGCTATGAGTGGTGACGGGTGCCCATAAATCAAGTCCCCGCACACCGGATGCCCCAGATGACTCATGTGGATGCGGATCTGGTGGGTGCGGCCGGTTTCGAGACTGAGGCTGATCAGGGAATGATCCTGATATCTTTTTATCACGGTAAAATGGGTGATGGCCGCTTTACCGTTTACATCGACCTGGCGGAAAACTGGACTACCCGGCGCGGAATAGCCGATAGGCAGATCGATACAGCCCTGGTCTTCCTGCACGATCCCTTCCACCGCGGCCAGATAGCGGCGCCGAACCTGACCTTGTTTTTGCTGTTTGAACATGGCCTGATGGGCATACTGACTTTTCGCTACCAGCACCAGCCCGGAGGTATCTTTGTCCAGCCGGTTAACGGGACGAAATAAACGTGATTCTCCGCGCTGCGACCAGTAATGGGTGACCGCATTGGCGAGGGTCCCTTCCAATTTTCCCTTAATGGGATGAACGGCCATGCCGGCAGGTTTATTTATCACCATTATATCGTCATCCTGGTAAATAATATCGATAGGGATATCCTGCGGTGCGATTTTGTTGGTTTCATTCAAGTTCAAATCGACCGTTACCAGGTCCCCGGGCTGCAGGCGGTAGTTGGTGTGGACGCACTGACCGTTTACCCGGATCTTATCCTGTACTTTCAGCCGCGCCAGCAAAGCCCGGGATACCGGCAGTTTCTTTTTAAACACGTCCCGCAGACAAACTAGATGATCTTGCGGATCGACCACATAAAACAGCAGATTTTCCTTCATGAAATCCTCTTCAGCACATTATTTGATTTATTATAGCATGGACGCAGACACGGGGACGGTTCTTCTGTCTGCGTCTTGCTGTAGTATTTTGACTGCAAATGAGTAGACAATTCTAATACAATCCTGTAAACGTTCATGCTTTTGACATAATGGTT
>Ga0209312_1001301_pt1 | contig 18862 bp, 17 predicted proteins | sample BioC13SIPDNA_4_FD_185744 | JGI IMG/M metagenome (GOLD analysis project Ga0209312, IMG submission 185744) | Anaerobic biogas reactor microbial communites from Washington, USA - Biogas_R1_B C13 SIP DNA (SPAdes) (version 2) | ecosystem: Engineered > Bioreactor > Anaerobic > Unclassified | place... | reverse complement strand
AGGGATATGGCGATCTCCGGCGTCGCGTCCCCGGAGCTGTCCGCCACGATCACCTCCCCCTCTATCCCCATCTCCTCGAAGACGGCTCTCGCCCGGCGGATGCACTCTCCTATCGTCTCCTCCTCGTCCATGGCGGGGATGACCAGGCTCACAAGATCCACAAATCAACACCAGAGTTCCCTCTTTTAAGCTTTCTGCTTCTCTCAAGACTTTAAATTGCAGAAGATCTCCCCCATCCCGGAGGAGACGATCCCCCCGAGGCCTCAGAACCGGGGGACCGGAAAAGAAACTTATATGAACGGCGATGGAAACCTTTCCCCAACATGGAGAGGGAGAGGTCTTACGAGCTATGGGGAGTCGCGGCGGCCGTCCTTCTGGGGCTCTCTCTGAGGCTGGTCCCCGCAAGAAACGCCCTGGCGGGGGGAGAGGTCCAATTTTACGGTTACGACTCGTTCTATCACATGAGAAGGGCCCTCTACACCGCCGAGAACTTCCCCTCTGCCCTCTGGTTCGACTCTTACCTCAACCATCCTATCGGCTTCGAACTCACTTGGCCGCCCCTCTTCGATCAGATCGTGGCGGCGGCGGCCCTCCTTCTGGGAGGATCGCCCCGGGCCGTGGAGGCCGCCGGAGCCATCATCCCGCCGATCCTCGGATCGCTGATGATCCTCCTCCTGTACCTCCTGGCGAGGAAGCTCTTCGGGACGAAGGTGGCCCTCCTCGCCGCCCTTCTCCTTGCCATCGATCCAAAGCACATCGCCAGGACGATCTTCGGGCTGCCCGATCACGATCCGATGGAGCTGCTCCTGATGCTGGGGGCGATCCTTCTCCTCGCCTCCGCCCTCACCGACCGGGACCGCAGGCTCTGGTTTGGGGCCGCGGCCGGAGCCCTCCTCGCCGCCGTCGGCTACACCTGGCTGGGGGCTCCGATATACATGATCGGGATCCTGATCTACGCCGCGGTCCAGATCTCCCTCGACCTCCGGGAGGGGGCCGATCCTGGGGACGCCATCGCCCCGATGGCTGCGGCCTTTGGGGTCGCCCTCCTCCTCTTCCTCCCCTTCTGGGATGAGCCCTGGCTCCTCCCCTCCTTCGTCGGAGCCCTGGGGTCTCTCGTCGCCCTCGGAATACTCTACCCTCTATCCAGGCTCTTCGTCGCCAAAAGGGTCCCCTGGCAGGCCTTTGGGCCCCTGGTGGCAATCCTGGGCTACATCATTTTGATCTTCAGCTACGCCACGGAGATCGGCCGATATCTTCACTCCCTCTTCCGGGAGGGTCTCGCCTACTTCTTCGATAGCGAACTATCGAGGGTGGGGGTCGAGGAGGCTATGCCGATATTCAGAGTCTACGACCTCGCATCCCTCTCGATCCTCGGCCTCATATTCTCCCTGGGGGGGCTTTTCATCCTCGCCCGGGGGGTCCGGCCCTCCACCGGCCTGAGACCTGATCGGCTCCTCTTCCTCATCTGGGCCGGCCTCGCCGCAGCCCTGGCGATCTCCCAGACCAGGTTCCTCTTCCTCTTCTCGGTCAGCGGGTCAGTCCTCGTCTCCCTCCTCTTCTTCTGGGGGATGGAAAAGATCTGGTCGTCGGATCTATCTCAGAGGGCCGACCCCCGGGTCGTCAGGGTGGCCGTCGCCCTCCTCCTCCTAGCCCTCCTCATCCCCGCCGTCGTCAGCCTTCCGGCGGTGGTCAGGTACAAGCCGGAGATCGCCGGAGACTGGACCGACTCCCTCGACTGGGTCGGCGAGAACGCCCCCCCGACGGAGGGGTTCGAGCTGCCCGTCGAGGCCGGGAATTACTCCATCCTCAGCTGGTGGGATTACGGCAACTGGATTCTTTACAGATCGAAGAGGTCGGTGGTGGCGAACAACTTCCAGGCCGGGGCGACGGATTCCGCCCGGTTCTTCCTGGCGGAAGAGGAGGAAGAGGCCCTGAACGTAGCCGACCGGCGGGGCGTCCGATACGTCATCACCGACGAGAAGATGGTCTACAGAAAGCTCCCCGACATAGCCCGCTGGATCGATGAGGATCCGGCCAGCTACGTCAGCATAGCCGCAGATTCGGAGGTCTTGACCTACGAGCACTCCCCGAGGTTTCTCGCCACCGTTCTCGCGAGGCTCCACCTCCGGGACTGCTCGGACCTCGGCTCCTTCCGGCTGGTCTACGAGTCAAAGACCACTTCGGGGCTGAGGTTTCCCGTCAGCAGAGTCAAGGTCTTCGAGCGGGTCAAGGGTGCGAGGATAGCTGGGACGACCCCTTACGACGAGCCGATGGGGGTGATCCTGGATATGACGTCAAACCAGGGGAGAAGGTTCCAGTACTTCAGCTCGACGACGCCGGTCGACGGCCGCTACGAGATCGTCGTCCCCTATTCGACCGGGGGGACGGATGGGACCCATTCGGTCGGACCTTATCTCCTCGGCCCGTTGAAGGACTTCCCGGGAGGGGACGCGACGGAGGTGGAGGTGAGCGAGGAGGACGTCCTCGGCGGCGGGACGGTAGAGGTCAACTTCTGACCGAGCCATCTCCCGCCCTGTAGAGATCCGATGCCATCCGCCGGCTCAGGGACGGTTCCCTTCGAGGACGAGGATCCCCACCCGCTCGCCGATCTCGATCCAGGCCCACGCCCAGATGACGGCCTCAAACCCCCGGATCAGGTCGCCCTGGTCGAGAAAGTAGCGGCAGTCGGATAGGTAGGCATCGATGTTGGCAGAAAACCCCTCCCCCTCCTCCCCTCGGGGCGATGCCCTCTCTCTGGCCTCCTCGGCCCTCCTGAGCCACTTCTCCGTCTCCGCCCTGAGATCCTCCTCCAGGCTCAGAGGTCCCCCCCCCGACCACCGGATCTCGGGACGGGTCCAGATCTATTGGCAGAGCTAGACCGATGGGGTCGTGTACTCATATCATTGACAAGGCGCCCTGAACGTCATCAATTCTTTGATCGTCCAGATGTGATCGACGAGTCCTTCAGCCATCGCAGGAGTACGCTGCATCCATCTCTTTCTACCTTGATTAACCTCTAACCGTAGTGACTTATGGGGCTTGACGAAATTATACCAGGCTTGGAAGAAGTCCAGAGCATGAGTATGCCTTCTGCGGATCTTGCTGTAATTCATGCTTTTGCGCACGAACCTTGCCAGAGAATTGCGAATTGTGAGATTTATCCGCTCAACATACGCAGTATTGATCTTTCCACCGGAATCGACTCCAAGCAAACGCATTACTTCCTCATGGTCGCCATACACGATTTGCTGTATCACCTCTATGAGCCGCCCATTCTTTCTTTTTTTGCAGACCCTTGCGTACTTCAAGTTAGGGTAGGGGACGAGAACCGGATTTGGCTTTCTCCCGATACCACAATAGGGTGGCGTCTCAAGGAAGCCATAGACGTTGAGAAGCCCTTCTTCGAAGGGGTCCCAGTTATCGGATGTGAATACGGGAATGGGTGAATTGATTGCGCGACGTCTTTCGATGTCGCTGAACAATCTGATGCAATCTTCTGCAGTTCTTTTTCCCTCACAATGGCTCAGAAAAAGTCGCGTATCAGGTTTAATTGCAGTCAAGCTATAAATATCACCGTACTCTTTCGAATCGTTGACACCGACGTTTTTCTCCTTTTTTTATATACGACCAGATCTCATCTATCTGCACGCGATCGAGACTGAGGTTCTTCAAATAATAATCATTCACTTCTTTGCAGTGTTTGCCTGCAAGATCTATCCACCTACAGATTGTGCTTATGCTGTGACCGGATGCCCGAGCAGCACCGCGAATGCTTCCCTTTTCGGGAATCAGCGCCAGCGTTCGGCAGACCTCATCTACCGGTGTGTTGAGACCGAAGAACGGTGTGCCATGAGTCTCACTGAAGCAATGACCACAGGTCTTGCATTTGAGAAGCGCTCTATTATCTTTCCCGTATCGTTCTTTCAAAACTATATTTCCAGCACCGATTCTTCCTCGATCTGGGCAGTCCTCCTGCCAGCACCAGAATTTTGATAAATCCAGCTCTTCCTCCATTGCTGTACCCCAATCGCAATTGGGGATGCTAATATATAAATTATTCAGTCAAGCAAGTGCACAACCATATCGAGTAACTGCGGCAATAGATGTTGTTTTTCTACTTGCCACAAGATGTTTGTCGGCGTGAATTTAGTGACAAAAACCAACATCATGCAATCGATTCAAGGGGAGCTAAACACGCACTAAATTTTAAGTTTTGATATACCAAAAGAGGTATATATAATCTCTTTAAACCGGTGGCCACGATGAGATATGTGAACATTCTTATAGGGGCAGACGATGGATTCAATAATAATACCAGCATATAACGAAGAATTGAGGATAAAGGATGTGGTTCTGAGACTATCAGAGCATCTACCAGGAAAAGAGATAGTGGTGGTCTGCGACGGCGTAGACAGCACAAAAAATATTGTAGAAGAGATATCTATTAAAAGAAGTAATATTAAATTTATGAATTTCGATCGACGGCTTGGCAAGGGTGGGGCGATAATTGAGGGGTTCAAGGCTGCAAAGGGCGATAAGATCGGCTTTGTTGATGCTGATGAATCTGTGAGTCCAGAGGACGTAAAAACTCTTTTTGATTTTGTTGGCAAGGCAGACGGAATAATAGCCTCAAGAAGATTGAAATCATCTAAAATACTTGTTAAACAGCCGATTGAGAGGAGGACGGCGAGCAAACTTTTTAATATATTTATTAGATTATTTTTTGGACTGCCCTTTAAAGACACCCAATGCGGCGCCAAAGTATTCAAACGAGAGGCGATTTTTGATATATTAGATGAGCTGGAGACGAGAGGATTCGAGATCGATGTCGAGATTTTATGGAGATTAAAAAACAAGGGCTATAAAGTCATCGAGTATCCTATAACCTGGAAACACTCCGAGGGATCAAAATTTAAGTTGGCCCAGTCCAAGAGCATGCTGATCTCTTTATTGAAGCTCAGATATTAAACAACGTTTCGGGGGCATCTGTATAGAACTGGATCACATGGAAAAGGTATATACATCGTCAAATCCATTCGTTAAGCGCGTTCATCTCAGACGCCTGGAGATCATCAGTGAGCTGGTAGGATATGATGATAAAGAGCTGGTCCTTGACTGTGGATGCGGCGAAGGCCACCTTTTACAGAGGTTGAGCGGCATAAAATTCGGCGTAGACCGCTCAGATATCGCCCTTGAACGGGCGAGAGTGAGAAACCCCAGCGCAAGATTCTCCAGCGCAGATATAACTCAGCTTCCCTTCGAAGACGATTTTTTTGGGATCGTTACATGCTCTGAGGTCCTGGAACATGTGCCTGATTACAGAAACGCAATATCCGAGATCCTGAGGGTGACAAAGCCCGGCGGGAGGATGATAATATCAGTGCCCAATGAGAGGAACTGGACTATTGGGAGGTTTTTCATGCTCCGATTTCCGCCACAGCTGGAAGACCACGTCAACAGATTCAAACGAGAAGATCTGGCCGAAGCCTTCGGCTTTGGGCCGAAGCGAACAATATATGTACCTCTCGGCTTAACGTATCAGCTAGCACTAACTCAGATATTCGAGTTTGAGAAACCTATATAAAAGCCAAGGTGAAGATACTTTGGAGAAGAGACTGATGTTCGCTATCACCCTGCTGGCGATTTGCATCCTTGCCGGGGCCTTGGGGCAGATAAGCTGGAAGCATGCCATGTCCAATATGGAGAAGATCGAGGACTTAGAGGGGCTCTTTCGCCCGGAAACCATTTTTAATATTATAACTGACAAATATATACTGTTGGGTCTTCTCTTATACGGTTCCGCCTTCTTTCTCTGGCTGAGCGCCATGTCGACCCTGGACATCAGCTTCATGTACCCGATGCTTAGCCTCGCTTACGTGCTGACAGCAGTCCTCGCTTTTTTTTTGCTTGGGGAGGAAGTTACCCTCATCCGCTGGACCGGCATCGTCCTTGTTATGCTGGGATGCATCCTGATTATGAGGAGCTGAAAAAGAGAATTGGAAACCTAATCCCATGAATGTCGAGATATACGAGCACATGTACCTCTCCGAGAAAGACAACTGGTGGTTCAAGGGGAGAAGGGAGCTTATAACAGATATGGTGGCGAGAGCCTGCAAACCCCAAAGGGGTGAGGCGTTAAAGATCCCCGACGTTGGATGCGGAACGGGGTTAAACTCCCAGGCCTTCGAGCAGTTCGGTGAAGTATACGGTCTGGACATGTCTAGGGAAGCCCTCGGATTTAGCAAGTTGCGGGGAAAATCAAACCTCATACAGGCATATGCCGATCATCTGCCCATAGAAGACGACACCTTCGACGTCTTATGCGCCCTCGATCTCTTGGAGCATATCGAGGACGATATCGGCGCAATAAAGGAGTTCCATAGGGTTCTTAAGCCAGGCGGGCGCCTTATTTTAACGGTTCCAGCTTTCATGTCTCTTTGGAGCAGTCACGACGATGTTTTACATCACAAGAGGAGATACAATAAGACAGCTTTTATCAGGGAGCTGAAATCCTGCAACTTCTATCTCGATCGCCTAACATACTGGAATTTTTTCTTATTTCCAGCGGTAGCTTTAGCCCGAATAATCCACAGGGGTGCCAGCGATGCAAGAGAAGGCGGCAAGTATGGCCTTCCTGATTTGCCTGAGGTCCTGAACCGTTTGCTCCTGCAGCTATTGAGAGTAGAGACGGCTGCGATTAGACGGGGGCATAATCTTCCAGTTGGGGTCAGCATGTTCTGCATCTGTAAAAAACATGAGGATTAAGTGATAAGATTATGGAGTTACTTGGAAGGAGCATTTCAGATAGAAGGGTTGTTATATTTGGGCTGACTATAATCCTGGTAACTTTATTAGCACTATCCTTCACGGCCCCCGTCCATCGATGGGGCGATGGCTCTACTTACTACATGATGATCGACAGCATCGCATCTGATGGCGATATAAAATATGAGAAAAAAGATATAGACCGGGCCTTCGCAAATCAGTTTGATGACCTGCCCGCAGGTCTGTTTCTTGTTAAGGATTCTGAGGGCAACTTCTATTACGGAAAAGAGTATACGTATGCCCTGTTTGCCTCGCCCTTCTTCAAGCTTTTTGGGAAAAACGGAATTTTGGTGTTCAACTCAGTCATGTTCTTCTTGATGATTTGTATGGGCTATTTCTATCTAAGACTTAATAATTCTGAGATAATATCGTTAATAGCGTCTATTTTATTTTTCTTTTTTTCTGTTTGGTATATATATATTTATTGGGTTCATGCTGACTTATACAATACATTTTTGGTTATGGCGGGTTTCTACGCATGGTTTTTCTATCTTCATCATAAAGATCTAAATATATATAATACTATTATTAATAAATCACACATATTTCTAATTTCTTCTCTGATAATTTTTGGCGTTGCTGCATTCTCAAAAACCCCAAATATGGCCTGTGCTATACCAATTCTACTCTTTGAGTTATATATAAGAGATTATAAGAAATTCCTATTTGCTCTATTGGTTTTTGGATTAACATTTTCCACATTAGTTGTGTCTTATTTTATAATAACCGATAATATATCTCCTTATAAAATGCAACATGGATATGTTGGAAATTATCCATTTACGCCTGATTATAATCCCGACCTAGATCATGGATCGGCATTTGCAGGCGATGTTTTTTCGAAACCGTCTGTTATCAGCTCGCTGGGGCTTCAGGTAATGGGCCTAAATTCGTTCTATTATTTGTTTGGCAGATTCACTGGCATTTTTTGGTATTACCCATTTTTACTATTCTCTTTATTTCTTTATTTTACTAAAAAAATAGATGAGTTTGACGATCCCATACTTAATTCTGTGAAATTGGGCCAATGGCTAATCATATCTGCCATATTAATAAATATATTTATGTATATATTTATATCTTATGAATCGGCATTCAACTATTTTGGGGGCGGGCATGCTGTAGGGAATAGGTATTTTTATATATATCCAGCTTTTCTATTTTTAATCGGCAAGATCTATGTTATTAAGAAAACCCTTGGCTTTCTTTCTCTAGTGTTGATGGTCTCAATTTTATTTGTTTTGCCCATCAATCTTTCGCCGATTGAGACATCGACAATGCCGATGGAGCACACAACACATTTCCCCTTCAAGCTGCTGCCACTGGAGTACACCCTCCTCGATGATAATTTGCCCTTATGGAAACCCCTTCCCGTAACCGTTGATGACAATACATTTTATTTTCCGAGATCTAATATAAACGTAGATAGAAACATCTTTATCATCCAGGGAGATTATCCGGAGCTGCTTTTTAAATCTAAATCAAAGGATAAAATATTGATAATCCTAATTAATCCGGACAATGAAGATGATAAATTGATTACGTTGACGTCTGGATCAAATCAAAGAGAATTCATCTTAGAAAAAGGTCAAGCAACGACCTTAGAAATGCCGATCAAACCGATCGTGAGAATTCACGGAAACTCGTATATATATAAAATAAGATTTGAAGTATCACAGCTTGCTCCCGATTCAACAGAAAATTTCATCGCCGTCCTAGGTGTCCCCCCATCCAATGAAGAGACATTCTATTTTTCTGGTTGGTACCCTCTTGAATACTGGGACGGGATGTCATTTCGCTGGATGGAGAAGAACTCAACTATCATGATATACTCAGATTATGACAACACCGTTGACCTGAACATTAATGCAATCAGTTTCTATCGCCCCAGAAACCTTGAAATATACGTGAAAGGCCACCCATACACTTATATGAGGAGTATGGTCCCGAGCAACAATATAGTTACCGTAACTGTCCCGAACATAAGCCTCGACAAAGGCGCAAACATCTTAAGATTCTGGGTTCCTGAAGGTTGTGAAAAGCCATGTGAGGTTATGGGAACCAAAGATTGGCGATGTCTTAGCCTGGCAGTTCATGATATAAAGGTAATCAGAGATATCCTGATAGATGAACACAAGCCTCCATTAATCTCCCTCGCCGAAGGCTGGCACGGCCTCGAAGACTGGGGCGACGCACCCACCCGCTGGATGCAGAACGACGCAGTTCTTCTCATAGAATCTGAAGATAGCCAGACGGCAGAGCTGAGCTTTAAGGCGACCAGCTTTTATCGACCGAGAACTCTGGAGATCTATTTAGGAGATGCTCTTGAAATGCGAGAGGTCGTCAACGCCTCGGAGTTCGCCGCGATAAATTTACCGGTTCAGCTTCAGGAGGGAACGAACAAGATTAGGTTTCACGCAATTGAAAAATACGAACGTCCAGCCGATATACCTGAGCTGAATAACCCAGATTCGAGGTGTTTAAGTTTGGCATTTAAAGATATTACTATTAGTAATATATAATAGTAAATTAAAATTGAGGAGAAAAATTAAATACTATTATCTGCCAGGATATATATGTAAAAGATAACAGGAGCTAGATACATGAAAAATCACATTAGTGTAGATTATGACCATAATCATGAAGCTATCCCGAACTTTCAGAAAGATAAACCTGAAGATATAATATACAAAAAAGTCTGTTTTAAACATCTAGCTGAAGCTTTATGCTCTAAATTGGATTTCGATTCTCATTTAGATGTCGGATGCGGCTCAGGTTATCTCATACTATCTATGCGAGATCGAGGTAAACCCTCCTTTGGTTCCGAAGTTGGATACATGTATCGTCATGGTCTATTTCCAGAAATAAAAAATTTTGTTTATGAGACCAGCATCTTTGAACTTGATTCAATTGGCATAAAATTTGATTTGGTTTCAGCAATGGAAGTGCTCGAACATATATATGCAGAGAATTTCTATAAAAACGATCTGAACGATGCAATAATTAATTTAATCAGCTCATCCAAACGATACATTTTCTTGACTATGCCAATCCTTACATATGAATACTGCCCTTGGCTTGATTGGAATGGGCGTAATCCTCGATTCTGGCCCAGGATATTAAAATCTGAAGAGGTTCCTTTAAATAAGGATAAAACTCCAATTCTAGGCCATGTTACTCTTGCCACAGAAGCTTGGTGGACATTTAAACTTGAATCATTTGGCTTAAAAAGAATGATAGAGGCAGAAGAACATATTAACATGCATCTTCATGGGATCGAACCTGGTCTACTTGATTGGTGGCACATATTTATATATAAAAAATAAAACTAATGTAAAACATAATCGATTAGCCCAATCTCTTTAAGACGATTAGAGTTTAACTTAAGATATAATTCAGAAAGCTTATTTTCTTTATCTTTATTTAAACTTAGATCATTAAGGCGAGTTGAATTGATTTTAAAGTATATATTTAAAATATTATAATTTTGCCATAAAATGAACTGATTTAAGAAATTATTTATTTCTGCTGCGATAATCTCTGGGTCGTGATATGTTAGGACGAAATTTTTAGCTCTAGTGCCTAATTCACTTCTCATGGAGATATCTCCAATTAATTGTAGAAGCATATTCACCAATTCCTTCTTCTCTGATCTGATATCAGAAGAAATCTTCATCACAGTATCGTCGGGAAGCTCTGAAAACCAACCGATATCCGTCACGATACAAGGCTTTCCGGCGGCCATGGCCCTAATCAAAGTGGCAGAAGTCTCTCCCATTGAAGGATTTCTCAAGTTGACAATTATGTCTGAACAGTTTAGCAGGCCCTCGAATTCGTTTATTGGAATGTAGCCAGTCTTCTTGATATAGTCGTTCAACAGGCCATCTACATAATTGCCCTCCCCAACCATTAGGTACTTTATTGTGTAACCGTGAACCGATACGATGTCATTAATCGCTTCTATAATCTCTAGGTTTCTCTTGGTCGGTGCGATGTACCCAAATGATGAAACCAGGATATCATCATAAAAGACTCCGTACTTGCTTCTCATCTCAAAAAGGTATTTCTCGGGTGTTTTTTTGTTATTATCAATTACATAATTTATTTGATTTATTTTAACAACATTTGAATCTGGATACCCCTGTAGAACTATCAAATCTTTTGTTGACTCTGAATGGACGATAATACCAACAGCATTATCAACCACCCGTCTTATTAGAGGGTATAGCTCGGGACTTCTGAAATGCAATGGCGTCTCGCGTTTCCTCAATATATTTTTTATCGAACTTATACCGTCTTCTCCATAATTATAATAAAATTCTTTAATTAATTGTTCTCTGCTTTTCCTAAATTCAAGATAATAGCCGACTATGAGACAATATAATACATAATCATGTAATATAACCACTCCTGGATACTTCAAAAATACATCATATATTTCGGCATGAAAATAAGGATTATTTCCAATATTGTAAATAACTGCATCATACTCTCTAAGTTTGTCAATATTTTTATTGTTTTTATAGTCGATTATGTTAAAACCACGTAAAAGAGGATTATTTGGTTTCATACCATATACCCATAGATCTATATTATAATACTTTCTGAGATGAGGTATTAGTGCTTCAGAATAATCTGAAATACCGCTTTTTTGGGGATTTAGGGGGCTGAAATAGGCTAACTTCATTTTAACAAACGCTCCACTACATAATCCCAATTAATATTGAGCTTTTCCATCAATCTGCGCCCATTTTTACCCAATTTTTTTGCAAGATCCTTATCATAGAAAAGTTCATCCATCTTTTTGGCGATCGCTTCTGGCCTGGGATCAACAACAAATCCTGTATTTTTATTTACAAATTCGAGCGGCCCTCCAGAATCAGGGTGTGTTATGACAGGCTTTTCTGATAAGAACGCCTCAAGGGTTACGTAACCGTAATCTTCCTGATATGGTCCCGAGTAAACACCCAGACAATTGGAATATAAAGATATTTTCTGTTTATCACTAATGAATCCCATGAATTCCACTCTTTCTGATATTCCATCTTTCGCCACAACCGACATTATCTCGCTTAGAGCCCTCGGGTTATTACTGCCTGCAAGTATTACTCTAACAGGCGATTCACAATATTTAAGAGCGCTTACAAGCAAGATTTGACGCTTAATTTTATCAATTCTGCTTGGATAAAATATATAATCTCCAAAGTCAGATGAGAAAAACGCATCGGAATTGTCTGGAGGGTGGTATAAAGGTTCAGCGTTTATATTATTATAATGAAGAAGTCTATCAGCAACCGTAGCCGAATTCGTAAAAATTTTTTTAGCTTTCGGTATAAATTTATTATCGCAATCCATTATGATTCTTCGAACATCAACGCCCAAATTCATTTTATCCAAGTCACCGTATGGTGTATTCCATAATTCATATGCCTGCCTGTGCTGGTGAAGTATCCATAAAATTTTATTTTGATGCTCAATATAGTATGCCGGGAATTTCATGGCTATAACAAGATCAATTTTCTGGCCATTTACCTCGGTTAAATCTACCATCCTAGCCATCATCATACAATCAATTATGGTTTCAGGTGGATACCATTTAAATGGTATCGTTATTATATCTGCTTCATGTCCCCTCTTGACTAGCTCATCCCTAAGCATTCTCGCATGAATTTCTGCACCACCTTTAATGAAAGGCACTTGAACAGTTGCTATCGCGATTTTCAAACAGTTTCACCTTCCGTTGGCATGTTTAGAGCTGATATGAATTTGTTTTTTATTACATTGCTTGAGAACCTAGATGTGCAATTTTGAATTCCATGGATGTTACAAAATGTCCGTACTTTTTCGTCAGAAAATATTGTATATAGAGCTGCAGCAGCAAATTCGTAATCGAAGTCATTCATAACTATTTGATTTTTTCCAGCAGTCTCTTCCAATGCGCTGCCTCCATACGTTATAACAGGCAACAGCATCTTTTGGGCCTCTATCAAGGGGACACAAAAACCCTCATGCTCACTCATGCATAAAAACTCGTCACAAGCAAGGTAATAAGCTTTGAGATCTTCAATTGATACTTTACCAGTCATAGAAATGTTTTTTCCCAACCCGGATTTGAGAATTAATTTTGATATATATTCGTTATATGGTCTACAGTTATTATCCAGCGCCCCTATTATCCAAAGGTGGATCTTGGAGTCATACATATCTTTATATGTTTTTATAGTTTTAATTAAATGATAATGACCTTTATTAGGTGCCACTCTCCCAACAAATAGCACGTTGTTTTCATATGAACCTATTAACTCATCTATTACACGGAAATTTGGATATACGTCTTTCAAGTTATCAAGCAAATTAAATGGAGGAACCACTAAGCTCATTTTTGGATTTAAACCATGATCATGCAATTCTAAACAGTTGAATTCGGAGGCACCCAACCACAAGCTATTATTATATAAATTTATGAATGCTTTAGTTTGCTCAATTCCTTGAAGGCATTTTTGATAGTGAATATCAGAAAATCCCCTGAAATAATACGGTGGCGTTATATTGTGATATCTAAATATAATTTTTCCTTTAAAATTAGATAATAATCTTTCGCCTTCTTTCCAATGGATACTATGATGATATATAAGAAGATCATCAACAGAAAATTGCTTAATGTTAATAGGTTTTATCTGTGCAGATTTCAGATGTTCAAAACAGTATTCTCCACATATATATACTTTATAACCCAAACTAGTAAATAAATCATACATTCCCATAATGTCATGTCCTATTGCATCGCCGTCTGTAATGGTTTGATGAGCAATAATTATATTTTCCATCTCTATCATCCGAAAAATTTTATTTCTTTCCTATCATCGCAAAATCCTGAGCTCCATAAAGGTTGACGTTCAGCATTTCAATGTTCCTGTTACATGTTTCTATTAACTGTTTAGTAAGATCGTTCATTCCCTCTTCAGCTTCCATCTTTTTCAACCTCGCGTCATCCAAAATCGGTGAGATGAACCTGTTCTCAACCTCCCTGAACCCCACCGCCCCTAAAAGAAACCTCAGCGTCTCCGGATGGACCGGCCTCACGTGGGTCAGATCGATGTAGAAGTTTGCGAGGGAGTAGAAAGATAGCGGGTTCACCGTCTCCACGACTATGTGATGGCCGTACTTCAGCTTCTTGTAGCAGAGGCCGAGGAGCTTCACCATGTAGTCGGGCCGGAGATGCTCGACGACCTGATCGAGGAAGACCCCGTCGAGGCTCTTATCTTCGAGCCCGTCGAGGTAGGTGATGGCGTCGATCCTCTCGACGTCGAGGCCCCTGGACCTGCAAAACGCCACCATGTCTTCGTTCGAATCGATCCCGCGCCCGCCGATCCCAGAATCCCGGAGAAGCTCCAGAAACTCCCCCCTCCCGCAACCGATGTCGAGAACGTTCTTCGATCCCTCGAAGTACCGGACGAAGGCCGCCTGCCTCTCCTTTATGGTCTCCCTCGATCCGCGGAAGGCCTCCTCGAAGACGAAGTAGTTCATCCCGTCGTAGTCAGCAGCGTCGGAGGAGAGGGGGACGTCCTCGAAGTCCTTAAGCCTCCCTTCCAGGATCGAGGCGAGGGAGGCCATGCTCTTGATCTCCAGGTCCATCGCCGATATGACGGCGTTCGCCTCTCTTCTGACCCGCTCCTCGATCTTCGAATCGAGGCCGTAGAGCTCTCTTCCGATCTCCGACCTCACATCTTGGACCTTCGAGCCGATCCTCTCGTCGACGGAGGCGTCGAGGCGGGCGAGGTCAGAACCGAGATCTGACCTCACATCTTGGACCTTCGAGCCGATCCTCTCGTCGACGGAGGCGTCGAGGCGGGCGAGGTCAGAACCGAGATCTGACCTCACATCTTGGACCTTCGAATCGATCCTCTCGTCGACGGAGGCGTCGAGGCGGGCGAGGTCAGAACCGAGATCTGACCTCACATCTTGGACCTTCGAGCCGATCCTCTCGTCGACGGAGGCGTCGAGGCGGGCGAGGTCAGAACCGAGATCTGACCTCACATCTTGGACCTTCGAATCGATCCTCTCGTCGACGGAGGCGTCGAGGCGGGCGAGGTCCGAACCAAGATCTGACCTCATCTGAGCCGTCTCAGACCTCGCCTCCCGAAGGGCGCACTCGAGCTTTGCGAGCCTACCACCGATCTCATCCAGCCCCCTAGCGACCTCGTTTAAGAGCCGGACGACGCTCCCGTTGAACTCCCTCTGCTTCCATATCGCCGGGTCGACGTACCTTCTCACCTCCCCGTGGACGAGCTCGCGCCCTGTTACCAGAAACTTTCCCGCTACAGGCCTGTGGGAGCTGATGAAGTAGCCCTTATTTTCAACGTCCCAGCTGGAGTTGATGTAATCAAGATCTCTCCTCGCCTCCGCCGAGAGGGAGATGGGTTTATCGTCGCTGCTCTGATCCTGATGGCCTGAGGCAGGATGGATCTCCTCGATCTCGCCCTCGGGGTAGATACCAGCCTCTCTCCTCATGCGGATGTTCTCCCTGATTTTGCGCATGATCTCTTCGACGTCGATCTCCTCGTCGCGGATCTCGAAGGTGTTATCCAAGGCCTCTCACCATTCTCCTTCTCGTCTCATCTCGCCCACCGGCAGGGGACCTCGATGATCCCGGCGTCCCTCCCGGCGGGGACGACCTCGAAAGAATACTGCTTATCTAGCCAGTCATAAGGCTTTCCATCCCTGGTGTGAGCCGCCACCGTCAGGAAGAACTTCCCCGCCAGCATCGGTATTCTCGCGACCTGGAGGTCGACCTTTCCCTCCCCCTGGACGCTCTCGATCGGATGGTCCTTCAGCTCCGTATTCGTCCCGTAGAGGTGACGCCCCAGCTCGTCGTAGAGGGCGATCCCAAAGATGGGGTCATCTACCCTTTCCTTCGCATGGTAGCGGATCCTCACCGTCATGGGGTCGAAGGAGCTGAACCTCTCGCTCCGAGCTCCGAACTTGTCCAGAAGCTCGACCTCGGCTATGACGACCTTCCCGTCCCCCCACCGTCTGGGCTTGGCGGCCGCCGCCTCTTCTATCGGCGGAGCTTCCGTCTGTCCGGCTTCGACCCCCTCTCCGGTCGCGCCGCTTCCTCCGCCCTCGGTCGCCGCCCCTTCTTCCGGCCGATCGCGCCCCTCGCCGCCGTAGACGTACCGGTCGATGATATCCCCCGTCTCCCCGAAGGCGACCTGCCTGCCGTGACTGAGGAGGAGGGCCTTGTCGCAGAACCGCCGGACTGCGCCGAGGTCGTGGGAGACGAAGAGGATGGTAACCCCCTCCCTCCTGTACCTCTTGAAGACCTCAAAGCACTTCTGCTGAAACTCCATGTCCCCGACGGCCAGGACCTCGTCGACGAGGAGGACGTCAGGATCGGTCTGGATCGCCGTCGAGAAGGCGAGGCGGACCTGCATCCCTGAAGATAGGTTCTTCAATTTCGCGTCCTCAAACCTCCCGAGGCCCGCAAACTCGATGACGTCTTCGATTCGATCCCGGATCATCCCGTTCGAGAGGCCCATGATGGTGGCGTACATCCCGACGTTCTCCCGGACGGTGAGGTCGGGCTGAAAGCCGACGCCCAGCTCGAGGAAGGGGGTCATCCTCCCCCGGACCGCGACCCTGCCTTTGGTGGGGCGGAGGATGTTGGCGATCACCTTCAGGAGGGTCGACTTGCCGGAGCCGTTGTCGCCGATGATCCCGACGCACTCGCCTTCGGTCACCGAGAAAGATACGTCCTCCAGGACGTTGAAGACCTCGTACTCGTTCTTCCGGAGAGCCCCCGCCAGGGTCTCAAAGACCGTCGCCCTCTTCTCGTGGGGTATCCTGAAGGTCTTTGATAGGCCTTCCACCTCCACCCCCCGATCCGAGGCCATATCTAGATCTCCTCCGCGAATCCCGGCTCGAAATGGTCGAAGATCAGGTAGCCGGTCAGGAGGATGACGACGGCTGCGAGGGCGACGTAGGCGAGGTCGCCGGCGGCGGGAGCGGCCCCGTAGAGGACGGAGTCTCGGGAGGTGGTGATGATCCGGGCCATGGGGTTTGCCATCACCACCCTCTGAAGATCTGCGGGAAATATAGTTATCGGGTAAAGTATGGGGGTCGCGAAGAACCCCGCCTGGAGGATCACCCTCCAGATGAACTGGACGTCCCGGAAGTAGACGTTCAGGGCCGAGAGGGCGAGGGAGAGGCCGTAGACGAGGACGAAGAGGAGGGCGAAGATCAAAGGGAAGTAGAGGACCGCCGCCGTCGGCGCCACCCCGAAGACCGCCATGAAGGCGACGAAGACGATGAACTCAAGGGCGGTCATCATCAGCGCCGTGGTGCATGCTGAGATGATCAGAACGTCCCGAGGGAAGTAAACCTTCTGGACGAGGGCGGGCTTTCCCACGATCCCAAATATCCCCATCGACGTCCCCCGGTCGAGGAAGTTCCAGAGGATGATCCCCAGGAGGAGGAAGAGCTGGTAGTGCTCCACCTGGATTTTCATCAGATGGCTGAATACTACGTACAGGACGAGGAGCATAAGAAGGGGCTCCAGAAGCGACCAGAAGAACCCGAGGATCGAGTTCTTGTATCGGAGCTTGAAGTCGCTCCAGGCAAGCCTCAGGATGAGATCTCGGTATCCATATATATCTCGAAGGTGGGTCGGCGTGATCAATTTTTGACCTCGAACCAAGTCCATTGCCCGGTGGAGCAAGACCGGAATGCTCCTCGTCTAACGGCTGCCTCCGCCATAGTAATCGATGATCTCTCTTATCCCCTCATCCAAGGTGCACCTGGCCCGAAATCCGAGAACCTCTTCTGCCTTTTTGGTATCGGCCAAGGTATCCTGGACGTAGTTTTTGATGGGGTTGTCGACGTGTTCAGCCCTGATATCAAGCCCCATCTCCCCCGCCAGGATCTCGGCGACGGCGTTGAAGCTGTAGCTCTTCCCGGTGCCGACGTTCAGCGCCCCGGTGCAGTCGGAGGCCATGGCGCGCTGGAGGGCCGATACGACGTCCTTGACGTAGACGAAGTCCCGGGTTTGAGAGCCGTCCCCGTAGATGACGGGGGCCCTTCCCGCCATCATCTCCCAGAGGAACTGGGTGACGATGTTAGCGTACTGCCTCTTCGCCGCCTCATGAGGGCCGTATACGGAGAAGAACCTCATGCCTACAGCCCTGACGCCGAAGAGCTTTCTGTACAGCTCCGCCATCCTCTCCATGGCGAACCGGGCCTCGGTGTAGTAGTCGGTGACGAGGACCTCCATATCCTCCCGATGAGGAGGTGTCTGGCCGCTGTAGAGGGAGGAGGTGGAGGCGTAGACGACCCTAGATCCTGTCTTTTTTGCCAGCTCCAGGACGGCGATCATCCCGTTGATCGCCTCGCCCACCAGCCTCGGATCCCTCTTGTACATCGGCGAGGAGGACGGAACTCCAAGATGGTATATGCCGTCGGGGTTCAAACCGAGGTTTGGCAGGTCGAGGCAGCTGCCCTCTACGACCTCCAATTTCCTGGATAACCCCTCCAGGTTTTCGCGGCTTCCGGTGGTGAAATTGTCCAGAACCACCACATCCATGCCAGAGGCCAGCAGATCCTCCACGAGGTTTGAGCCGATGAACCCGGCCCCTCCAGTGACAAGAACCCTCAATAGATCTCCTCCTCAATCATCCTCAAGCACCATCGATAACGGCAGCCATCTCATCTCGGATCAACCTTATGAACCTCTCGCCGCTGAAAGCCAACGCCCTTTCCCTGCAGGCTTCCCTGTAGCGAAGGCATCCTCTCTCAGACGCCTCCCTTACCGCCTCCGCTATCCTCTCCGCCTCCGGCTCGACCAATCTGCCAGTGACGCCGTCGATCACCGATTCGAGAAAACCCCCCTCTTTGACCGCGATGACGGGCTTTCCACTTGCCATAGCCTCGACGGGAGTGAGGCCGAAGTCCTCATCCATGGCGGTGCATATTAAACCTTTGCACCGGGCGTAGAGGGCGACCAGCTCTTCGTCGGAGACCTCTCCCAGCATAGTCACGTTAT
>Ga0209312_1001299_pt1 | contig 18897 bp, 10 predicted proteins | sample BioC13SIPDNA_4_FD_185744 | JGI IMG/M metagenome (GOLD analysis project Ga0209312, IMG submission 185744) | Anaerobic biogas reactor microbial communites from Washington, USA - Biogas_R1_B C13 SIP DNA (SPAdes) (version 2) | ecosystem: Engineered > Bioreactor > Anaerobic > Unclassified | place... | reverse complement strand
ATTCGGTCAGGGCATTGTCGTCGTTGGATGCGCCGACGGTGATGGCCAGAGCGGTTCGGGCCGGGTCAGACATCCGCCGCGTCTGTTCATAGGGATCGGCGGCGCTGTTTCCCGCCGCGGCCACAACAATCACACCGCCGCGAACTGCCGAGGAGACCTTGTCCCGAAGAGAGACGCTCTGAGCAGGCAGCCCCCAACTATCGACCAGTCCGGCGCTGACGTTGATGATCTTGATGTTCTTCTCGCTGCGGCACGCCACAAGATCGTCGATGGCCGTATCCACGCCATCCTCGAACGTTGTCCCGCTGCGCATGGCAAACTTGACGGCGGCAAACATGCAGCCCGGTGCGACCCCGGAGAACGTATTGAATCCGTCGCCTACCGCCGGATAGGGCGAAACGCGAGTGACGGTGGAGACGTTGTAAAGGTAGCGGTCGTCGTAGTCGGCCAGAATCGGAGCGAACAGGTACTCCGGGGCGGCCTCGAACGCGTGGGTGATGGTCAGCCCGCTGGGCCCCTCCGCCCCGGTCCCGATCCACTGTGGACTGTCCACCAGGGTCCCCTTGCGCCAACGGATGTGGTCCAGCCAGGCGTTCGGCCCATCCCACCGGGCCGAGGATGTCACGGTGACGGGCCCGGCCGGCAGATGGATCGGCTCGACAACGTGAAGCCAACTGAACGCGTCCACCGAATAGGTATAACGCAACTCGAATGGCTCGGCGCCGCCACTGTCGCCCGTACCCACGGCCACCCCCGCGACGAGGCTGCCGTGTCCGTTGTAGTCGACCGGATCGGGTTCGTAGTCACCGCTGATATCGTTCCAGTAGACGCACCGCCCTGCCAGATCCATGTGTGCGGCGTCCACTCCCGTATCGACGATGGCGATGGTGGTATTGGGATCGCCCCGGAATCCCGCCACACCGGCGGCGAATTCGGGCTGCCAGACCGGTCGCACCCGCCCGGTCTGCGTGGCGTGATCCATGTGGAGGCGAACCCGTCGAACCTTCGGCGTCACCAGAACGAGCGACGGCCCCATGGCGGAAGGCAGCGACGCGACGCGATCCCGGGCGATGCGGCCGTTCCAGCCGTACGAGACAGCCCGGAACATGTAGGTGATCTCGCCACCCAGCCGGGCAAAGGCATCGATCTGCTCCTGCGTAACCGGCCCATCGAAGATCAACTCGACATCGACGACACATGCACCTGAAAGCGGCGCGAGGGACCGACCCGCTTCGAACAATCCCGATGGCGATTTGGCCGCGTCGAGTTCGTCCAGATCGTCGTCGATCCGATTGCCGTCCAGATCGTTGGGATAGACGCCGCTGATCACCGGCGCCACCGTCGGCGTCGCCGGAGGCACGAACGGCCCAGCCGCACCGACGGCCGGAGCGGCCCAGGCCAGGAACACCACGCCCGCCGACAGCAGCAGCAGCAGCAGCAGGGCAGCGGCAGACGAGTGAATGGCAGCCGCATCGAAATGCCGCAAGATGCAGGAATAGCAGTGGTTACAAAAAGACAGTGATTTCATGCTCCCTCCTGTTCCAAGACGAATCTGATCGTACGTCAAACGCACCTTCCGCCGCATAGGCATCGAAAGTGATGTCCCCCAATTCTGTCACGAACTCCCGCGATCCCAAACACTCGCTCAAGACCATCGAACAACCAGCGCGACCTCACATCCATCATACCCGTTTGCCCGGTATCGAGTCAACAGCAAGCGGCAATTCGGGATTGACACCGCACACAACTGCCCATACAATACAGGTGATGGAGACTGTCGGAAGCGGGATGCGTGCGTACCCGTCTGAAATCGTACGAACGGAGACGCCAATTGCACGGGGAGAATTGACACACTGGCAGGCTGTAGTGAGAGGAGAACGGCGCCCATGCAGATTCAGACCACTCGGCGACCTCATCATCCGATACACCGGGCCGCTCAGGTCCGAACGAAACGCATCGGCGCGCCCATTGCATCCGTGGCCGTCCTGTTGTCCCTGACGATGATTGGCAGCAACCGGGGGCCTCGGCGGGCGAACGCCGAAGAGCCGACGGTTCTGACTGGACCGGTGGCCCATGAGGCGTATGCAGCTCTGCTTGCCGCCAGAAGCCGGGCACAGAAAGCCGAGGCAATCGAACGGGCCCTTCAGCACTGGGCGCCTGTCCGCTGCGACGACGGGCAACGAACCTGCGAGCTGATGGCCCTGTCCGGCGGCTGGCATGACATCGCCTACAGCAAGCAAACCTGTCCCCAGGGCGACGGCCAGGCCAAAGGCGGGTACGACACGATCTCCTTCGCCGCCGTGGCCAAGAACATCATGACCGTAGGGGCGGTGCACGGCCCCGTTTCCGAAGGGATCCGCGACCTTTCGTATGCGGCCATGACGGATTTCAGCCGTTGGGGGCCGACGGACGACGGCCGCATCAAGCCGGACATCGTCGCGGCGGGCGTCGGCACGACACTCTCGGACGATCCGACCAGCCGATTGATTCACGATCTGGATCTGCGTGTGATCGGCCCTGACGAATCGACGGCTTGCTACCCGTACATCCTGAACCCCGTCGAACCGACAGCGCCTGCCACAACCGGCGATAATGCCCGTGACAACGTCGAGCAGGTCTGCCTCCCGACGCCGAGCGAGCGAGGACTCTACGAGGTCCGGGTTTCCTGCAGAAGCGACCTGCGAGCAGAGCGTGGAGGCATGAAGGATCGTCGATTCTACCCGTCGAGGACCTGCGATGCGGCGAGGGCAGCCTGCCGGTCGGGGAAGAAGGTGAATATGCGGTCGAGATTGGTGATTCGGAACACGCGATGTAACTGGGAATCAAGGGTGCAGACGGCCACATGGCCGCCGTGCGGCTTGACGTAACCTCGGGCCTCCAGCAGCAGCCCGAGGACTTGCGAGGAGAAGAACTTGACGCCGGAGAAATCGAAGATGATCTCGTGCGACGGATTGGCCTGGACGTACTGTCGGATCCGGGCCGAGGCGTCCGTGATCTCCTCTACGTCGCTGAGGCAACTGCTCGTGAACGAGACAATCGCGACACAACCTTCACTGCTGATCTCTACCGTCGCCTTCTTCATAGTCCTCCAAGCCTGCCGGGCATACCAACTCTGGAGGGATTATCCCATGTGGACCGCGAGACGTCGAGCGTTTTGTTCAGCATTGGAGGGTCTGGACGCAGACCACCACTTGGGGATGGACTCTTACAGCCGGATCCCAGGACAACGATCATGACGCAGATTCCCCAGAATTCGCCTGAGATTGAGAGATGGATGAAGCTGATCCGCGCTGACGGAGTCGGACCGGTTGCATTCGCCAGATTGCTCAAGTTCTACGGCTCAGTCGACGCGGCCCTGGGCGCTTCGGCCGGCGGGCTCGCTCGGATCGAAGGGATCGGTCCCAAGACGGCCGAGCGAATCGTCTCCACACGAGACCGGTTCGATACTCGCGCCGAACTGGAACGGGCCGAGAAGCTGGGCGTCTGGATTGTCCACATGGCCGACCCACGCTATCCGCCCTTGCTCAAGCAGATCTACGATCCACCCCCGGTCCTGTACGTCAAGGGGACGCTGAGCCGCCAGGACAACCTGGCCATCGCCGTCGTGGGATCCAGGCGGGCGAGCATCTACGGAACCGAGCAGGCCTCTCGCCTTTCGCATCTTCTTGCCGCATCAGGCTTTACCGTCGTCTCGGGGCTGGCTCGCGGAATCGACACCGCCGCCCACCACGGGGCCCTGGCCGCCGAGGGCCGAACCATCGCCGTCCAAGGCTGCGGGCTGGCCAACGTCTTTCCGCCGGAGAATGCCAGGCTCTTCGATCTTGTCAGCCACAGCGGCGCCTGCATTTCCGAGCTTCCGCTCTCATACGAGCCACTGAGCGAGAATTTCCCGCCGAGGAACCGCATCATCGCGGGACTGTCTCTCGGAACCATCGTCGTCGAAGCGGGCCTGCGCAGCGGGGCGCTGATCACCGCCAAGACAGCGCTCGAGAGCAACCGCGAGGTCATGGCAGTGCCCGGCAAGGTCGACTCGCCTCTGGGCAAAGGACCGAACCAGCTCATCAAACAGGGCGCCAAGCTCATCGAATCAGTCGAGGATGTCATGGAAGCCCTGGGCTACGTGGGCGAGCAACTCAAGGAGCACACGACTCAGGCCGCCATGCAGGCGGCGGCAAAGACCGAGGCGCCCCTGTTCGAGACCGCGCCGCTCACCCTCAAGGGCCACGAGAAGAACGTGTACGACTCTCTCGGCGCCGAACCGCTCCACACCGACCAGGTCATCGACCGGACCGATCTTCCCGCCGGCACCGTCAACGCCACCTTGATGTCGCTTCGCCTCAAGGGTCTTATCCGGCAACTGCCCGGCAATCTCTTCAAACGCCGATAGACTCTCACACGCGACACAGCGGCCAGCGGCTGAGACGATTGGGCTTGCCAGTGTCCTGTGCGACGGTAAAATATGCCCATGATCGATCTGAAGAATCGAACCCCGCGCGGCGCACCAATGGCAAGCGGGATCGGATTGCGCCAATTTGGCATGGACTGCCGTCTTCGATGAAAAGAACCCTTCTGTCACTGACCCTGCCACTGGCGATCTCGGCCTTGTTGCTGAGCGTTGTCCAGGCGCCCGTCAACTGGGCGTTCCTCGCATGGGTAGCGATGACACCGTTTGCGCTGGCCTGTCGGCCCAATATCCGGGTGCGAACGCTGGTGATTTTCGCGTGGCTGGTCGGCACGGCGCACTGGCTGGCAAACATCTACTGGATCGCGCCGATCACCATCCTCGGCTGGCTGGCAATGGGCGTGTACGTGGCCGCGCTTTGGCCCCTGCTGGCCCTGGGGATTCGCCGAGCGCGGATGTGGAACGTCCCGATGGCTCTGGCGCTGCCCATCCTCGTCGTCGGCGCCGAGCGGCTCCAGGGCTTCCCCCTGGGTGGCTTCTACTGGCGGCTGCTCGGTCATAGCCAATACGCCAACCTGACGTTCATCCAGATCTCCGACCTCTTCGGCGTCGCCGGTGTCTCCTTCCTCGTCGCAGCCGTCAACGGCGTTCTGGCGGATTGGTCCCTGTGGTGGATTTCAAATCGTAGGGTGTGCATTGCACACCAGCTCGGCAACGGGGCCATAGAAAAGGTGTGCGGTGCACACCCTACGAGAATCGCCATCGGAACAGTGGCGACCGTTCTGGCCGTGGCCGGAACCGCCGCCTACGGACAGTGGCGCATCAGGCAGGCGACCGAGGTTGTCGCGGACGGTCCGCTGGTGGCGGCGCTGCAGTCGAACGTGCCCCAGTCGGTCAAGATCAGCCACGCGGCCAGCGATGAGCTGTTTGCGGAGTTGCTGGAGATGAGCCAAGCGGCCGCAGCGGCCGGTGCTGAACTGATCGCCTGGCCTGAGACGATGGTTCAGGCCTACCTGCAACCGGAGCTTTGGCGCTACTTCAAAGACCCCAACGAGGACCAAGTCTTTCATGGTGCCCTGCTCGCCCACGCGAGAGAGACCGCTTATCTGCTCGTCGGCGCCTATGGCGGCGAAATCATGACGGACCCCCAGGGCAAGCTTTACATTGGCCAGTACAACGCGGCCTACCTTTATCGGCCTGACGGAACAAAGGACCCGAACCGCTACGACAAGATCCACCTGGTCCTGTTCGGCGAATACATCCCCTTCCGACGCAGCTTCAACTGGCTCTACCAGCAACTCAAACGCTTCGCGCCGGAGGAGTACAACTACGATTACTCGCTCGAACGCGGCAGACACTATACCATCTATGAAATGACCGCGCCGGTTCACAGCGTCGAGCCGAACGTCGCATCGCAGACGTCCCAATCGACGTATCGCTTCGGCACGATCATCTGTTATGAGGACGCAATCCCATACGTCGCCCGGAATTTCGCGCTCGACAAGACAGGCCGAAAACGCGTCGATTGGCTGGTCAACATCAGCAACGATGGCTGGTTTGTCCGTTTTCTCAACGACCCCCCTCGCGTGATCCCGAGCACGGAACTGCCCCAGCACGCCGCGATTTGCGTGTTTCGGGCGGTGGAAAACCGCCTTCCCATCCTGCGCAGCGTGAACACGGGCATCAGTTGCCTGATCGACTCGTCCGGCCGCATCTACAACGAGCCCATCGCCGCCAGCGACGGGTTTCCCGCCGAGGCGATGCAACGGACCGGAATGTCCGGATGGTTCCTCGATAGAATGCCGATAGACAGCAGGGTGACGTTCTACAGTCGGCATGGCCAGTGGTTGGACACCGCATGTGCCGTCGCGTTCGTCGCCGTCCTGGTCGGGCCCGCCTTCCTGGGACTGGCCCGACGAAGGGCCAGGAAGTCGGCCTGACCCCAGAGGAACGATCCAGGCTTTCAGGATTCTCGATATGCAGAACGCACGCGTGTCATGGCGGATCATCGCGGTCGCTTGCCTCTTTGCGGCCGTCTGCGGGTGCCAGCCGGCGGCCCAGACACCAACGGTGCCGGAATTCGTCTCGCCCCCGTTCCAGCCCATCCCGGGCGCCCCCCCAACGGTGGCGCGACAGATCGTACTTGACGGCCTGGCCCATCCGGACCCGCGCATCCGCTCCAATGCGATCGAGGTGATCGCGACGACCGGCGAAGCGCAGATGATGCCGAGAGCCCAGAGTCTGCTTCAGGACCCGGCCGTGCCCGTGCGATTCCTGGCGGCCCTGGCGGTGGGCGACCTCCAGTACAATCTGGCCAAAGACGACGTCGGCGTCCTGCTGAACGATCAGGACCAGAACGTTCGACTGGCTGCGGCGTATGCCCTGATGAGACTCGGCCAGCCGGCCTATTTCCAGGTCATCCGCGACGCGGTGGCCAGCGAAGACCAGACGGTACGGGCCAACGCCGCTCTGCTGCTGGGCAAGAGCGGCCAGGAGGAAGCCTTGCGCTACCTCTATTGGATCTTGCAGCGAAAGGACTCGGCCGACAAGGTGCTGCTCCAGACCGTCGAGTCGATCGCCATGCTCAAGGACGCCCGAATCTACCCCAAGCTCTGGACCCAGTTGATCAGTGCCTATGCCGACGACCGGATCGTGGGCATCCGCGGGATGGGCGCCCTGGGCACCGAAGAGGCCAAGAGCGCGATCGTCACGCTGCTCGACGACGCCGTGCTCGAGGTGCGTCTGGCAGCCGCCGCTCAGCTCGGCAAACTCGGCCAGACCATCGGCGAGCGCGAGGTCCAGGCCGTCATCAGCAAAAATCTGCTGGCCAACATGGACCCAACCAGCGCCGAGCGCGTTCGCGTCTGGACCGCTCTGGCCATCGGCGAGATCGGAACGTCCAGCCTGCTGCGTCATCTGCCCGACATGCTCCAGGACCAGTCCAACAGCGTCCGCCTGGCGGCCGCCAAAGGCGTCCTGCTTGTCGAACGCCGCCGCCCGCCGGCCCCCCAGTAGCCCCTACCATTCGTCACGCAAATCACGCCTCCACGCCCACAGTCTGCCTGCATACGATTCGAACTTGCGTTCGGCATCGCCATGCGGCACAATGGCAATCCTGAGGAGTCTTTCCAATCCGTTAGTGGAGGTACACGACCATGACGCAAGTGGCAACCATGCTCCTGATCCAGATCTCGGCCATCTCCGCCACGGCGTTGAACCTGCCGACCGTCAACCTGCCCCTGCCCACACTGAGCAGTGACGTGCGGGTGACCGACCTGCGATGCGAATATCTCTGCGATCCACTGGGCATCGACGTGGTCCAGCCTCGTTTGAGTTGGAAGCTCCAATCGGCGTGGCGAGGGCAGAAGCAGACGGCTTATCAGATCCTCGTCGCCAGCAGCGAGGAACTGCTCAGAAACAACCGCGCCGACCTGTGGAACACGGGCAAGGTGACATCGGACCAGTCGATCCAGGTCGCCTATGCCGGCCGGCCGCTCACTTCGCGGACCCGCTGCTTCTGGAAGGTCCGCGTCTGGGACAGGGACGACAAGTCCAGCCCGTTCAGCGACATCGCGACGTGGGAGATGGGCCTGCTCGAACCCAACGACTGGCAGGGCAAGTGGATCACCGCGCCAAACACGGACGGCGAGGGCATGCCGCCGGCGCCGATCTTCCGCAAGACGTTCGTCTTGTCCAAGCCCGTCCGACAGGCACGGCTCTACATCTGCGGGCTCGGCTACTACGAAGCCCATCTGAACGGCCGTAAGGTGGGCGATCATGTGCTGGATCCGGCGTTCACGCGTTATGACCGACGTGCGCTCTACGCTGCGTACGATGTCACCGGGCAGTTGAAGACGGAGTTCAACGCGGTTGCAGTCCTCCTGGGCAACGGATGGTACGACATGGACGCTCAGGCGGCATGGGACTTCAACAAAGCCGCATGGCGAGCAAGGCCCACGCTGCGATGCCAGCTCGAAGTGACATTCGCCGACGGCTCCGTGCGGACGATCACCAGCGATGAGACGTGGCGGGTGGCGCCGAGCCCGATTACGTTCAACTGCATCCGACAGGGGGAAACCTACGACGCCCGGCGTGAGATTGCCGGGTGGAATACGGCCGATGTTGGCGACGCGGACTGGTCGCTGGCGAAGATCGGTCCCGGTCCAAAGGGCACGCCCAGCGCCCAGATGATGCCGCCGATCAAGGTGATGCAGACGCTCAAGCCCGCGAAAGTCACCGAGCCGAAACCGGGTGTATATGTTTTCGACCTCGGGCAGAACATCGCCGGCTGGGCCCGTCTGAAGGTCTCCGGTCCGGCCGGGGCGGAGGTGGTCGTGCAGTACGCCGAACGCCTCAGCGACGACGGGACCATCGACCAGAAAGACATCGCCGTCCACACCAAGAGCACCCCGTTCCAGACCGACACCTACATCCTCAAGGGCGAAGGCACAGAGACTTGGGAGCCGCGATTCGTTTACCACGGTTTCCAGTACGTCCAGGTGACCGGCCTGCCCGGCAAGCCCGACGCCGATGCGATCCAGGGCCGTATCGTCCATACCGCTTTCGATCAGACCGGCCTCTTCGAGTGCTCCAACGACCTGTTCAATAAGATCCAACGTTGCACGCTCTGGGCCTACGTCGGCAATTTCCACGGCTACCCCACCGATTGTCCCCATCGCGAGAAGAACGGCTGGACGGGCGACGCCCACCTGGCCGCTGAATTGGGTCTCTACAACTTCGATGCGGCGGCCGCCTACACGAAGTGGATGACCGACCTCAAGGACGAGCAGCGCGACAGCGGCGAGCTGCCTGGCATCGTCCCAACCGCCGGCTGGGGCTACGCCTGGGGCAACGGGCCCGCCTGGGACAGCGCCTACGTCCTGATTCCCTGGTATCTGTACCAGTACCGCGACGACACGCGAATCCTCGCCGAGCATTACGACCGGCTCAAACGCTACGTCGACTACCTCACGACCAAGGCCGACAACGGCATCGTCTCGATCGGCCTGGGCGACTGGGTGCCCGCCAAGACCGAGACGCCCGCCAAGGTCACGTCCACCGGCTACTACTACCGTGATGCGCTGATCGTCTCGAAGATCGCGGCGATGCTGGGCAAGACCGACGACGCCCGCCACTACGCCGACCTGGCAATGCGCATCCGCGACGCCTTCAACCGGGCGTTTTTCGACCCGAAGACCGGCCTCTACGCCGGTGGCACGCCGACCGCGATGAGCTGCGCCCTGTACCATGGACTCGTTCCTCCCGCCGAGCGGCAACGGGTCGTCGACAAGCTCGTCGAGATGATTGAGAAGAACGACGATCATCTCGACGCCGGCATCCTCGGCACTAAGTACCTGATCGACGCGCTAACCGCCTGCGACCGGGCCGACGTCGTCTACAAGATGGCGACCAAGACGACCTATCCGAGTTGGGGCCATTGGATCGAGCAGGGCGCGACCACGCTCTGGGAGCAGTGGGACGGTGGCGCCTCGCGCAATCACATCATGTTCGGGCACATCAGCGCCTGGTTCTATCAGGCCCTGGCGGGCATCAATCTCGGCCCTGATACCGTCGGATTCAAGCACATCGTGATCAAGCCGCAACTATTGGGCGATGTCACTTGGGTGCGCGCCGAACACGAATCGATGTACGGCACGATCAAGAGCGCATGGGACATCAAAGGCGACCGTTTCACCCTGAAGGTCGCTGTCCCCACGAATACGACCGCCACCGTGTACGTCCCTTGCGACAAGGAGCAGTTCGCCAAGGAAGGACCGAGCATGATTCACTCGGGCGACTACGTCCGGTTCGTCCGCCTGGAAGATGACCGCGTCGTATTCGAGATCGAGTCGGGGACCTTTGAGTTCCACTCCAGGCTGTCCCGCTGAGGACAATCATGAGGAAGAGACAATGAGAGCAAGACTTCTGTGCATCGCCCTGCTGGCCACAGGCCACGCGGCCTGTGCCGCCGGCGCGGCGCCGAACGACAACGCGTCCTTGGGCATCAACCTGGGCGGCGTGACGTACTGGTCGTCGGAGATCGTCTTCGTCGATCTGTTCAAGCACTCGCAGACGTTCAAGAGCCAGGCGCCGGGCAAGGGCTACGCCCAGGGCGGCCCGCTCGATCTGACCGACGACGGCTACGTCCGCTCGCTGGCGGGAGGCGGTCACTTCGCCGATTCGATCGTCCTGAGTCAGCCCACGCTGGGCTATCCTGAGGGCATCTACACCTGCCTGTATGACGGCCGGGGCAAGATCGCATTCGCCTATGGTGTCGAAACGGTCGAGGAACGGCCCGGCCGCGTCCGCATCCACGTCAGGGCCGACCAGAACCTGCTGACGCTGCGCGTCACCGAGACCGATCCGAGCGACCCGGTCCGCCACATCCGCGTGATCCTGCCCGGCTTCGAGCAGACATACGACGAGCAGCCTTTCCATCCGGACTTCCTCAAGCGCTGGGAACGATTCAGCACCCTTCGCTTCATGGACTTCCAGCGCACCAACGATTCGAAACAGACTCACTGGTCCGACCGTGCCACGCCCGCGTTCCAGACGCAGGGCGATGACGCCGGCGTGGCGCTGGAATACATGATCCGGCTGAGCAACACGCTCGGCGCCGATCCGTGGTTCTGCATGCCGCACATGGCGAGCGACGACTATGTGCGGAGCTTCGCCGAGATGGTCAAAGCCCGGCTCGCTCCCGGCCTGAAGATCTACGTCGAATACTCGAACGAATGTTGGAACGGCATCTTCGCCCAGGCCCGCTACTGTCGCGACAAAGGCAAAGAGATGGGCCTCAGCGACAACGACTATCAGGCCCAACTGCGATACTACTCGAAGCGCTCCGTCGAGATCTTCCGCATCTGGGAAGAGGTCTTCGGCGACGCCGACCGCCTCGTCCGCGTGCTGGCCGCCCAGAGCGCCAACCCCTGGACCAGCGAGCAGGTGATGGACTTCGAGCGGGCCTACGAGCATGCTGATGCGCTGGGCATCGCCCCCTACTTCGGCAACGCCCTTGGCGACCCCAAGCGTCAGGATGAAGTCGCACAGATCACCGTGGACGAGGTGCTCGACCGATGCGCCGAGTTCATCGCCGAGGGCAACACGACGATCGCCCGCCAGGCGAAACTGGCCACCCAGCGCGGCCTGCGTCTGGTCGCTTACGAAGGCGGCCAGCACCTCGTCGGCCACAGCGGCGCCGAGAACAACGAGAAGATGACCGAGCTGTTCCACGCCGCCAATCGCCACCCGCGCATGAAACAGCTCTACCTCAACTACCTCGCCGGCTGGAAACAGCACGGGGGGACCCTGATGTCCATCTTCAGCTCGATGGGCACCTACTCCAAGTGGGGCTCCTGGGGCCTGCTCGAATACCACGGCCAGGACCCCGCCGAAGCCCCCAAGTACCAGGCCGTCATACAATTCCTGCAAGACAACCCGAAATGGTGGTAGCCGACTGATTGGACAGGAGAGAATCGATCATGAAGAACACCAAGGCAGAGCTTTCGTCCCGTCGTGCGTTTCTCAAGAGCAGCGGCCAAATCGTAACGGCCTCGGCGCTGCTGGGCGCGTTGTCGCCGCGCGCATATGCGAGCGAGGATTCCGTGATCCGCGTGGCGCTGGTCGGCTGCGGCGGACGCGGCTCGGGCGCAGCGGCCAACGCGATGGCCGTCAAGAACGGCCCGGTCAAGCTGTTCGCGATGGCCGATGTCTTCGAAGAACGCCTCCAGCACAGCTACAACGGCTTGATCGAAGCCGCCAGCGCCCCGAGAACGGAAGGCTCCGCCGATATATGGGTGATGGGCTATCGGGCCGACCAGATCGACGTGCCGCCGGAGCGACGGTTCGTCGGACTGGACGCCTATCGGAAAGCCATCGACTGCCTGCGTCCTGGCGACGTGGTGATCCTGACGACCCCCGTGGCGTTCCGCTGGGTCCACTTCCGCTACGCGATCCAGAAGGGCATCAACGTCTTCATGGAAAAGCCCGTGACAGTCGATGGGCCGAGCACCCGCAAGATGCTCGAGCTTGCTGAAGAATCCGAGCGGAAGAACCTCAAGGTGGGCGTCGGGCTGATGTGCCGCCACTGCAAGGCCCGTTGGGAACTCTACGACCGCATCCAGTCCGGCGCGATCGGCGACCTGCTGACGCTGCGCACCTACCGGCAGCACGGCCCGGCGGGGTTCACAGGACCCAACCGCAGCGATCTGAGAGAGCTTCTCTGGCAGATTCGCAACTACCTCGGCTTCATGTGGGCCAGCGGCGGCCTCTTCCAGGACATCATCGCACACAACGTCGATGAGTGTTGCTGGATGAAAGGCGCCTGGCCGGTCAAGGCCCAGGGCTCCGGTGGGCGTTGCTATCGCGACGGAAACGTCGACCAGAACTTCGACCACTATGACGTTGAGTGCACCTTCGCCGACGGCGCCAAGCTGTTTATCTACGTCCGCGCCATGGCGGGCTGTCGCGGCGAATTTGCCAGCTATGCCCACGGAACCAAGGGCGCGGCCGTGATCTCGACCCACATGCACACACCGGCCAAGTGCCGCATCTACAAGAGTCACGACTTCGCCAGGGCCAATCTCACCTGGGCGTTCCCACAGCCCGAGCCGAATCCATATCAACTCGAATGGGACCACCTGATCGACGCGATTCGCAACGACACGCCTTTCAACGAAGCCAAACGCGGCAGCGAAGCGAGCCTTGTCACCGCGATGGCCCGCCGGGCCGTCCACACCGGGCAAATGGTGACTTACGATGAAATGCTCAACTGTGAGGAGGAGTTCGCCCACGACGTGGACAGGCTGACGGCCGACTCGCCTGCGCCCGTGCGGGCCGGCACCGACGGCCTGTACCCCGCGCCCCAGCCCGGCTTCCTGAAAGACCGGGAGTATTGAACGCGACTATCTACGATCAGCCAAGACAAGGACAAAGAACGCATCGAAAGACTTTCGAGAGGCCCGATAGCCATCCCCGGCATCGACAACGACTGCGATTGGTGATAACCTGCACGCGGCAAGCCGGCAAACGTCGGCAGGCATCTTGACGCGAAGCCGGAGTGCATTGGACGATTCGAGCCCACAGTCAATTGACATCCAGGGAGGACCACCATGAAGGCTTTCCAAGTACTGTTCTGTGTGGCACTGTTCGCCTCAGCAGTCTCGGCCCGGGAGTTTCATGTCTCGGTGAATGGCAGCGACGAAAACGTCGGCTCGTCCGCTCGGCCGCTCCGGACCATCTCGAAGGCGGCCCAGGTCGCGCGGCCGGGCGACGTCGTCACGGTGCACGAGGGGACGTATCGCGAGCGGGTGACCCCGGCCCGGGGTGGAACCTCGGACGCCGAACGCATCGTCTATCAGGCGGCGCCCGGCGAGAAGGTCGTCGTCAAAGGCTCCGAGATCGTCAGAGGCTGGGAGAAGGTGCAGAACGACACCTGGAAGGTCACGATCCCCAATGACTTCTTTGGCGACTTCAATCCCTGCAGTGACCTGATCGATGGTGACTGGTTCGAGGGCAAGGGGCGGGACCACCACACCGGCGCGGTCTACCTCAACGGCCACTGGCTCATTGAGGCGTCGAAACTCGACGATGTGCTCAAACCCATCGGTCAGGCTTCGGGGTATGGCCCCGGAGACGCAGATTACCTGCTGAACGTTGCTTGGCTGCAACCGGGAGACGCCGAAAGAGTGCCGGCGGCAGCGTTCGCTAACCAGCAAGGCATTCAGACGGCGGACTGCTCCGAAGGCGGTCAGTGCATCGGCTGGATCAATGACGGGGACTGGGTCCGCTACCAGCAGGTGGACTTCGGCCAAGGTACCGAGGTGGTTACGATTCGAGCCGCGTCTGTCACCAATGGGGGAACCACTGAAGTTCGTCTCGACGCACCGAACGGGAAGCTCCTTGGCACGTGCGCGGTCCCCAACACGGGCGGGTGGCAGTCGTGGCGTTCGTTCGACGTCCAGATCGAGCGGACCAGTGGAGTCCGAACGCTTTACCTAGTGTTCCGCGGACTGCAGTCGCAGCCGTCGGACGTCCGGCTGTGGTGCGCTCAAGTCGACGAGACGAATACGACGATCTGGGCGCAGTTCGAGGACATCAATCCGAACGAGGCCGACGTCGAGATCAACGTCCGTCGGACGGTGTTCTATCCCGCCAGGCCAGGCGTCAACTACCTCACGGTACGCGGCTTTACCATGATGCACGCGGCGACGCCCTGGGCGCCGCCGACGGCCGAGCAGATCGGCCTGATCGGCACGCACTGGAGCAAGGGCTGGATCATCGAGGATTGCGACATCCGCTACTCGACCTGCGTGGGAATCACGCTTGGCAAGCACGGCGATCAATGGGACAACACGTCCGCCAACACCGCCGAGGGCTACGTCAAAACCATCGAGCGGGGACTGGAGCACGGCTGGTCGAAAGAGAACATCGGTCACCACATCGTGCGCAACAACGAAATCTCCCATTGCGAGCAGGCAGGCCTCGTCGGCAGCCTGGGCGCGGTCTTCTGCACGATTACAGACAACGACATTCACGACATCCACATCCGGCAGTTGTTCACGGGCGCTGAGATGGCGGGCATCAAGATTCACGCCGCCATCGACACCGAGATCAGCCGCAACCACATCTACCGCACCTGCCGCGGCATCTGGCTCGACTGGATGGCGCAGGGGGCGCGTGTTACCCGAAACCTGTTGCACGAGAACACCTCGGAAGATCTCTTCGTTGAGGTCAATCATGGGCCCTTCCTCGTCGACAACAACATCTTCCTTTCTCACCGCTCGCTGTGGGACGTGTCACAAGGTGGAGCCTATGCACACAATCTCTTCGCCGGCCGCATCGCGCCGCAACCTGAACTGAACCGCGAGACCCCCTTCCATAAACCCCACTCCACTGAAGTCGCGGGCTTGCTGAACATCTCCGGCGGCGACAACCGATTCTACAACAACGTATTCATCGGCCCCAGCAGTCTGGCCGTCTACGACAAGGCGGCGCGTCGGGTGTTCGCCGAGGGCAACGTCTATCTCCAGGGCGCCGAGCCGTACGCCAACGAGCCGGATTCTGTCCGGCCGGCGCAGTCCGATCCCGATCTCCGAATCGTCGAACAAGGCGAATCCGTGTATTTGCATGCCAGGGTCGATCCCTCATGGAACAACCCGAGGTCCGCCCTGGTTACAACGAAACGCCTGGGACAAGCGGTCGTCTCGAAGGCGGCCTATGAGAACCCCGACGGCACGCCCCTGGCGTTAAGCACGGACTACTTTGGCGAGAAGCGAAACGAGACGGCGCCCTGCCCCGGCCCATTCGAGGATCCGCGAGAAGGCCGAGTCACACTGAAGGTGTGGTGATCCCCTGTGTGCAGCATCGAAACGAACCATCCGAACCTCGTCATTGGAGAAACCATGTCCCGTCGATCACTTGTCTGCCTCGTCATGTTGCTCGTGTGCGTTTTCATACCTGTTTCTGGACGGGCCGGGGAGGTCCTGACGTGCGTCTCGCCCGACGGTCGAAACGTGGTGTCGGTGACGCTCGTCGATGGGGCGCCTCGGTATGACGTTACCTGTGCTGGCAACGCCCTGATTCGCGATTCGGCGCTGGGTCTGAACCTCGACGACCAGCCGTTCGGCGCGTTTGAGATCGTCGGGACGCAGACCGGGTCGGCCGATACGACATGGAAGCCGGTCGTCGGCGAGTGCGAGATCGTTCGCGATTGCTACCACCACCTGACCGTCGAATTGCGGGAAAGAGTCGAGCCGAGACGCCGCCTGCACATCGAGTTCCGCGCCTACGACGAGGGCGTCGCGTTTCGATACGTGCTGCCCGAGCAGCCGGCGCTCGACGGAGCAACGGCCTCCAGCGAGGCCACCGAGTTCCGCTTCGCCGACGACTTCGGGGCCTATCCGATCGCATCGACCGAAGCGCACTACAGCGAGACGCCTACGCCGATCCGTGAGTGCACATCGGTGCTGATCCCCTTGACTATCGAGCTGGGCGACGGCGCGATGGCGTCGCTGTTCGAAGCGCACGTGGCGGACCAACCCCCCTGCGTGCTGAGGCAGAAAGACAGCCGGACCTTGCGCCCGCACTTTCGCAAGGGCAAGCTCACGCTGGCCACGCCGCAGACGCTCACCTGGCGCGGCTTCATCCTGGCGCCGAACGTAGCCGGACTGATCGAGCGGCGCACCCTCGTCGAAAATCTCAATCCGCCTTGCGCAATCGATGACACCTCGTGGATCCAGCCGGGCGTCTTCATCGACAATTGCGGCCCCATCGAGACGGAGAACATCAAGAGGAATATGGACTTCGCCGCCGAATACAACATCGGCTACGTTCACATCGACTGGAGCTGGTACGGCACCGAACGCAAGTGGAGCGACGAAGCCATCGCCCACTTCAAGGAGCACATGCCCGAGAGCACCCGCAAGCGGCTCGAAGGCCACGACTGGATCAAGAACACCAGCGGCAACCCGATGACCGTCGCCAGCGGATACGTGCCCTACCTCCAGTTCCTGACGCGGTTCTATGGATCGATCAGCTACATCGAGCTCGACATGCCCGAGGTCATACGCTACGGCAAGTCCAAAGACGTCGGGCTTTCGCTCTACGTCAATGGCGGCACGCTGAAACCCTATGGCGATCATGACGTCGATCTGGTCTTCGAGACGCTGGCAAGTTGGGGTGTTGTGGCGCTCAAGCCCGGCTTCGTCGCGTGCGACAGCCAGGACGACGTCCAATGGCTGCGCCGGCTCGTCGCGATCGCGGCCGAACACAAGCTGGTCCTGAACATCCACGACGGCTACATCGCCGACGGGATGCGCCGCACCTACCCCAACCTCCTGACGCAGGAAGGCGGCGGTGGACGCGAGACCAACCCACCGGTCACGCACGAGCTGATGCTGCCGTTCACGCGGCACCTGGTCGGCGCCCACGACCACACGCCGACGTTGTACAGTGGCCATGACGGCCGGACCAAGCTATTTGAGATGGCCCAGCTCGTGGTCTACCACGGGGCGCGGCAGTCGGTGCGCAACGTCTATGGCAGCCGCAACCAGTTCGGCCCGGAGATGGAATTTCTCGAACAGGTACCGACCGTCTGGGACGAGGTGCGCGTGCTGAGGGCCGAGCCGGGCGACTGCGTCGTTATCGCCCGGCGCAGCGGACGCCGATGGTTCATCGGCGGGATGAACGACGAAGACGCCCGCCCGATCGAACTGCCGCTCGATTTCCTCAACGAGCGGGTCCCCTACCGCGCTACGATCTTCTCCGACGTTCAGGGCTCGCGCGATGCCCGGCGAACGGTGATGCAGGCGACCGCCGCCGATGTCCTGCACGTGGCGATGGAACCTCGCGGCGGCCTGGCCGTCATTCTTGAACCGACCACGGCCCCGTGAGAAGAGTCCTTAGCCCCCTCAGGCAAACTCGCGCAGCAGAGTGAGGAACTTGCGGTCGAGCTTGCGGCCTCGGAAGTCCTCGTATTGGACGTCAGCCCGGTCGGAATCGAGGATGCCGAAGGAGCCACGGAAGTTCCACAGGGCCCAGCCGAAGCCGGCCTCGGCCCAAACGGAAAGCTGGTCGCGGGCCCAACGGAGCACGACGTCGTGCGGCGTGAATCGATACGCCCCCCACTCGCCCACGTGCACGCCCACGCCGGAGTCGGCGACCTTCTTCCAGGGCAGCACGCGGTCCTCGTACAGCCACCGGCGGTCCTGCATTCGCGGCGTGATGAAGGCCGGACCCTCGCCGGTCGGATCGTACTTCACCGACTCCCGTGTCGGCCGGCCCCAAGCCGTGTCCATTATCTTCAAGACATGCTCTGGCTCATCCTGCGCCACATTCGGATGCAGGCCGATCTCTCTGAGCGTGAGCCAGTCGCCGTCGGCGTTGGTCAGTCGCACCTGCTTCGTACCGGCCGGCACGATTGTCGTGTAGTCACGATCGTAGATGTTCTGATAGGTATTCCACCGCTCGGCAAAGACAACCTCGGTCCACTCGCCGGCGCCCGGGCCCGGACGAAAGTCCTTCTCGAAGATCGTCTGATCGTCCGCCTGCACGCGCAGACGCGCGCGAGTGGAGACCTGGCCCACGCGAACGCGCAGGACCGTCTGCCGCTCGAAGCGGCCCTCGATGACCAGCGAGGAGTGCAACTCGCGATTGCCCGGACCGTGCAGATGGCCGTTGACCTGCGGGACCGGCCACTGGGGCAGCGGGAATCGGTCGGCGCCGGAGGCCCAACTGGCCTTGTAGTGCGTCAGTCCGAAGGGCTCGTAACCGCGAGTGGACTGGGCAACGCCCTCGGCGGCCAGCGACCGGACCGGATCGCGGCCCCAGTTCAGGCCGTCCGTGATGATCAGCCGGTCGGGATCGGCAGCACGGATGCCGTCGATGGCCTCCCGCACCGCCTTGACGTAGCTGGCCTCGTCGATGTTCGCCGGCTCGTTGACGAGGTTGAAACTGAGTTGCGCCGGCGGGATGTCACGATAGCGCCGCGCGAAATT
>Ga0209312_1001291_pt1 | contig 18953 bp, 15 predicted proteins | sample BioC13SIPDNA_4_FD_185744 | JGI IMG/M metagenome (GOLD analysis project Ga0209312, IMG submission 185744) | Anaerobic biogas reactor microbial communites from Washington, USA - Biogas_R1_B C13 SIP DNA (SPAdes) (version 2) | ecosystem: Engineered > Bioreactor > Anaerobic > Unclassified | place... | reverse complement strand
CTCGATTTGCTGGTCAATCTGGAGCGCATCGGTGACCACTGCCGCAACATCGCCGAATACGTACTGGAGTAACAGCCAAAACAGCCAAGGGAACAGCCAAGGGGACGGTTCTTGTGGCTGGTCCTAAAGATAAGAAACCAGCCACAAGAACCGTCCCCTTGGCTGCTAGGGGGAAAAGTAAGTGCAGAGCTATTTTTCGAAGATCTACTGGCATTTTACGGGAGGTCCAAAAGTCGATTGGGAGAATATTACCGAGCCCCGGGAGATTAAGAATAAAACCAAGTCACCGGCGGAATCGGTGCGGATCTTGAATGAAATAATTGCCTCACAAAAACTGATTGCCTCCTGCACGGAAAAAATTATGGGTGAATTGACCACCCGGAAGTTCTGCTGTGTCTGCGACATTCCTTTCAAGGATCTGATCGGGCATGCCGAGTATTACGGCCAGGTTGCCATTGGCTTTGCGGCTCGATCCATATACCGGTATTTCAATCCGGTTTTATATCTGGAGCGCGATATCCCGGCCCCTGATAACATCCTGATTGATGACCAGCTTGTACCGGAGGCCATGCGAAGATCCGGCCGCCGCTTATCCCTGTACGATTATATGAGTTATCTGCTGGGATTAAGCAGCAACGCCCGGCACCGGGAATTTTTAAACCAATATTTCGGCCACCTGACCCAATGCATCAAGTTCACCCGCTTCAGCGAAAATGATGATGAAACTTTTTACCGGGAACGGGAATGGCGCAGCATTAACGGCGATTTTAACTTTGCACCGGAAGATGTGGAATCGATTATCGTCCCCCGCGAGTTCATCCCTGCAGTAAAGGAACAGCTGCTACACTGCCATTACAAAAATGACATCGCCATCATCCCGTTCGACTTCCTGGAAAAAGTGTAAAAACAGCCAAGCAGCCAAGGGGACGGTTCTTGTGGCTGGTTTCTGGGATAAAGAAACCAGCCACAAGAACCGTCCCCTTGGCTATTGGATAAAGAAACCAGCCACAAGAACCGTCCCCTTGGCTATTGGCTAACCTTGGCTCTATTCAGCCAGCGAAAAGTGGTAGATCTTTTCATAATTCTGCCCAATGGCTAGATCTACAGTTTTCTGGCTGTTGTTATACACGGCACTCCACTGGGTATTGTACATAATACCAGTCTTTGGATCCGGACAATCGACCAATTTAGCTGCTTCCAGAAGCTTCATGCCTTCCTCTGCATTTAGGACGCCATCTTTCTCTTTTAAACCGGTCATCACAATTTCATAACGATCCTGTCCGTCTCCGAAATTGTATTTCTCTCCGGGGGTCAAATAGAAGTTTGTACTTGCCTGGTAGGTAGTTTCTGGTTTTAAAACCTGCATCTCATTGTTTATATACTCAACAATCACACTATTTCCCTGGGCATCGGTTATCTGATAATGATAATTGCCGCCGCCGGTACTGCGCATATCATATTCTTTTAGCAAGGCTACGGCTTCGTCCACTGTCGCCGCTTTGTCCAATAACAGGCGGATAGCCGTAGAAGTGTTAATATTTACTTTTTCTGTATCCTGCATGGTGGGCGTATCTTGCAGCAACAGCACACCTACCGCCAGTCCCTTCTCATTCATGCCATCCATCGGTGCATAAGGTGCTGCCAGAGCCAAAACTTTATCAAAAATCCTATCCGGCAAATAGCCCTCCTTGTAGCCTACGAAACCCAGATTGACCATGGATATGCTCTCGTATCCGTTAACCGGTTTAGTATGAATCAATAATCCGGGTGAGTAACCCATATCGAAATTTCTTCCAAAAATATATTCCCCGTCCGGTGTGACTGCATTAAAAGTACTGCAATTCAATGTGGGAGGACTTATGGAAATCGGAATTCCCTTTAATAGCCTCTTGGTTACAAAATCGATTAACTCCTGATCGTTACTGGCACCTACTTTCAGGAATTCGTCAAAACCATAATCACCGGCATATTCCATGGTATAAAATCCGTAATCATCTACTTTCTCAATACTGTTCATGGCTATGATTTCGCTGCGAAATGCAAAACCTGCCCCAACTACCAAAATAATGACAGCAATCAGAATATAAAGCGAAAACTTTTTAAATAACCCGGGGTTTTTCTTTTCCATTACTTAATCCTGCTCCTTTTTGCCTCCTTGCATTTCTCCTGGTTTATTTATAAAAGCTAAAACGATTGCGGCTAAACTAAGGCTTTTTAATACAATATATTCTTTCTACTTCCTTATTATCCTTTATTATTCTTTTAAAACTCCTTTTTCGTTGGCTGCCGGCGTCCGAACCGTCCCCTTGGCTGGTGCAAAATCCTCAATGTAACCAGTGCAAGGAATCGGTTATAATCAGTGTATAGTAGTTGTACAGAGCAAATATAGAATTGAGGTGTCATATGAATATGGCGGTATCCCTGATGGTTCTATGCGGGATTCTGGCTTTGGTAGGTTTACTCATTGCCGGCGTAAGAGGCGAATCGAAAAATGGAGGGGAAGAAATGATTAAAAAGGTTTATGTTTATCTGGTGCTGTTTGCAACTTTAATGATGACCATCGGCGGGGGAGTGGCTGCTTTCATGGCCATCGCTGACATGGTCGCGCCGACCGGTTATTATCAGTCTTTCGAAGAGTATAAGCAATACGGGGCGGAAAAATTTGAAAAGGCGGAAGGCGCTTCTGCTACTGAGATCAGCAAACTGACGGATGAGCAGTTGAAAGCGAATTATGAGGCGATGGTCGCCACGGAGAAACAAAGACAGATGAATCGCGCCACCAACAGTCTGGTCAAGAGCCTGGGATGGATCGTTATTCCTTTCCCGATATTTATCTATTTTCAAAGAAAACTGCGTGCCGGTGGTTTTGAAGGCGTTTAAGAAAAGACAGACCGGGGTAGGGCTAAGTTCAAAGAAACGAGCCAACATGTTTTGAATACGTAAGGTAGAGAACAGGCGGTTTGTTTAGTAGTATAACGGCATATTGTACTCTTAATACATTTTTATAGACAATCATAGACATCGCAGGAGCAGATCATTGGGGTTTGATCCTGCGAATTTTTGTACTCAAGGAAACGGCAAACGTAAATAACAGTAATAGATGTCATCCAGGTCTGATCCTCTCTATTTTTACACCCAGGGAAACGACAAATGGAAATAACAACCAATAGAGGTCATTCGGGTTTTTATCCTGCAAATTTTTGGGACGGGTGTAAGTTAGGTACCGTAAAAACGTAATTGGTGATAGAGACAATTTTGGCAGCTGCAAGAAACCAAACTTGAATAGGCACTCTGGCCGGGTGTATCAAAGATACCAAGTATAGGACTGTAAAACTGGCCGGAACAGCCTGTGCCCCCTAACTGGTGTATCAAAGTTAAAAAATAGGCTTCGCAGATTTAGCTATGTACTTACTGTGATGGAAGAACAAAGAGCATGGATTATCGCTTGGGGACAACATGGTATAGCCATGTAACTTACGATGATGGGAGAGTGTGATGATGAAAAAAAGTATGCACAGAGGAATAAGCCTGCTGGTGATGGTTTTGATGCTGTTTGCCATGCTGCCGGCCGGCGCCATGGCGGCTGAAAGCGAACCGGCGGTATCGCTGGAACAGGCCATCCAGAAGGTCAAACAGAATTTTACCATTCCGGCGGAGTATACTGAGTTTACCTCCGGCTTTCGCAGCCGGGAAAACAAGCAGATCTGGTCACTGAACTGGGCTGACAAGGAGAACCGGGAAGGATCTCTGAATGCTGAAGTTGATGCCGCCACCGGCGTTATCATTTCCATGCACATTTACAAGATGGGGCGCCAGACTACCGAAATCCCGCAGGTTTCGCTCGAACAAGCCCAGAAGCTGGGCCTGGATCTGCTCCAACGGCTGATCCCTGACCGGGTTGCCAATCTGCAATACGTGCCCAGCCAGCAGGTGATTCCCTTGAGCAGTTGGGAGGGTGGACAATATGAACTGCGCTGGCAGAGAATGGCCAATCAGGTACCGGTGGGGGATGAAGGCGTCACTCTGCGCATCAGCAGCAGCAACGGCACAATCAACAGCTATGGTCTGAACTGGTCGGACAAAACGATACCCGCCAAACAGCAGTTGATAACTACCGAAGAGGCGGCGGCAGCGTTTGCCTCCAATGAGATGTTGGAACTGCAGTATTTGGTCATTCCTGAATACTCGCCCCTGCGCACGGCGGAGAAAAAACAGCCCCGGCTGGTTTATCGCCTGAATCATTCCTCCCATGGAATCATTGATGCGGTCAGCGGCAAGCCGATTGAAAACCAGGAATGGTTCGGTATAAATGAAATTGGGGGCATGGGTTCCGCCGACAAACAAATGGCCAATAGTCCAAGTCCTTTAACCCCGCAGGAGCAAGAAGAAATTGATCGCACCCTCAACCTGATTTCTCAGGAAAAAGCCGCCTCCATTATGCGGCAATGGGTAACGCTTCCGGCCAATGTTCAACTGCAAGAAGCCAATTTATATAAGGATTATCAGGATCCGCAGTCGCGTATCTGGAACCTCAGCTGGAGCGCTGATCCGGCCGCGAAAACTTGGAGCTATGTAAACGCCCAGGTCGATGCTGTAAGCGGCGAAATCAAAAGTTTTTATATTGATCGGGCTGAGTACAACGAGGAAAAACCGACTCTGGACAGGGCAGCAGCGGAAAAGATCGCCCGTGATTTCCTGGCCAGAATCCAGCCCCAAAAGCAGAAATCAGTACGCCTGCAACCGGATCCTTATCAGGAGGTCTACACCAAGGAAGCAGTCTATCCGAATCAGTGGCAGTTTCAGTTTATCCGCATGGAGAATGAAATTCCCTGTCCGGCGCACGGCATCCGCATCGCCGTTGACAGCCGCAGCAAACAGATCGCTGCCTACAGCCTGAACTGGCCGTCGCTGGAGTTTCCTGATCCGGGCAAGGTAATGGGCATGGACCAAGCCAATGTAAAATACTTGCAAAATCAGCCGCTGACGCTGCAATATAAGTTGATCTACCCGCAGATAAATGTCCGCAGCGAAGCTTTGGGTGAGTACAAACTGGTTTACAGTCCCCGCGCTGAAGTGACTGCCCGACAGAGTGACATCATTGATGCGAACACCGGCGAGCTTCTGAATTGGGATGGAACACCGGTGGCTGATAGTCTGCAGCCGCGTGCCTTTACCGATATAGCCGGGCATTTTGCGGAAAAGGAAATATCGATGCTGGGGCAAGCCGGTATCATGACCGAATACGGCAATACCTTTCGTCCCCAGGAACAGATCAGTCTGGTCACCATGCTGCGCGTGATGATCATGGCTCAAAATGGTTATTACAACCTTAACCAAATGAGTGATGAGGAGATCATTGACCAAGCGGTGCGCAACAAATGGCTGAAGGAGAAAATGCAAACCGACACCGTAATGACCACCGGGTTACTGGCGCAGATGATGGTACGGATGCTCGATATTGAATATGTTGCGCAGATGCCGTCCCCGGCACTGCAGGCACCGTACCGGGATTTCAAGAGCCTGAATGAAGACCTGAAAGGCTGCGCCGCGTTATGCTGGGGGCTGGGCATCATCAAGGGAGACGGTGTCAACTTTAATGCCTCCCATCAGACCACCCGCGGGGAAGCCGCTGCTGTCCTGGTTCGTACTCTGAACACAGCCGGACAGAAGAACAATCCCTATTAAAAAGTTATAATGAGGGTTTTGCATAATTCAAAAATTAGCCGAAGCGCGCCTTAATAACTACAATAATATGGCGCATACATCTTACGTTAACAACAATATATAGAAAAACTTTTTAGCAAAAACGTATTATGCAAAAGTCTCAATAAGTAAAGTGATCAGACATTTGAGTTGTTGCCAATTTAATAAATAAAGCGTGAGGCGCTTGAGTTATTTGGACCTGCCGGGGGGAATTCTCCGGCAGGTCTTCTGCGTATGCGGCCGTTGTCCGGATGAATGTGGCCCAGGTTATTGCTTGACGATGACCCCGCTTACAGGAATAATTATAATAAATCGGCTGCGGTCGGGTGAAAATATGCATCAGAACATGATTGCATGCCAATCAAAGGAGGTTTTATTATTTTATTGCCATACAGCCAGGATTATCAAACGATCCTGCAGGAATTGCGGGTTGATCCATCAAGCGGTCTGAGCCCTGAGGAGGCTGCCCGACGCCTGACCGAATACGGTGCCAACAAACTCGAGGAAGGCAGCAGGAAAACCTCTTTGCAGCTTTTCCTGGAACAGTTTAAAGATGTGATGATCATCATTCTGCTGATTGCCGCCTTGATTTCTTTTGTGGTGGCCTGGTACGAAGGTGAAGGATATTTTGAACCGTTCCTGATTCTTTTGATTGTGGTGCTGAATGCCATTATCGGGGTGGTGCAGGAGGGCAAGGCCGAGAGGGCCCTGGAGGCATTGAAGGATCTCTCCGCCCCGCATGCGCGGGTAATTCGCGCGGGCAAGGAGATGGTCATCGATGCGGCAGCGCTGGTGCCAGGGGATATTATCAAACTGGAGGCCGGCGATTTTGTTCCTGCCGATGCCAGGCTCATCGAATCGAACAGCCTGAAATCAGAAGAATCGGCGCTGACCGGAGAATCGGTTCCCAGCGAGAAGGATGCGCTGGCGGAAGTTTCAGAAAATGCTGCGCTGGGCGACCGCTTCAATATGCTCTTTACCGGGTGCAGTATTACATACGGCACTGCCCGGGCGGTGGTCACTTCTACTGGTATGAAAACGGAGATGGGCAAGATCGCCAACCTGCTGAATGCAGAAACTGACACGCAAACCCCGCTGCAGCACAGGCTGGCTGAGCTGGGCAAATATATCGGCTTCCTGGCGCTGGCCATTTGTGCGGTTATTTTTGTGATTGGCATCATCAGCGACATGAATGTCATGGAGATCTTCATGATCGCAGTTGCGCTGGCGGTTTCCGCCATACCTGAAGGGCTGCCGGCGATCGTTACGGTGGTACTGGCCATGGGGGTTCAGCGTATGGTAAAGAAAAATGCCATCATCCGCAAACTGCCGGCAGTAGAAACGTTGGGCAGTGCTTCGGTTATATGCTCGGACAAGACCGGTACCCTGACGCTCAATCAAATGACCCTGGTCAGAGCCTTTAGCGCCACGGATGCGCTGGAGGAGGATATCAGCAGCGACAATTCCACCCCGGTGAAAAAACTGCTGCAGTATGCCACCCTTTGCTCGGACGGCAGTGTGGAGATAGACGAAAATGGCAGGGAAACCCATATTGGGGATCCTACTGAAACCTCGATCGTGCTGGCAGCATACAGGAATGGCATGTCCAAAGACGAACTAAACCAGCTTTATCCCCGTCTGGGGATTCTGCCTTTCGATTCCGACCGCAAAATGATGACTACGATCAATGAGATCAAAGGAAAATATATTGTCATTGTAAAAGGTGCTTTTGATGTAATTGCCGGACGCTGTACTGCCGGGGATGTGGAGGCAGGCCGGCAAAAGACGGATGAATTAAGCAGCCGGGCGCTGCGGGTGTTGGCCGTTGCCTGTAAGGAAATCGAAGCACCTCCTGCATCAGAACAGATGAATCCGGCTACCCTGGAGAAAGACCTGACGTTTATGGGACTGCTGGGAATGATCGATCCGCCCCGGCCGGAAGCCCGCGATGCTGTCACCGTTTGCCGCGCTGCCGGCATTAAACCGGTGATGATAACCGGCGACCACGTCGTGACTGCTGCGGCGATTGCCAGGGATCTGGGCATCATGCAGGAAGGAGATAAAGCCGTCACCGGTACGGAACTGGATGCAATGTCGGAAGATCAACTGAATGAACGGGTCAATCATATTTCCGTCTATGCCCGGGTCTCTCCAGAAAACAAGATCCGCATCGTGCGGGCCTGGCAGAAACAGGGGGCAGTCGTTTCCATGACCGGCGACGGAGTCAACGATGCCCCGGCGCTTAAAGCCGCCGATATCGGCTGTGCCATGGGGATTACCGGCACTGACGTGGCCAAGGGAGCATCGGACATGATCCTGACCGATGACAATTTTGCCACCATCGTTGATGCGGTCAAGGAAGGACGCGGCATCTATGACAATATCAAACATACGGTAGGATTCCTGCTGGGTACCAACATCGGGGAAGTATTGGTAGTATTTATTGCCATGCTGGTCTGGCAGGTGTCTCCTTTCCTGGCGGTGCAGCTTTTGTGGATCAATCTCGTGACCGACAGCCTGCCCGCGATTGCACTGGGGTTGGAACCGGTTGATAAAGGCATTATGTACCGCAAACCCAAGCCCAAAGGAGAGAGCATTTTTGCGGATGGTTACGGGATTCGTATCGTTATGCAGGGGGCGATGTTTGCCCTGCTTACCCTGGTTGGTTTTGTGAGTGTTTGGAGAAGTACCGGCGATATTGTGGCCGCGCGTACGATGGCTTTTATTGTTCTGGCCGGAACCCAGATTTTCCATGCTTTTAATATGCGCTCAACCCATTCCTTGTTTATAATCGGCTTCTTTACCAACAAATATTTGAATGCAGCGGCGCTGGTATCCCTGCTCCTGATCTGCCTGGTAATTTTCATTCCTCCAGCAGCGATGGCTTTTGGCCTGACTCAGCTGGCTGCTCCCCTGTATATTGCCGGTCTGGGACTGGCACTGGTGCCGATTCTGGTACTGGAGCTGTACAAAAGAATCATTAGATAATAAGCGGCCCAGCCAAGGGGACGGTTCTTGTGGCTGGTTCTTAGGGATATAGAAACCAGCCACAAGAACCGTCCCCTTGGCTGGCCGGAAAGGCTAAAACATGAATATAAATAATAATTCGTCTGTATATAAGCAATTCGTACTCTGGCTGTTGGTGGTCGTCTGGACCGGGATGCTGTTCTTTTTCTCCTCCCAGACGGCAGCGGAATCAACCGTACTGAGCGGTGATACGATCCGGGCCCTGCTGAGGATTTTCCGGCCTGAATTTCTAGAGTTGACAACGCTGCAGCAAAACCAGTTGGTCGCCGGATTGCAGCGCCTGGTCAGAAATGCTGCTCATGTATTGAGCTATTTTGGGTTGGCAATACTGTGCATGATCGCCTTGCGGCAGCATCATTTAAAAACCGGGCAGCAGGCTGTTTTAACCCTGCTTTTATGTATCGGTTATGCGTTAACCGATGAAATGCACCAGTTGTTTGTGGCCGGCCGGGCTTTTGAGTTTACGGATCTGGGGTTGGATCTCTGCGGCAGCCTGGCAGGCCTGGCGGTGGTGCTGATTGTAATAGTATTAAAACGACAAAAAGCAAAACGACAGATGCTTAAATCATTGTAACCCAAGCATCTGCCAGCATATTGAGGCCTCCGGCCCGGCCAGTTTGAAAATCTCACCTGGCTGGACAATCCGGCCGGACGCATCCTGACCTTAAAAATTGACTATCGCTGCTTTACCATGCCCGATCTGTTTCTGGTAGGCTATGGTCTGGACTATCGGGAAGAATACCGCAATCTTCCTTATATAGCCGAATATCACCGCCCTTAATTGATTTTCAAAGCAACCGAATAAATCTCTTGCCAAGATCATAAACATTGTTTAGTGCCATGTTTTAGGCGGCAAACAAAGGGGTCTGATTCAAAATTCAGGTGAAGGCGGGGAGCAAATGGAACAAAAAGACAAGATAATCATTACCGGCAGCGGCAATGTGGCTTTTTATGTTTATCAATTTGCCAGTCTGCTGGGTTATGAGATCATAATTTTTGATAATAATGCGGAGATGCTGACTCGGGAAAGGTTCCCGCTGGCCAGTGAACTCATTCTTGGCGACATTGTTGAGAATATCAGCCAATATCTAATCACCGCAGCGACCAGTATTGTAATCTTGACCCACCGTCATGAATTTGACGAGGCGGTGCTAAAGACAGTTATATATTCTCCAGCCAGATATATCGGAGTACTTAGCAACAGACGTCAGGTAACCGCCTACTTCAGCAAGCTGACCGCGATGGGGGTTGGGGATGAGGTTATCGAAAAAGTTCACGCGCCCATCGGATTGGATCTGGGAGGACAAAGGGCATCTGAAATTGCCTTGTCGATCGTGGCCGAAATCCAGGCGGTAAAGTATAATCATACGGGAGGTTTTATGCTGATCAAAAGCAAGCGCAGTACAAATGAAAAACGTGATGAACTGTTTTAGGAAAACTGACGGCCTGGTTTAGATTAGATACTAAGCCAGGCCTTTATTATCCCTCTATAGGAATTTGGGCTGCAGCTCCCCGTGCAGCCTAAATTTTTTTATGATCAATTTGTTCGCAAAAAAGCCTGTCTTTAATATCACCTTTGCGGTTGATGGTTTTGGAAAAGTATATCAAATTATAAATATGGTGAAAGAATCATTTAATTTTGGATTTGATAATAGAATCAAAATGAGCTATGAGTTTTTGATGATTGCAGGAGTTATTGATGAAATTATAGAAATAGTCTTAAAATATAAAATATTTATAAAAATGGAGGGGTTACAATGGAAAAACCTTGGCTGAAAGAATTCGAAGCAGATTTAGCAAAATGGCGTCCGCTGTGGGAAAGGCATTACGATGAAGGCGTACCGAAAAAATTTGAGTACCCTGATTTCCCTTTAAAGTACTGGTTTAACAAATGGGCTGAGGAAACCCCCGATAAACCATATATTCTGATGGGCGAGAATGTATCCATCAGCTATCGTGATGCCAACAACCTGGCCCGCAGAATTGCCAACGCGCTGCTGGATCTGGGTATTAAAAAGGGTGACCGGGTAGCGATCATGGCTCCCAATGTTCCGCAGTACGTACTTTCCTTGCAGGCGCTTTTTAAAATCGGTGCCATCGAAGTTCCTACCAACCCGTTGTATACGATTCCGGAACTGGCTCTGCAGTTTAAGGATAGCGGTACCGAGACCGTCATCGTTATGGCTGCTTTTGCCGATAAGGCCATTGAAATTATGAAAGATCCCGAGTCACCGGTAAAAAGAGTGATCGCTTTTCAAATAGCCAGCGCTCCGGTGGAAATTCCCCCCGGAGAAGGCATTTATGATTTCAACCAGCTGGCTATGGCCGCCAGTGATGTTGAACCGGATATTGAAGTATTTGCCGATGACGTAGCCCGTCTGCAGTATACGGGAGGAACTACTGGTGTTCCCAAAGGCTGCGTTTTAACCAATGCTATCATCTTCTCCCAGGCCAACCGGACGGCGACCTGGACGTCGGGCGGCTTTAAACTGATACCCAAGGAAGAAATGCGTACCCTTTGTGCGATTCCTCTTAATCATATTTATGGCTTCAACGCCAACGTTAACATCTGTCTGTTCACCGGCGGAACTATCGTTTTGGTAGCCTTGCCAACCCCGGATAATCTGCTCGAAGCCATCGAGCGCCACCGCCCCAACTTATTTGCTTCGGTACCGGCCATGATTATCGGCCTCAACAATCATCCCAAGATCAGTGGTGCCGATATAACTTCGCTGAAAGGCATCTTCTGCGGGTCTGCACCACTGGCGGTGGAAGTGATGAACGAATTTGAACGGCTGACCGGGGGACGCATCCTGGAAGGCTACGGTATGTCGGAAACGGTCAATATCCTGACCGTTAATCCGGTTTTCACCATTAGAAAACCCGGCAGCTGCGGCATCGTCTGGCCGGATACCGATCTGGTAGTGGTCGATGTCGATACCGGTACCCAAGTCATACCCCGCAACGAGCTGGGTGAATTGATTGGACGCGGTCCGCAGATTATGAGGGAATACTGGAACAATCCAGAAGAAACCGATAATGTCCTGCGGGACGGCTGGTTATATACCGGCGATATCGTCAGGATCGACGAAGATGGATTTGTTTTCATCGTTGACCGCAAAAAGGACATGATTCTGTGCAGCGGTTTTAATGTTTATCCACGCGACATTGATGAAGTTCTGTATGCTCATCCCAAAATTATGGAGGCTTGCACGGTCGGGGTAGCAGATCCTAAACGCGGAGAAACGGCCAAGGCTTTTGTGGTGGTCAAACCGGACGAGGAGATGACGGTAGAAGAGGTAATTGAACATTGCCGCAAGAGTCTGGCGCCTTATAAAGTACCGACGCTGGTGGAATTTATCAGCGAGATCCCCAGGACTTCGGTCGGTAAACCGGATCGTAAAGTGCTGAAGGCGAAGGGTTAAACGCAACAACGCTAAGGTGTCAGGATTTTTTCCTGACACCTTTATTTGTTATGGACAGAGCGTTGGTCTGAGGTTTATGCATTGGTCCGCTTGGGTACGGTCTCTTGACTGGCTAGATTTGTAAATTTATGCTCTCAGCTGTTAGTCCGGAGTCTTTTGCTTGGCCGTGAGTCTCGTTTAGTATTTATGTCTTTTCTAATCTGTAGCATCTCTTGGCGTCGGTTCGTCTCGTCGCACGGCTGCCGCCTTCACCCCGGCGCCAGCCAAAACATAAACCTCTGCGGCAGGTGAAGCGATATATGTATGATTTATTTCTACAGAGCGCTGGTCTGAGGTTTATGCATTGACTTGCTTGGGGTACGGTCTTTAATATGCGAAAATCTCTTCCGGGCAGTTGAGGATAGTGGGGTCGCCCTCTTTTACCAGATCGGTAGTGTTCCAGACGTTGGGCAGGATCTGGTTGATATAGAATCTGGCTGATAGGGTCTTGCCCAGATAGTAGTTGTAATCATAATGGTCTTTCTCCGTCTCGCGCAGATGCGACTGTGCGATCACGGCTTGTTCCAGCAGGAAGTGGGCGCCCAGCAATTGTCCGGTAACGGTCAGGATGCGGCGGGCGAAGCTGGCTACCAGGTCGATTTTTCCCTGTTGGAAATAGGCCAGAGTTATCCCCTGCAGTTCCTGATAGGAACGTAATGCTTTTCCGAGTTTGGCAAACTCGCGCCCGAACTCAGGACATGCTTGTTTATGAGCGGCAATAAAGTTATCGATATCCTGCAGCAGACCGGCAAAGGCTTGGCCTTTATGCAGGGGCCATTTGCGGGTGATCAGATCCATGGACTGGATGTAGTTGGTGCCTTCATAAAGGGAATTGATCTTGGTATCGCGCACTGCCCGTGCTGCCGGATAATCTTCGGTAAAGCCATATCCGCCGTAAGTCTGGATGGATTCGCAAATCAAGATCCAGGCTTCATCGCTGGTGTAGGCTTTGCAGATCGGGAACAGGCACTCCAGTCGGGCGAAGGCCCATTTTCTTCTGGCCAGATCGGGATCATTTTCACTGATATCTTGGTAGAAGTAGGCCTTCATGACCAGGGATCGAATTACTTCGGTGGTAGCTTTATTGAGCATCAGCATGCGTTTAACATCTTCATGCTGAATGATGGGGACGCGGTCGGCACGGGGATTGGTCAGGGGCCGGCCCTGGACGCGTTCACGGCAATATGTAGCAGCATTCCAGTATTCATTGGCGGCTACTCCTGCCGAGGTCAGGCCGCATTCCAGACGTTTGCCGTTCATCATCTGAAACATTTGCACCATGCCTTCGCCGTTGCCCTGTTCATCGGGGGGATTGCCGACCAGATAGCCACGGCAACGGTCATTATCACCAAAAGCCAGGGAAACGGTGGGACAGCCGCGAATGCCAAATTTGTTTTCGATGCCGGTGGTTTCCACGTCATTGGGCTCGGTGCTGCCGTCGTCATTGATCCAGAAGCGGGGGATGATAAACAGGGACAACCCTTTGGTACCGGCTTTGGCGCCGCTGATGCGGGCCAGGGTCAGATAAATGAAATTTTCAGCATGATCTCCGTCACCGGCGCTGATAAAGATTTTGCTGCCTTTGATTTTATATATTCCCGGTTCATCGGTAGGCAAGGCCCGGGTCAGGCCATCACCGACGTCGGTACCGGCGGAAGGTTCAGTGATACACATGCAGCCTTGGAAGCGTCCGTCCATCATGCCGGGCAGGAATTTTTGCTGCAGACAGGGGCTGGCATAGGTCTGGATGACTTTGAAAGCACCGGTGGTCAGGGCCGGATAATAGATGAAGGCAGGACTGGCAGCACACATCATTTCCGCCAGGGCCGCATATACGACTTCGGGCATGGTGCCGTCGGCATTTCGGTCAAAATTGGCGGTGCCCCAGCCCTGCTGCTGCAAATATTGATATACTTCTTTCCAGCTGGGAGGTCCCACCACCCGGCCATTGACGAGGCGGGGATGATTTATTTCTCCGTCATCATTGGTAGGGGCAATTACATTGGCGACCATGCGGTTCATTTGCTCCAACAGTCCATCGATATCGTCCAGACTGAGATCCTGATAGCGCTCGTAATTTAAAATATCTGCCAATGGCAGCCATTCTTTTAGAAGAAAACGAGCATCCCGAGGATTATAACTATATTTTGCGGTCATAATCAATTCCGCCTCTCTCCTGCATTTCGATAGTATAAGTTTAATCGTTTCTATTTTTGGTGACAAGAGAACCAGGCTTAGTGCTATTTGTGAGGATGGATATAAGGATTGCAGTACTTGCCGGGAGAAACTAAAATTATAAAGCTTTTTATAAGGCTATAAATGGGAGCATCTCCGGGGTTTATGTTTGAGGCTGCTTGGGACGGGTTTTTATACATGAAAAGTACATGAAAAGGCTTTATAAATAGTATAATTATGATATGAGACTTTTGCTTCTTATCCCGTTCGGTACTAGATGCCAAACGGCATCGTCGCTTTGCTATCGCTCAGAGTGACAGTATTGCATGATATTTTAATTATGCAAAAGCCTCATATATTAACTAAGGGAGGTTGATTTGATGCCTGAGATACAGCAGTTGCTGCAAAATCCAGCGATTTTATATCCGGTGCTTGTCTGGTCAATTGTCTGGAAAGGCCTGGCGCTGTGGCGGGCAGCCCGGTTAAGACAAGTTGGTTGGTACATTGCCTTGCTGGTGATCAATACGGTGGGCATTTTTGAGATTATTTATTTATTGGCTACCAATAAAAGGTACAAAGGAATGTTTTAAGGAAAAAGCAGTTCTCCCTTCGGGAGAGGCCTGCAGCAGAAACATAAATATCCCATCGCCGGTCTGACGACGGGATTTTTATGTCCTTGCCCAATAGAAAAGATTCTGTGATTAAAAATCACGTAGTGAAGCTTTATAGGTTGACCAACCTAATAAATCAAATACCACTCAATATCTCAGTGCTCCCTCAATGATCATGGCCGCGCCGATTATCCCGATGACAATACTGATCCAGCCGGACCAGGAAAAGGGATTAAAAAGAGCTGCTGCGCTCATGATAACTCCGACTGTGATTCTAATTATACGATCCGTATTGCCGATATTGCGATGAAATGAAAGATGCATTATAAATCACCTCCATCTTTAGTATGCGGGAAAGATACAATATTAATCGCTCTGCGGCTATTTTGTTTATACATGGTTTGACGTTGTGAATATGGTATTCTATGATAATAACAAGTGATGAAAATATAAACAGTGAGGATAATTATGGAAAATGATAGGAAAATAGCGGTTTTAATTGACGCTGACAATGTTTCAGAAAAATATCTTAAATTTATTTTTGATGAAATTTCCAACCACGGTACCCCTACCTACAAGAGGATTTACGGGGATTGGACCAAACCGCAGCTGGCTTCATGGAAAACAGTGTTGCTAAAATACTCGATCACCCCGATCCAGCAATACAGCTATACGACCGGCAAAAATGCCACTGATTCGGCTTTAATTATTGACGCCATGGATATTCTTTATTCCGGCCATGTGGACGGCTTTTGCATTGTATCCAGCGACAGCGATTTCACCAGACTGGCCGCCCGGCTCCGGGAAGCGGGCATGTATGTGATCGGGATGGGGGAGAAGAAAACGCCTATGCCTTTCATCTCCGCCTGTGAGTTGTTTAAATACCTCGAAGTCCTGGCATCGTTGCCGGCAGATACCGATCAGACCAGCAACAATGTTAAAACAGATAAACAAGACGTGTCCAAGGATGGCATGGCCAGCCTGGATGAGTTGATTGAAGTCATCAAAGTTATCGTGACCGAGAGTTCGGATGAAGACGGCTGGGCATTTTTAGGTGAAGTAGGGAAGAAACTCAACAAACGTTATCCAGATTTTGACACCAGAAATTACGGATATGCCAAGCTTACCCCCTTTATTTCATCCTTAAAACAATTTGAAATCCAGTCACGTAAATCCAGCCGTCCACACATCACCCACAAATACATCCGCAACAAATGAAGCAGGGGGACGGTTCTCTTGCTTCCGCTAGCTGCGTTAACCCAACAGAGGGACGTTCTTTTTGTTGGCCTCTAAATAACTAAACAGGCCAACAAAAAGAACGTCCCTCTGTTGGGTCAATTAACCCTTACTTTTAGCAGCATCCAGCTCCTTTAGGGCTTTGCGGTCGGGTTTGCCCACCTGGGTACGGGGCAGCGCATCGATGAATTCAATATATTTGGGCACTTTATAACCGGTCAGTCTCTCCCGGCAAAATGCCATGAATTCCTCAGCTGTACCAGTTTCACCCGGTTTCAACACGATGTAAGCCTTGGGTGATTCGCCGCGTTTTTCATCGGGTACGCCGATACAGCAAGTTTCCAGAACTTTGGGATGGGCATACAGTACTTCATCGATATCACGGGGATAAACGTTGAAGCCGGAGCAGATGATCATATCTTTTTTACGGTCGACGATGGTGAAAAATCCGTCTTCGTCCATTGTGGCGATATCTCCGGTATAGAGCCATCCGTCTCTAATAGCATTGTCGGTTTCTTCCGGGTTGTTCCAGTAACCGGACATGACCTGAGGGCCTTTTGCGATTAATTCTCCCGGTTCGCCGATGGGCATGTCGCTGGTGCCGGTTTCCAGATCGACGATGCGGATATCTACGCCGGCCATCGGGACACCAACCGTACCAACTTTTCGCTTGCCCACCGGATTTACCGTCAATACGTTGGATGACTCCGACAGGCCGTATCCTTCAACAATAGTTCCGCCGGAGAGCGCTTCGAATTTTTTAATTGCTTCAACCGCAATAGGGGAAGAACCGCCCACAATTACTTTAATTGATCCGACATCGTAATTGGGCGTTTCGGGATGATTATTGATGCCAATGATCATGGCCGGTACACTGGCCCAAATAGTTGGACGGTGCTTTTTGATGGCCTCCAGGATGTTCAGGGGATTGGTCGGATCGGGAACCAGTACCATGGTTCCTCCCGATACCAGGCATACGTTTATATTGGTGTTTTCTCCGTATATATGATAAAGAGGAATGGCGGCCAGAGTTCTCATATCGTTCAAAGGGCAGCCGGCGGACATACAGATGGTGGTTTGGTAAGCCATCGCCAGGACATTGGCATTGCTGAGGCAGCAGCCTTTCGATACTCCCGTGGTCCCACCGGTATACTGCAACATGGCCAGGTCTTCAGGAAAAACTTCAACTTCGGGTTCGGAGAAATCTGCCAAACTTTGAATGGCTTCGGTAAAATCGATCTTTGCCGAGCAGGGTTTGACTTCGATCGGCATATTCATCAATTGTACGGTCAGTATTTTTTCAAATTTATAATCACCTGATTCATGAAGGTCAATGACATTGCCGGAAAAGGCAGCCATTACGACGACGACTTTGGGGGCGCTGTCCTTGAAAGTGTGTTCCAGCTCATGTCGGGTGTACTGGAAATTGGTGGGGACCAGTACGGCGCCGATTTTCATACAGGCTTGGAAACCAATTGCATATTGGGGGATGTTGGGCATCATGAGGGCTACCCGGTCGCCTTTTTCCACGCCCACGCTGTGCAAATAATTGGCCAGGCCGTTGGCCAGCATATTGACAGTACTGTAGCTGAGTTCCAAATCGTTGATGATCAAATAAGGTTTGTCGGGGTAGTCCATAACGTTGCGGCGGAACAATTCCTTGAGAGGAATTTTGGGGAAATTAAATTCTACCGGTACCTGGGGATCATAACTATTGTGCCATACCCTTTTTTCCATCTTTCACCATCTCCCTCAAATATTATATTAATATTATTTATATCATAACATTAATTTCCATACCATGTAGAATAAAACATGAACCCAACAGAGGGACGTTCTTTTTGTTGGCCTCTGGTAACTAAACAAGCCAACAAAAAGAACGTCCCTCTGTTGGGTTTGTTGGGTTCAGACCCCATTTTACGAGCGCATAGTTACGCATAATAGAGTAAGTCTAAGAAAAAGAGGTTATTGCTGTGACTGAAAAAAACACCATCATCTTTGCCGATGGACAAAAGATCGAAAATCTGGAGGAAATAAATCTAATTGCGGCGAGCAAACATATGAAGATTCTCATTAACGAGGATAAGATAGTGCTGGTCAGGATTTCCTCACCGGCTGAAAATAAATAACCCAATAGAGGTCGCCTTCGGCTCCTCAGGATGACAAAACATGTACTTTTCCAGTGGTCTCGGACTAAACAGGCCAACAAAAAGAACGTCCCTCTGTTGGGTCTGTTGGGTCATAGTTCATCTACTATTTTTTGCAGCTGTTTGATGACTGCTTTTTTGTCCGCCTGGTTTTCTTTATAAATTAAACTCAAATAGTCCCAAAAGGCCGCCGTCATATTGCTTTCATTGATGGCAAAAACAATGTATGGTTGGGATGTCTTGATAATAATGGCACCCAGGTCTTCTTTTACATAGAGCCGGTATTCGTAATGTCGGTTTTCTTTGTTAATGCAAAACTGATAGTTGTCGTAGCGCTGCAGTAACTGTATGATGTTTTCCAGGTGCAGCTTAAATTCTTCGGGCCGATAAAATATTTTGGGTGTTTCCTGTAATCCGGCGAATCCCACTTCTACTTTTCCTGCTTTAATATCCTCAATATCAGGCAACTGTACGATTTCATAAAAACGATCTTTCAAGAGGCTGTTATCGAAATTGATGCGGCGTTGGTGGAAATACTCCATAATTTCTTTTTTGAACGGTTCATCGGTCCGGTTGAGCATGTCCGAGGC
>Ga0209312_1001273_pt1 | contig 19094 bp, 16 predicted proteins | sample BioC13SIPDNA_4_FD_185744 | JGI IMG/M metagenome (GOLD analysis project Ga0209312, IMG submission 185744) | Anaerobic biogas reactor microbial communites from Washington, USA - Biogas_R1_B C13 SIP DNA (SPAdes) (version 2) | ecosystem: Engineered > Bioreactor > Anaerobic > Unclassified | place... | reverse complement strand
TGTACGCCGCCGCGGGGGGAGCCGCCCCCGTCGAAGGGCCCGGGTGTCATATCGGCACGAGCAACCGCCCGGCAGGACCGCGCGGTCGGCAGTCGGTCACCTGACGATTTGCGGGAGGCGTGGGTCGCTAGGGTCAGGCCCATGGCACGCAGATCCTGGTGGGGGTGGGGCAACGTCGAGGACGCGGTGACGGGCGCGGAGGCCGACGAGCTCGTCAACCGCGTGGCCGCGCTGCTCCCGGACCACGACTTCACGTTTCATGAGCCCCCCGAGATCGCCGACCTCGAGTTCCCCGCCCCGCGCATGGACGTCCCGAAGTCCCTTGCGGCGATCGTCTCCGCTGAGGCGGTCGACCGGGCCGCGCACGCACGCGGCAAGGCGTACCGCGACGTGGTACGTAACCTGCAGGGCGGCCTCGACCACGTCCCGGACCTGGTGCTGCGACCGCGGAGTGAGCAGGATGTCGTGGACGCCCTGGACTGGGCAGCATCGGCGGACGTGGCGGTCGTGCCGTTCGGTGGCGGCACGTCGGTCGTCGGTGGCGTCGAGCCGCGCTTCGATGGCCCGGCGGTCAGCCTCGATCTCACTGGTCTGGACCGGGTGCTCGAGGTCGACCCGGTCAGCCGGGCGGCCCGGATCCAGGCCGGAGTGCTCGGCCCCGCCCTCGAGGATCAACTCCGGCCCCACGGACTGACCCTGCGGCACTTCCCCCAGTCGTTCGAGTTCTCCACTCTCGGAGGCTGGCTCGCGACGAGGGCGGGAGGTCACTACGCGATGGTCCTCACGCATATCGACGACCTGACCGAGAGCCTGCGGGTGGTCAGTCCGACCGGCATCAGCGAGTCACGACGGCTGCCCGCCTCCGGCGCAGGGCCCTCGCCGGATCGACTCTTCCTGGGCTCCGAGGGCGCGCTCGGGGTGATCACCGAGGCGTGGATGCGGCTCCAGGAGCGACCCCGGTGGCAGCAGTCGGTGACCGTCGACTTCACCACCTTCGCCGAGGCAGTCGCCGCCACCCGGGCCATCGCCCAGAGCGGTCTGCACCCGAGCAACTGCCGGCTGCTCGACCCGATGGAGGCGCTGATCAATGCGGGGACGACGACGAGCGGGGGCCTCCTGGTGCTGGCGTTCGAGTCGGCCGACCACCCCGTCGGGCCGTGGCTCGACAGGGCCATCGAGATCGCGCGTGACCATGGGGGACGGCCCGGTCAGGTGAGCCTCAAGGGTCCGGACCGTGGCGCCGGGGGAGCGGCGACACCGGCCGACACCTGGCGGGCGTCCTTCCTCCGGATGCCCTATCAGCGCGATGCCGTGGCGCAGCGCAGCATCATCGCCGAGACCTTCGAGACCGCCTGCACCTGGGACCGCTTCGAGGAGCTGCACGCCGCGATCACAGCCGCCGCCTACGACGTAATGGCAGAGGTGGGTGCTCCCGGGGCACTCACGTGCCGCTTCACCCACGTCTACCCGGACGGGCCGGCTCCCTACTACGGCGTGTACGCCGCAGGCCGATGGGGCTCCCTCATCCCGATGTGGGACGAGATCAAGTCCGGTGTCTCGGAGGCGATCTCGGCGCACGGTGGGACGATCACACACCACCACGCGGTGGGCCGGGACCACGTCGCCTGGTACGCGCGACAGCGGCCAGAGCCCTTCGCCCACGCCCTGCGAGCGGCCAAGAGCGCTCTGGACCCGGACGGCGTCCTCAACCCCGGAGTCCTCGGCCTCTGAACGTGACCGAAGGGCGCGATCTCGGGGGCTGGCGGTGACGTGAGCGACCACGTCACGCAGGATGGAGGCATGACCGCACGCCTGTCCCGCCGCGGCGCCGTCGAGCCGTTCCACGTCATGGAGTTGCTCAAGGCCGCGCACGACCGCCAGCTATCCCATGGTGACGTCATCACCATGTGCGCCGGGCAACCCAGCACGCCGGCACCGGCAGCCGCTCGAGAGGCAGCCGCGGCCGCTCTGCAGGACGGGGCGGTCCTCGGCTACACCCCGGCCATGGGGATCCCGGCGCTCCAGACGGCGATCGCGGCCCACTACTCCAACTGGTACGGCCTGCAGGTCGAGCCGAGCTCGATCGCCATCACGACCGGCTCGTCCGCAGGGTTCACGGCTCTCTTCCTCGCGGCGTTCGACCCCGGGGACGTGGTGCTCATGACCCGCCCGGGATACCCCGCATACCGGAACACGTTGCAGGCACTGGGGTGTCGAGCGGTCGAGCTCGAGTGCGGTCCTCAGGTGCGCTTCCAGCCGACGCTGGGAATGCTGCAGGAGTGGACAGCCGAGAACGGGCGCCCACCGGCCGGCCTCATCATCGCCTCCCCGGCCAACCCAACCGGTACGGTCATGGCCGCGGACGAGCTCGCCGCGATTGCCCGCTGGTGCGAGGACGAGGGAGTCCTTCTCGTCAGCGACGAGATCTATCACGGCGTCACCTTTGCGGAGGAGGCCACCTCGGCGTGGGCGACATCGCGCGCTGCGGTCCTCGTGGGCTCGATGAGCAAGTACTTCTCCATGACCGGCTGGCGGGTGGGCTGGCTCGTCCTGCCCGACCACCTCGTGCGCCCCATCGAGCTCCTCCTCGGGAACCTCAACATCTGTGCTCCCGCGATCTCCCAGGTCGCAGCCGTGGCCGCACTCGGTGCAGGGGCGCGGCCCGAGCTCGAGGCACACGTCAAGCGGTATGCGGTGAACCGTGACATCGTCCTCTCACGTCTGCCGGAGCTCGGCATCACGAGATGGGCGCCCGCCGACGGCGCGTTCTACGCCTATGCCGATGTCTCGCACCTCACCGATGACTCGACGCGGTGGTGTGACGAGGTGCTGGCCCGGACCGGTGTGGCGATCACTCCTGGAGCGGACTTCGCACCGGGAACCGGGCAGCACCCCGAGCTGGACGGCTTCAAGTGGGTACGGATCAGCCTGGCCGGCGCGACGGCCGAGATGGATGAGGCGATGGACCGGCTCGCGGAACTGCGGAGGGCAGGCCCCGGAAGCCGCCCATAGCGTCGCTTCCCATTGACTGGCTGACCCGGCGTGGACGGGCCGAGGGGGCGGTGAGTCAGAGCACCAGGACGGCCGCACCCTCGTAGGCGTCGGCTGAGAGGTCCCGCAGAGTCTTAGCCGCGTCCTCCAGGGGATGGGCCGTGGTCGTGGGTTCGATATCGAGGGTGGCCGCCAGTCGCAACAGCTCCTCGCCGTCCGCCCTCGTGTTGGCGGTGACGCTGCGAAGCTCCTTCTCGTAGAACAGCTCGTTCTCGTAGACCAGACCAGGCACGTCGCTGAGGTGGATACCTGCGATGACGCCGATGCCACCGCGGTCGAGGGCGCGCATCATCGGCGGGACGAGCTGACCGACGGGTGCGAACATGATGGCGGCGTCGAGGGGCTCCGGCGGTGGATCAGCGGCACCCGTCGCCGAAGCCGCGCCGAGGTCGAGGGCCAGTCGCTGGGCGCGTTCCGAGCGGGTCATGACATGCACGACCGCGCCCTGCTTAAGTGCGATCTGGGCGACGAGGTGCGCGGAGGCACCGAACCCGTAGATGCCGAGGCGGCCACCCGGTGGCAGCGTGGCGCGCTTGAGGGCGCGGTAGCCGACGATGCCGGAGCAGAGCAATGGCGCCGCCTTCTCGGCGGACAGCTCCTCGGGGACCGGGTAGGCGAAGGCCTCGTCCACCAGCGTCAGCTCGGCGTACCCGCCATCGGCGTCCCACCCGGTGAACTCGGCTCGTGGGCAGAGGTTCTCGCGTCCGCTGCGGCACCATCCGCAGCTGCCGCAGGTGCCGCGCAGCCAGGCGATGCCGACGCGGTCACCGACCCGGAACCGGGTCGCCTCGGGCCCCACGCTCTCGACCCGTCCCACCACCTCGTGCCCGGGAACGGTGCCAGGTCGTCGGGGAGCGAGGTCGCCCTCGGCCAGGTGGAGGTCGGTGCGACACACTCCGCAGGCTTCCACCCGCACGAGCACTTCCCGGCCGCCCGGCTCGGGGTCCTCGCGTTCGACGAGCTGCAGCGGCCCCTGCTCGATGGGCCGCGGGTCGGTGACGATCCATGCCCTCACAGGATCATCGTGGCACAGGCCGTCCGGGACGACCTAGGTTGGTCCCATGACTGTCGCACGCCGCTGGGAGTTCTGGGTGGACCGGGGCGGCACCTTCACCGACATCGTCGGAAGGCGCCCGGACGGCACGCTCGTGAGCCTGAAGCTCCTCAGCGACAACCCGCGGCAGTACCGGGACGCCCCGGTGGCAGGGATCCGCAGGATGCTCGGGCTGGCTCCCGACCAACCGGTGACCCCGGACCTGGTCGCGTCGGTGAAGATGGGCACCACGGTCGCCACCAACGCCTTGCTCGAACGCCGGGGCGAGCCAACGCTTCTCGTCATCACGGAGGGCTTCGGGGACGCGCTGCGAATCGGCTACCAGGAACGCCCGGACATCTTCGCCCAGCACATCCAGCTCCCCGAGCAGCTGTATGCGTCGGTCATCGAGGCGCGGGAGCGCATCGGAGCGGATGGCGAGGTCGTCACACCGCTCGACCAGGAACACCTGCGGCACGCATTGACCGAGGCTCGGGAGTCCGGGCTGACTAGCGTGGCCATCGTCTTCATGCACAGCTACCGCCACCCCGGGCATGAACAGCGGGCGGCCGCGATCGCCCGGGAGGTGGGCTTCACCCAGGTCAGCGTCTCGCACGAGGTGAGTCCGCTGATGAGGCTCGTCGGCAGAGGGGACACCACGGTCGTCGATGCCTACCTCTCGCCCATCCTGCGCCGGTACGTCGACCAGGTGGCCGCCGAGATGCCCGGTGTGCCACTGAAGTTCATGCAGTCCAGCGGCGGGTTGACCGACGCGCGGGCGTTCCAGGGCAAGGATGCCATCCTCTCGGGGCCGGCCGGGGGAGTGGTGGGTATGGTCCGCACCGCCCTGCTCGCCCGCGAGGACCTGCAGACCGACAAGGTGATCGGCTTCGACATGGGCGGCACCTCCACCGACGTCAGCCACTTCGCCGGGGAGTTCGAGCGCTCCTTCGAGACCCAGATCGCCGGCGTCCGGATGCGGGCACCGATCATGAGCATCCACACGGTGGCGGCCGGTGGCGGCTCCGTGATCGAGTTCGACGGGTCAAGGCTGCGGGTCGGCCCGCACAGCGCGGGTGCCGACCCTGGGCCGGCTGCCTACGGACGCGGCGGACCTCTCACGGTCACCGACGCGAACGTGCTCGTGGGCCGGATCAGTCCCGACCACTTCCCCCACGTCTTCGGACCCGATGGGGACCAGCCCCTCGACGTTGCCGCAGTGACGGAGGGCTTCCTGTCGCTCGCCGAGGAGGTGAGCCGGGCGACCGGGACGCAGCAGTCGCCGGAGCAGGTCGCCCAGGGCTGCATTGACATCGCCGTAGGGTCGATGGCGGGCGCCATCAAGAAGATCTCCATCGCCCGCGGTCACGACGTGACGCGCTATGTGCTCCAGTGCTTCGGCGGCGCCGCCGGGCAGCACGCCTGCCAGGTGGCCGACACGCTCGGTGTCTCCCGCGTCCTCGTCCACCCGCTCGCGGGGGTGCTCTCCGCATACGGGATGGGCCTGGCGGACCAGAGTGTCATCCGCGAGGCCACCGTGGAGGTGCCACTGGCCGACGCGGAGGACGTGGTGGACGCCGAGCTGGCAGGCCTCTCGACGGAGGCGCGCGACGTCCTGGTCGCGCAGGGGGTGCCCGCCGGCGACATCCGGCTCGAGCCCCGGGTGCACCTGCGCTACCAGGGCACGGACTCCGGTCTCGTCGTCCCGCACGGCGACCCGGCGGCGATGCAGGAGGCCTTCGAGAGCGCCTACCTCCAGCGCTACGCCTTCCTCATGCAGGGGCGCCCGCTCGTCGTCGAGGCGGTGTCGGTCGAGGCGGTCGCTGCCGGTGCCTCCGTCACCGAGACCTCGACCGAGCGACTCGCTTCCGGGCCGGCGCCCATCCACTCCCGCACCCCGATGTATGCCGAGAACCGTTGGTGGGACGCGCCGCTCGTCCGCCGCGAGGACGCCTTGCCGGGTCAGACGATCGCTGGGCCGGCGCTGGTGACGGAGACGAACGCGACCACCGTCGTCGCACCGGGGTGGCGGGCGCGGGTGACCGCGCTCGGTCACCTCGTGCTGCAGCGCGTCGAGGCACGGGTGACGAGTCGCGCCATCGGGACCGACGTCGACCCGATCCTGCTGGAGGTGTTCAACAACCTGTTCATGAACATCGCCGAGCAGATGGGCACACAGCTGCGGAGCACCGCATACTCCGTCAACATCAAGGAGCGGCTCGACTTCTCGTGCGCGGTGTTCGACGTCCACGGAGACCTCATCGCCAACGCCCCCCACATCCCCGTCCACCTGGGGTCGATGAGCGAGTCGATCAAGATGGTCGTGACCCGCAATGCGGAGCGGATGCGTCCGGGCGACGTCTACGTCCTCAACGATCCGTACCACGGGGGCACCCATCTGCCCGACATCACGGTCGTGACGCCGGTCTACCTCCCGGAGCACGAGACCCCGTCCTTCTACGTCGCCTCCCGCGGGCACCACGCCGACATCGGCGGGATCACTCCGGGATCGATGCCACCATTCTCCACGCGGATCGAGGAGGAGGGGATCCAGCTCGACAACGTGCTCCTCGTCGAGGGTGGCGAGATGCGCGAGCAGGCGATGCTCGAGCTGCTGCAGTCCGGCCCCTATCCCTCACGCAACCCGGCCCAGAACCTCGCGGACCTGCGGGCCCAGATCGCGGCCAACGAGAAGGGCGCCCAGGAGCTGCGCGCCATGGTCGCCGACTTCGGGCTCGACGTCGTCCATGCCTACATGCAGCACGTCCAGGACAACGCCGAGGAAGCCGTGCGCCGGGCGATCGCGGCCCTCAAGGACGGCGAGTTCACGCTCCCGCTCGACAACGGCGCCCGGATCGCGGTCGCGATCCGGGTGGACCGCGTGGAGCGCAGCGCAGTCATCGACTTCACGGGCACGAGTGACCAGCTGCCGAATAACTTCAACGCCCCCTCGGCCGTGTGCATGGCGGCGGTTCTGTATGTGTTCCGCACCTTGGTCGACGACGCCATCCCTCTCAACGCAGGCTGTCTGAAGCCGCTCGACGTCCGCATCCCCCTCGGATCCATGCTCAGTCCGCAGTACCCGGCCGCGGTGGTGGCCGGCAACGTGGAGACCTCGAGCTGCATCACGAACGCGCTGTACGGGCTGCTCGGCACCATGGCCGCGGCCCAGTGCACGGTCAACAACTTCACCTTCGGCAATGCCGAGTACCAGTACTACGAGACCATCAGCGGGGGATCGGGCGCGGGGCCCGGCTTCGACGGGACCTCGGTGGTGCAGACCCACATGACCAACTCGCGGCTGACCGACCCAGAAGTCCTCGAGTTCCGCTTCCCGGTGCGACTCGAGAGCTACCGCATCCGGCGCGGGAGCGGCGGTCCCGGGCAGTGGCGCGGCGGCGACGGCGGGACCCGCAGGCTGCGCTTCCTGGCTCCCATGACGGCGAGCATCCTCAGCAACGGGCGAATCGTCCCGGCGTTCGGAATGGCCGGAGGCGGTCCGGGGCAGCTCGGCGCGAACCGCGTGGAGCGTGCCGACGGCTCGGTCGAAGAGCTCGGCCACATCGCCTCCGTCGAGATGCACCCGGGCGACGTCTTCGTCATCGAGACACCGGGCGGCGGCGGTTACGGGACCGCCACCAGCGGTGCCGTAGGTCACCTCGGATTCCTTCGCGAGCGCTGATTCTGGTCGCCCCGGCGGGGATAGAATGGGCACATGCTCCCGATGGTCCTCGGGCTGCGCACCGACTCCATCCAGGCTCCTTCCGACTTCGTCATCTGACCAACGGCAGAAGGGAGCCGCGATGTCCCAATCAACCCCCGAGCTCACCACCCTCGAGCCCATCCAGGCTGCGGTTGTGCACCGAACGGTGCCCATGAGCGAGCTGAGAACGTTCTTCGACAGCGTGTTCGGGACCGTCATGGCCGCTGTCCACGAGCAGCAGGTCGCTGTCACAGGGCCGCCCTTCGCGATGTACTTCGGCATGCCGACCGACACAGTGGACGTGGCGGCCGGCTTCCCGACAGGCAGACGGATCTCGCCGACCGCTGAGGGCGTGGTGCCGTTCGAGCTACCCGGTGGGCGCGCCGTCCAGTTCCTCCACGTCGGCTCCTACGACGATCTGGGGGAGGCGTATGCGCGGATGACCGCCTGGATGGGGGAGCAGGCCCTCACGCCGGCGGATGCCATGTGGGAGAGCTATCTGACCGAGCCGACACCCGGCGGCGACCCGGCGGCCAACCAGACGCTCATCACCTGGCCGGTCCGCGACTGATCGCCCCGGCTGCCGCTGCCGCGGGTGACCCCCCGCGGGTTGCGCAGCAGCGCCCGGCTCGTGAAAAGACGATCTCGCGACCGGGGGAACCGTTCGCGTGGTCGAGCCGTCCAACACGAGTTGTCGACCCACGCCCGCGTGCGGCGCGATACGGCTCGGTGAGGCATCAGCCCCTCGACCGACGACCCCACGCCTCGTTGAGGCACCCCCGCACGAGAGGTAGGACCACTGCTGTGAAGACTCTTCGACCCATCACCGGTGTCAGTGCCGTCGTCGGCGGCCTGTCGTGGACATCGGCCGCGCTCGTGCACAACTCCCTCCCCCAGGGCTGCGTGGGCGACGCATGCACCCTGGGAGGTCCGATGCGTGGTGCGTCTGCGCTCGGCGTCGGTCTCCTGGTCCTTGCCGGTGCGTTCCTTGCCATCAGCCTCGCCGGCCTTCTGCTCCTCGCCCGACGAGAAGCGGGCGTCGGTCGAGCAGGCGTGTCCGGCGGTGTGGCCTGCCTGGTCGGACTGATCCTTCTCGGGGCCGCCGGGGTGACGTCCTCGTTCATCGACAGCAACTGGGAGCACATGCCCTTTCTCGTCGCTCCCGGCGTGATCTTCCTCAGCATCGGCCTCGCCCTGGTGGCCTGGTCCGTGTGGAGGGCGAGGGTCCTCCCAGGCTCCCTCGCCGCGACGGTGCTCGTCACCCTGCTCCTCCTGCCCGTCGCCAACGAGCAGACATCACTCGTTCTGCTCGCGATTCCCTTCGGGCTGGCCTGGACCCTCGTGGGCGCGTGGATGCTCGGAACAGTGCGCCAGGCGGTCCCGCAGGTCGGAGTCAGTGCACGAGGACTGCCTTGACGGTCTTGCCCGAGGTGGTGTCGGAGATCGCGGTCTCCAGCTCGGCGAACGGATAGGTGCGAACGAGCTTCTCCAGAGGGAAGCGCCCGCTGCGGCGCAGCTCGAGGAGCTGTGGGATGAAGACGCGCGGGACGGAGTTGCCCTCGACGATGCCCTGCACCTGACGGCCGAGCTGCATCACCGGGAGCAGGTCAAGAGTCATGCCGGGGGCAGCGCCGACGATGCCGAGCCGCCCGCCCCAGGCCAGGGCGTCGACGAGCCGGGCGAGCACCGGAGCGACGCCGGTTGTGTCGAAGGCGTGTGAGGCGCCACCACCGGTGGCCTCCTGGATCTGCTCCACCTGGTCCTCGTCGTTGCCGTTGACCGTGTGCGTCGCACCGAGCTCCCTCGCCAGGGCGAGTCGCTCCTCGACGATGTCGACGGCGATGATCGTGCTGACGTTGGACGCCGCGGCGGCCATGAGTGCACTCAGACCGACCGCCCCGGTGCCCGAGACCACGATGCTGTCGAGCGGACCGGGCCGGAGAACGTTGAGGACGGCGCCGGCTCCGGTCTGGACGCCGCATCCCAGCGGGCCGAGCAGGTGCTCGTCCTCCGGGGTCACCCAGTCGGGCACCTTGGTCAGATCCCGTGCGGCGACGAGGCCGTGCGAGCCGAACGAGGACTGCCCGAAGAAGCTGGAGCCGACCGGATCGCCCTCGAGCGTGGCCTTGAAGGAGCCGTCGTCACGGGCGAGCGCGAAGTTGATGTCATTGAACTGCTCGCAGTTGAAGGGTCGGCCGGTGAGGCAGGTTCGGCAGCCGCCGCAGGAGGCGAAGGACGCCATGACCCGGTCACCCTCGGCGAAGTCGGTCACGCCAGGGCCGACACCCTCGACCACACCCGTCCCCTCGTGCCCATAGATGGCCGGCGGGAAGTCCGGTTGGTGGAAGACGTCCCGGGCGAAGAGGTCCGTGTGGCACAAGCCCGTGGAGGTGAAGCGGACGAGAACCTCGCCCGGCTGCGGATCACCGAGCTCGATGCCGTCGACGAGCTCGAAGGTGCCCTGCGGCTCGCGCAGGACGTGGGCGCTGACAGAGGTGGGCATATGGGACTCCTTCCAAGGTCACTCCCCACCGTAGCCCGGTGCGTGCACCCTCGCGGCTCTCCCGTTACGTTGCTCCCATGTCGGATGCTGACGCGGGAGCCGAGACCACGGACCTCACGTCCCGCCCGGGTGCCAGGTGGGTGCGGCTCCTCGTCGGGATCGTCCTGCTCGTCCTCGGGGCCGTGCTCGTGCTCCGTCCCTTCACGTCGCTCGCCTTCCTCATCGCCCTGGTCGTCACTGCCTTGGTCGTCGGCGGACTGGGCGAGCTGCTCCGGAGGGACCGGGACCGAGGCGCGTGGCCATGGGTGCGGTGCGCCGCATACCTCCTCGCCGCCGTCCTCATCCTCGTCTGGCCGAGCGGATCGATCCGGCTGCTCTCCGTCATCCTGGCGGTCCTCCTCGTCGTGGACGGTGTCTCCGACATCGCCGCGCTCTCCGCCGTGCGAGGCACGGCGCGCTACAACGCCGTCGTCGGTGGGGTGGCGTCGATCGCCTTCGGCCTGGTGCTGCTGGCCTGGCCGGATGTCACCGTCCTCGTCGTGGGCGTCTTCTTCGGCGCCCGGGTCCTCATGGCCGGGGGACGCCAGGTCGCGGCGTTCCTCCGCGGTGACGAGGACGTCCCGCTGCTGCGGAGGCGTGGCGCCGACAGGGCCCCGAGAGGGGGCTGGCTGCGGCTCACGGGCACCACCGTGGGTGCGCTCCTCGCCATCACCCTGGTCATCGTGAGCCTCGCGCTGAGCAGGGGTCGGCCGGCCCCGGACGACTTCTACGCTGCCCAAGCGACGGTGCCCTCGCAGCCAGGGCAGCTGGTGCGCAGCGAGCCGTTCACCAGCCCCGAGGTCCCGGCGGGCGCGCGTGCCTGGCGGATCCTCTACACGACGACGCGCGACGAGGCCCAGCCCGCTGTGGCCTCCGGGCTCGTCATCGTGCCGGAGCGTGAGGGGCCGGCGCCCGTCGTCGCGTGGGCCCACGGCACGACCGGGTTCGCGGAGGGCTGCGCCCCGTCAATCCTCGAGGACGGTCTGGCCGCCGGCGCGATGATGGTCCAGGACCGGGTCATCGGCCAGGGCTGGGCCATGGTGGCGACCGACTACACCGGCCTTGGTACCGCGGGCCCTCACCCCTACCTCATCGGCGAGGGGGAGGGCCGCTCGGTGCTGGACGCCATCCGGGCTGCCGGTCAGCTGACGGACGTCGAGCTCGCGGATGAGACCGTCGTGTGGGGGCACTCCCAGGGGGGCCACGCCGCGCTGTGGACCGGCCAGCTGGCACCCTCGTATGCACCGGATCTGGACATCAAGGGTGTCGCCGCGCTCGCGCCGGCCAGCAACCTGCCCGGCCTCATCGAGGGTCTTGGCGCGATCACCGGCGGCGAGATCTTCGGCAGCTTCGTCGTGGCGTCCTACACGGCGACCTACCCCGAGCTCGAGGCCGCCGAGTACCTGCGACCTGCTGCGCGCATCATCGTGCCGGAGCTCGCCCAGCGGTGCCTGGCGGAGCGGAGCACGATCGTCTCCGCCTTGCAGACCGTCCTCTTCGACCGCTCCATCTGGACCGGGGACCCCAACCGGGGTGCCTTCGCCACCCGACTCGCGCAGAACGTGCCCACGGGCCTGATCCCCGCGCCGCTGCTGCTCGGCCAGGGGGCGGACGACACGCTCATCCTGCCCGCGGCGCAGGAGGCCTACGTCGAGGGACTGTGCGCTGCGGGCCAGGCCGTCGACTACCGCACCTATCCCGGGCGCGGCCACGTCCCGCTCGTCGAGCCGGACTCGCCGCTCATCCCCGAGCTCATCTCCTGGACCGAGGACCGCTTCACCGGCAAACCTGCCACGGACACCTGCTGAGAGCGGTCAGCGCCGAGTGTGCGGGAGCACTCAGCCTGAGCGCTCGACCTCGGCCCCTGCCTCCGCCAGCAGCGCAGCGAGTTCCGTTCGGTGACAGCGTTGCTCATCCTCGCAGTAGCAGCCGACGGCGATCGCCGTACGCGCGCTCACAGCGACCAGTAGCTCGATGAGATGGCGGGCCGCGGGCGTCGCCATCTCCTTGCGGTAGGCGCGGCGGAACGCGTCCCACTCTGCGTCCGTGGCGGCCCGCTGAGCCTGACTGACCAGGGGTTGGCTCGGGCTCAGCTCAGGGAGCCACACGTCGTAGAAGTCCCTGGCGGCGAACTCCTCCTTCGGCACTCCCCGTGGCGGACGACGGACGGTTCCTATCCGCAGTCCCTCACCGGGGCTGCGCGGGCTTCCGAGACGGACGATGCGCACAGCCATGGGGAGTCACCGTCCGCTGCCGACGCGGTCGATGATGGCCTCGGCGACCACGTCCGGGTAGAGCTCGGGGAGCCAGTGGCCGGCGTCGAGCTCGACGAACCGGTAGTCGCCGACCACGTACTCTGCGGTCGCCTCGGCCGCTGCGCGCCCGAGGGCGAAGTCCTTGGAGCCCCACACATACGTCGTCGGGCTCGTGATCGCGCTCGAGCCGGCATCCTGGTCCTTCGCCGGCTGCCATACAGGGCCTCGCGCCGCGGCGCGGTACCAGGCGAGCGGGCCGAACAGCTCGTCCGGTGACGAGAACCGTTCTCCGTACTCCCGCGCGAGGTGCAAGGGCAGACCGGACAGGCGCAGGGCCGTGACGAGGGTCCGGGAGAGCAGCAGCTCGGGAAGCATCGGCAGCTGGAAGGCCAGCGTGTACCAGCTGCGCAGCGGCTGGGACGAGCGCGTCATGGACGCCATCAGGGCCCGGGGATGAGGAGTGGAGAGCACCGTCAGAGAAGCGACCCGGTCCGGGAAGGCCGCACCCAGACCCCAGGCGACGGCCCCACCCCAGTCGTGACCGACGACGTGTGCCTTCTCGAGACCGAGCGCGTCGAGGACGGCGATCACATCAGCGGTGAGGGCTCGCATGCGGTAGGCCCGGACGTCGTGCGGACTGGCCTGCGGTGAGTACCCACGCTGGTCAGGTGCCAGGGTGCGCAGGCCTGCTCCGTGGAGAAGCGGCTCGACGGCGTTCCAGCACCGTGAGTCCTGGGGGAACCCATGGAGCAGCACCACCGGCGGGTCCGTGGAGTCGCCGGTGTCCCGGACCTCCAGGACTCCGGCGTCGGTCGTGACCCGACGGATCATGGGTCCCTCCTGTCATGCTCAGCGCGCACGACGCTGACCGGGGCGAAGCGGTCATGGTAGGTGATGAGCAAAGAGATGAGGAAGACGAAGAACAGGGTGTCCCAGACGGACAGCGCATTGCCCCCGAGGAAGGCCCGAGCGGCCAGGACGAGTCCGATGTTGGTCACCACGCGTGTGCCGAAGGCGCCGAACAGCCCTTGCCTGCTGCCGACGTGCCGCGCCACGAGGAGCGAGACGAGGACGTTGGCGAGGACGTAGAGGGACACGCCGACGAACATGCGCAGCTCGGAGACGTTGAGACCAGGCAGGATCCGCGCATACACGGTCGAGAGCAGGCCGATGAGGGCCACCTTCTCCAGCGACCACCACGAGATGATCTTGAGGTTCCTCGCCATCCAGGCGTCCCGCTCGGCGGCCGTGTCGATCTCCTCGGGCAGCGGCTCCGGCTCGACCTTCCACGACCAGGAGGGGACGGGCAGCCGTGGGCGCACGACGAACCACCCGATCGCGGCGAGTGCCGCGAGCCCGAGGAGGACTGCTGGTCCGAACCAGGGAACGTCGGCGACCGTGTCCGTGAAGTCGAGCTGCGCGACGTGGATCCAGTACTCCTGGGGGAGCTTGATGACGACCCAGATGAGCGCGGCGGCCGCCAGCCAGAAGCGGGGGCCGAAGCGCCGCGGGTTCCAGCGCAGCCGGACGGCCTCGTAGAAGATGAAGAAGTACTCGAAGGTGTTGGGGAAGATCAGGAGCGCGGCGCGCAGGCCCGTCAGCTCGAAGATCAGGACCCCCACCATCCGGAAGAAGAACAGGAACCGCGAGATCTGCACCGCGGCGCGGGAGGTCCAGTTCTGCAGCGTCGTGAGGAAGGCGATCGACAGGTAGAACAGGTCCATCGCCTTGTCGTAGTTCTGGTAGCCCGGCGGGTCGAACCCGAAGGCCTGGAAGATCGACTGGTCGATCCCGTCGAGGATGAGGCAGGCGATGATCGCCGGGAGCGGGAACCTCGGAATGAGAAGGGGAAGGATGAACCTGCCTGCAACGACAAGGACGAAGACCACTGTCGCTTCGGTGGACATCCAGCGCCTCCTCGACCGCGACTGTGCCTAGGGCGGCTCACGGCGTGACCCGCGCACATGACGACACCTGCACCGCCCATGGCCGGCCCGACCATGCGGGTCAGGCCGCTTCGGCCTGCCGAACAACACGCTAGTGCAGGCCGGTTGGTGCCGACCAGAGCGGTCGACACGATTCGGTATGCGACCGGCACCGTTGCCGGCGCGACTCACCTGAACGGTGCATCAGTTCGGTGACGAGCCCGAGCGCTGCACGAGCAACGGACATGGCAAGGTGTCCTCGTGCCCAGTCGCAACCGGACCCTGGCCATCGCCGCACTCGTCGCCGGGGGAATCGTCGCTTTCGTCCACCTCCTCTCACACGTGATGCCCGTCGGGGACGGGTTCCTCACCCTCACGCGGGTGACCCAGTGGCTGCTCATGCCCCTCCTGGCACTGGTGCTCTGGGCCTCGACCCAGCCGCCCCGGTCGAGACTCGTCCGCCTCGTACTTCTCGCCCTCGGCTTCTCGTGGCTGGGGGACTTCCTGCCGGGCTTCGTCGGCGGGGGAGACGCCCCCTTCCTCACCCTGGTCGGCTGCTTCCTCCTGGCCCAGATCACCTACGTCACAGCGTTCCTGCCCTTCCGCGAGCAGTCGTTCGTCCGGACCAACAAGGTCGGGATGCTCTCGTACATCCTGGCCTTGGCGGCCCTCGTCTACCTCTGCGCCTCCGGTGCGGGCGTCCTGCTCGTCCCGGTCGTCATCTACGGCATCGTCCTGACCTCCATGGCGATCCTCGCCAGCGGCCTGGGACGCATCGGCGCGCTCGGCGGCGCCCTGTTCTTCATCTCGGACGCTCTCATCGCCATCCGCGCCTTCGCCCCCTCGGCTGCACTGCCCACCAACGGCCTCCTCATCATGACGACCTACATCGCGGCCCAGGCGTTGCTCGTGGCCGCTGTGCTGCAGCGTGAGGACGCCCAGGTCTGAGGATGTCTATGGACCCCCCACGGTCCGCCTAGGTCCACACGTCGCGTCGGTCGGAATGACGCATCGATCTGAAGGCCGCATACGCGGTCCGAGGTGCGGGCCGAGGGGAGGGCGGCGCACTGCACTCCATGGCGGTGAGGCATGCTTGGGGACCATGTCCCGGAACACCTCACCAGACTCGGGTGCGCACTGGACCGAGCCGGGTGCGTGGCCGGTCGCCCCGGGCATCCACCGCATACCTCTGCCGCTGCCGATGGACGGGCTCCAGGCGATCAACGTCTATGTCCTCGAGACCGAGGAGGGACTCACCCTCATCGATGGTGGCTGGGCGCTGGAGGTGTCCCGGGCAGCGCTCATCGACGCCCTGCACGGCATCGGGAAGTCGCTGAAGGACATCCGCGCGTTCCTCGTCACCCACGCCCACCGTGACCACTACACGCAAGCAGTCACCCTGCGCGCGGAGGTCGGTGCCCGCGTCTCCCTGGGTGGCGGTGAGCGGATCGCGCTCGAGCGGATGCACGAGCACGCCGGGGGAGACAGTCCCTTCGTGCCGCTCCTGAGACGCGCCGGCGCCCCTGACCTCGCTGCCGACTGGGCGGCCCACCGCGACCCGATACGACCCGAGCACTGGGAGTACCCCGACACCTGGCTCGAGACCGACCAGCGGATCACGGTGGGGGAGCGCGAGCTCAGTGCCGTGTCCACCCCCGGCCACACCCGGGGTCACTACGTCTTCGCCGACACCGACCAGAGCCTGCTGTTCGCGGGCGACCACGTGCTGCCGACCATCACGCCGTCCGTCGGGTTCGAGGGAGTGCCCGGGGAGCTCCCGCTCGCGGCCTTCCTCTCCTCCTTGGCCAAGGTGCGCTCGCTTCCGGACCTCCGCCTCCTGCCCGCCCATGGACCGGTGGGGATGTCGTCCCACGCCCGGGTCGATGAGCTGCTCGAGCATCATGACCACCGGCTCGACCTCTGCATCTGGGCCCTCGGCGCGGGCGAGCAGACCGCCTACCAGGTCGCCGCGCAGCTGCCCTGGACCCGTCGGGACCGTCGGCTGTCCGACCTCGACCCCTTCAACGCCGGCCTGGCGACCATGGAGACCCGGGTGCACCTGGAGCTCCTGGTGGCGCGTGGCCAGGTGACGGTGAGTGAGGTCGACGGCCAGGACGTCTTCCGGCTGGCCTGAGCCGTCGGTCGCCGATCGTGCTTCCTGTCCCGGAAACCCCGGCTCACGTGCCACGATGAGGCCCGTGGACCATGCCCGATTCGGCCCGGTGGCCGGCCGCGGCTTCGCCGAGGTGCGGGACTCGCTCGTCGAGCTCCCGCCCGGGTGGTGGGCCGTCGTGATCACCTTCGAGGGCGAGGTCACCGCGCTCCGCTTCGAGGAGGTATGCGACGCTCAGCCTGCGCGGTCCGGCGCGCCGTGGGCGGGACTCACCGGGGCGTGGCAGACGACGGTGGCGCGCGACGCATACGTCACCGGGACCGAACGGATCCGTGAGCACATCGCTGAGGGCACGGTCTATCAGGTCAATCTGTGCAGGATCATGTCGCACCCACTCGCCGAGTGGCCGGACCTGGACGCGCTGGGCGCCGTTCTGGAGGAGCAGAACCCGGCTCCCTTCTCCGGTGTCATCGATGCCCCGACGGCTGGGGTGGGGGTCGTGTGTGCGTCGCCCGAGCTCTACCTGCGTATCGACGGCTCGACGATCACGTCGGGTCCCATCAAGGGCACTGCGCCGACGCCGGAGGAACTGTTGGGGAAGGACTACGCCGAGAACGTCATGATCGTCGACCTCGTGCGCAACGACCTCTCCCACGTGTGTGCCCCGGGCACCGTCGAGGTCGACGCGCTGTGCGCCCTCGAGCACCATCCCGGCCTGGTCCACCTGACGTCGTACGTCACCGGTCGGCTGCGGCCGGAGATCACCTGGCCCGAGATCCTGGACGCGACGTTCCCGCCTGGATCGGTCAGTGGCGCCCCGAAGTCCAGTGCCCTCACGGTGATCAACGAGCTCGAGGCGACGCCGCGGGGGCCGTACTGCGGGGCGATCGGCTGGATCGACACCCGGGACCCCGAGTGTCCGCGGGCCGAGCTCGCTGTCGGCATCCGGTCGTTCTTCGTGCGCGAGGACGGAGACGGTCTGAGCCTGTGCTTCGGGACCGGAGCCGGCATCACCTGGGGGTCGGATCCGGAGCTCGAGTGGGCCGAGACCGAGCTGAAGGCAACCCGACTCATCGGCCTCGCCAGTAGCGGTCTGTCGGGCCGGTATCCGTAGGCTAGGGCTCATGAGTGACGACATCCGGGTGTGGGTCAACGGGACCCGCATCGATGCCAGGACCCCGGCGTTGAGCGCCATCGACCACGGCGTCACGGTGGGCGACGGCGTCTTCGAGACGGCCAAGGTCGTCGGGGGAGAGGTGTTCGCCTACTCCAGGCACGCCACCCGACTGGACCGCAGTCTCGCCGGCCTCGGGCTCGGACCCGCCGACCCCGAGGTCGTGCAGGCCGGCATCGCTGCGGTGCTCGAGGAGCCCCTCGAGTTCGGTCGCCTCCGCTGGACGGTCACGACCGGCCCCGGCCCGCTGGGCTCGGACCGCGGCGATGGCGGCTACACCTACATCGTCACCGCCTCCGCTGTCGCTCCCATGCCGCCGAGCACCGGCGTCATCGTGGTGCCCTGGACCCGCAACGAGCGGGCCGCGACCGTTGGGCTGAAGACGACGTCCTACGCCGACAACGTCGTCGCCCTCGCCTACGCCAAGGAGCGCGGTGCCGGAGAGGCGATCTTCGCCAACACGCGCGGAGAGCTGTGCGAGGGGACAGGGAGCAATATCTTCGTGGTCGTCGGTGACCAGATCCTCACCCCGCCCCTCGAGAGCGGAGCCCTGGCCGGTGTGACCCGCGAGCTCGTCCTGGAGTGGTGCCGGGCCGATGGCATCGCGGCGCGGGAGGAGACGCTGCCGCTCGGCATCCTCCAGGAGGCCGACGAGGTGTTCATCACCTCCTCGACCCGCGACGTCATGCCGGTCGACCGCGTCGGCGACCGGGTACTGCAGATCGGACCGATGACCAAGCTGGCGTCCGAGTCCTTCGCGACCCACAGCGCCCAGACGCTGGATCCGTGAGCGAGCCCAGGGAGCGAGCCGACGAAGGATCGGCACGGCCGCGACTGCGCAGGTACCGCAAGTCCGACCCCCGCTACACGCCCGAGCACGACTTCCGGTGGCGCGCCAAGATCCGGGCCAACCCTCAGTCGCACTTCGTGTACCGCTGGGTCGTCTTCGGCATCGGGCTGGTCATCGTCGCCACCGGTCTCGTCCTCGTCCCACTACCGGGGCCGGGCTGGCTCATCGTCATCATCGGCCTGCTCATCTGGTCCTCCGAGTTCGACCGGGCCCAGCGGCTCCTGGACTTCGTGAGGGACAAGCTCAAGCTGTGGAACGCGTGGGTCATGCAGCAGAGCTGGGTCGTCCGTGCCGCGCTGGGGCTGCTCACGTTCGCCTTCGTGTGCGCGATCGTCTGGGTGGCGGTCAAGGTCACGGGCAGTGTGGGTCTCCTGCCCGAGCCGCTCGAGTCCTGGGTGCGGGAGAACCTCCGGCTGTGAGGTAAAGTCTCCGGGTGGCAGGTACGGCT
>Ga0209312_1001247_pt1 | contig 19290 bp, 17 predicted proteins | sample BioC13SIPDNA_4_FD_185744 | JGI IMG/M metagenome (GOLD analysis project Ga0209312, IMG submission 185744) | Anaerobic biogas reactor microbial communites from Washington, USA - Biogas_R1_B C13 SIP DNA (SPAdes) (version 2) | ecosystem: Engineered > Bioreactor > Anaerobic > Unclassified | place... | reverse complement strand
TGGTCTGAATCAGGTTGAGTTCCTCGGCCAGTGCGGCGGGCGCCTTGCCTGTCGCGACCATGGATTCGAGGATCGTGTTGGCGGCAGTGGCGCTGACCGTTCCGCCGTCCACCATCTTCGCCAGATCAGCCACCGCAGCCGGATCGAGGCCCAGCGACGACAGGTCGCCTCCCCGCTCCCTGGCCAGCTTCAGACCAACCTGAGTCAGCAGATTGCAGATTCGTTTGGGCTCGCCTCCGGCCGCCAGCGCCCGCTCGAAAAAGTCGGCAGTGGCGCGCTCGGCCGTCAGGACGCCGGCGTCGTAGTCGCTGAGGCCATATTCAGCGACATAACGCATCTGCCTGGCCAGCGGCAGTTCGCACAGACGCGACCGAATCTTGTCCAGTCGCTGCGGCGTGGTTGTCACAGGGACGAGATCGGGATCGGGGAAGTAGCGATAGTCGTGAGCCTCTTCCTTCTCGCGCTGGAGGACCGTGACCTCGTCCTGGTCGTTCCAGCCCCGCGTGGACTTGTTGCCCATCTGCAGGGTCACACCGGTCTCCAGAAACTGGTCGAGCTGCCGCTGCACCTCGTAGGCCACGCTGCGTTCGAGCGCGCGGAAGCTGTTGAGGTTCTTGACCTCGACGATGGGCGTTCGGAACTGCCCGTCCGGTCGTGTGATGGCGAGATTGATGTTGGGCTCGAAGCGCATGTGCCCCTTTTGCATATCGCCTTCGGAGACGCCCAGGTAACGCATGATCCGCTGCAACTCGACCGCCAGAGCGCGAACCTGCGAGGGACTGTTCATATCGGGCTCGGTGACAATCTCCAACAGCGGCGTCCCCGCCCGGTTCAGATCGACCTGCGAGAAGTTGCCGGCAGTGTGGAGGTTCTTGCCGGCGTCCTCCTCCAGGTGGGCCCGCAGAATGCGGATGCGTTTGGTCTGCCCATCGTCCAACAGAATCTCGATGTATCCATGGCTGCCGATGGGCAGATCGTACTGGCTGATCTGGTAGTTCTTCGGCAGGTCGGGGTAGTAGTAGCTCTTGCGGTCCCACTTGGTGAACGGCGAGACCTCGCAGTTCAGCGCCATCGCCGCCAGCATCGCGTATTCGACCGCTTGGCCGTTCATCACGGGCAGCGACCCCGGCATCCCCAGGCAGACCGGGCAGACGCGGGCGTTGGCCTTCTGGCCGAAGCTCAGCTCGCACGAGCAGAACATCTTGGTCTTCGTGCAGAGCTGGACGTGAATCTCCAGGCCGACGATCACCTCGTACGATATGTCACTCATGGTAGGGCTCATTGGACCATCGCCGGTTTCTTCGTATGCCAGTCGGTGGCCGCTTCGTACATGCGCGCGATCCGCAACAGCCTGGCTTCGCTGAAGGCGGGCGTGAGCACTTGCAGGCCGATGGGCAGGCCGTTCTCGTCACGGCCGCACGGCACACTGATGCCCGGGATGCCCGCCAGGTTGGCCGAGATCGTGTAGATGTCGCCCAGGTACATCTTCAGCGGATCGTCCATCTTCTCGCCGATCTTGAACGCGGTCGTCGGGGCCACCGGCATAACGATCGCGTCACACTTCTGGAATGCTTGGACGAAGTCGCCGCGAATGAGGTTGCGGACCTTCAAGGCCTTGAGGTAGTAGGCGTCGTAGTACCCGCTTGAGAGGGCATAGGTCCCGAGCATGATCCGGCGTTTGACCTCCTGCCCGAAGGCTTCCTCACGGGACTTCGTGTAGACCTCGACATAGTCGGCGGGGTCGGGGGTGCGGTAGCCGTAGTGGACCCCGTCGTAGCGGGACAGATTGCTCGACGCCTCGGCCGTGGCGATAACATAGTAAGCCGCGATGGCATAGTCCAGGTGCGGCATGTCGATCTCGACGATCTGCGCTCCCGCATTGCGATACACGTCGAGAGCCGCATCGAGAGCCGCGCGGACTGATGCCTCCGCCCCCGCATTGAAGGCGGGCGCCACGCCGATCCGGAGCCCCTCGACGGGCTTGTCGAAACCGTCGAGGCAATCGGGAACCGGTGCGACAGTCTCATCGACACTGGTGCTGTCGGCCGGGTCATGCCCGGCGATCACGTTCATCAGAAGCGCCACGTCTGCCACCGTTCGGCCGAACGGACCGATCTGATCCAGACTCGAACCGTAGGCGACCAGGCCATATCGCGAGACACGACCGTACGTGGGCTTGAGGCCCACCACGCCGCAGAAGCTGGCCGGCTGGCGAATGGACCCGCCCGTGTCGGAACCCAGCGCCACCGGGCACAGCCGGGCCGCCACCGCCGCCGCGGAGCCCCCGCTGCTGCCGCCCGGAACGCGGTCCGGGGCCCACGGATTGACCGTCTTGCCGAGCGCGGAGTTCTCCGTGCTCGAGCCCATCGCGAACTCGTCCATGTTTGTCTTACCGACAATCACGGCGTCAGCGTCGAGAAGCCTGCGGATTGCTGTGGCGTCGTAAGGAGAATGGAAACGCTCCAGCATGCGCGAACCGCACGTGGTCGCACCAAACGTGGTACACAGAACGTCTTTGACGGCGATGGGGACGCCCGCCAGCGGGCCGACCGGCTCGCCGGCTGCGATTCGGCGATCCACGTCCCCGGCGCGGGCCGCCGCCTCATCGCGGAACAGGCTGAGGAAGGCGCCGACCGTCGATTCGAGCCGGTCGATCTGTGCGAACGTCGCGGCGACGGCTTCGGCACTGCTGATCCGCCGGGCGGCGATGGCCTCTCGAAGCTCGATGGCTGTCAGGTCTGTCAACGTCATACGCAGACTACTTCCGCTCGGAGCCTTTGCGATGGCTCAGAAGCCATTCGTAGAGCTTCGGGTTGTCGTAGGTCGCCGTCCAGGAATCGTGCCGAGCTTCCGGATAGACGGTGAACTCGACGTTGCCGCCGGCGGCCTTGAGGGCCTCAACCATCTCCTCGGACTGCGACAACGGGACGGTGCCGTCCTTGGCGCCGTGGAAGACCCAGATGGGCATATCGCGCAGGCGGCGTGCCATGCGCGGTTGTCCCCCGCCGCAGATCGGCACCAGCGCCGCAAACCGCTCGGGACAACTTGCCCCCAAAGCCCACGTCCCGTAGCCGCCCATGCTCAGGCCCGTCAGATACACGCGGGATTCGTCGACCTGGTACTTCTCGACGAGGTCGTCGAGCAGTGCGATCAGCACCTGCACCTGGGCGGGATCGGACCACGACCGGCCGTTGGGACATTGCGGGCTGGCGATGATGAACGGCAGCGTCTTGCCCTGCGCGACCAGCTTGGGCGGGCCGTGCACCTTGACCTTGTCGAGATCGCTGCCGCGCTCGCCGGCGCCGTGGAGAAACAGCATCAAAGGCCACTTCTGCGAACCATCGCCGTATCCTTCGGGCAGATACAGAAGGTAGTCAATCCCGACGGCAACCTGCTTGTCCAACTTCATCGGTCGCTGCCCGGAGGCCGGCGTCGGCTTCGGACGGCTGGCCCGATGACTCAGCAGCCAGTCGTAGAGTTCGGGGTTGTCGTAGGTGGCCGTCCAGGAATCGTGGTTTGCCTCCGGATACACGGTCAGCTTCGCGTTGCCGCCGACCTTCTCGACCGCCTGGACCATCGTTTCGGACAGAACCAACGGCACCACGGAATCCTGAGCGCCGTGGAACGCCCAGACCGGGACATTCTTGAGCCGGTCGGCCAGATACCAGTCCCCGCCGCCGCAGATCGGGGCAATGGCCGCGAATCGCTCGGGGTGCCGAGTCGCGAGCGTCCAGGTGCCGAAGCCGCCCATGCTCAGGCCGGTCAGGTAGATCCGGTCGGGGTCCACTGCGTATTTCGATTCGATCTCGTCCAACAGGGCCATCAGTGTGTCGGTCTTCTCGGTCCACCACTGTCCGGCCGGACACTGCGGCGAGACGACGATGAACGGATAGTCCTTGCCCTGCTCGATCAACTTGGCCGGTCCGTGCACCTTGACCAATTCCAGGTTGTCGCCCCGCTCGCCGGCGCCGTGCAGGAACATCAGAAGCGGCCAGCGCTGGTCCTTCTCGCCATAGCCGGCAGGCAGGGAGAGCAGATAGTCGCACTCCACCGCCTTGGAAATGTGTTTCGTGAGTTTCTGTTCGGTCTGACTGGCTCCCATGACGGCATCGTCTCCCCAAATCCCAGCGATCCACAACACCGCAAGCAACAGTCCTATCCGCCTGACGTCTCTCATGCTCGGCACCTCCCAACACAGCGACCTTGCCATTGCCGGTATTCGCACGGCGGCGCCTTACGCCGCCGAGTTATCATCGAGAATCTTCGGCACCTTGAAGAACGGGCCATCCCGCTCGGGCGCGTTGGCCAGGATCCGTTCCGTTCCCAGCGAAGGCTTGATTTCGTCGTCACGAAGAACGTTGCCAATCGGCAGGCAGTGGGCCAGCGGCTCGACGCCGTCCGTATCCAGTTCGTTCATCTTCTCGACGTATCCGAGGATCGCCCCCAACTGACCGGTGAACTCCTCGATCTCGTTGTCGCTCAGTTGGAGCCGGGCCAGCTTGGCCACCTTGCGAACCTGGTCGGCGTCGATTCTCCGCGACATCGGCAATTCCACCCAAAGAAAAAAAGCGAGGCAGACCTTGCCCCGCTTCGGCTTTTCAACTGCAAAGGAAGGTCTCGCTCAGCTCGCCGCTTTCTCCGCGGGTTGGTAATTCCGCTTGACCGGTTTGACGATCAACCCCATACGAATGGCCTTGGCGGAAACACGGACACGGCAGACCTTTCCGTCGACGACGGCGCGGACCTTTTGAATGTTCGGCTTGAACTTCCGCTTGGTAACGCCGGTGACCTTCTTACCGACACCGCCAAGTCGCTTGGCCTTACCGCGACGGGAAATGCTCTTTCCCGAGATCGTTCGCCTGCCCGTAAAATAGCATACTCTCGACATATAACCTGCTCCTGCATCAACATTTGCTGCAATCGATCGCGTTCGCCGCGCCCGCCCGTCGACGGACGGATAAACCGGTATTTTAGCGAATCACTGGGGCATTGCAAGGCTTACCTGCGAAGGAAGGCAGAAATTCTGCGTTCGCCGGCGGCATCCCCCGGAGGCCGACAGATGTGAAACCTGCTCACTTGGCCTGTACGGCGTCGATCTCGATCTCGAAGAGCAAGTCGTCGCGGCAGACGTCGTTTTCGGCGACGATGACGGGGAACGGGGCAAGGCTGTTGTCGCGGCAGTAGGCTGCCAGAAGAGGGGCATCCTCGGCCCGTTTGAAGTAGGCCAGGGAGCGGGTCACGTCGGCCCAATCCATCCCTCTGGACTGGAGAATGGCCTGCACCACCTCCATCGTCAGCCCGACCTGGGCCTGGGTGTCGTCGAGGAAGACGGTGCGGCCCTCCTTGTCGATGCTGGCGGTCCCGGATACGTAGAGTCGCTTGTGGTCGGGCATCGCGACCTCGACGGCCCGGCTGAACGAACTGCCATAGTCCCGCGCCGACGACTGCAACGGCGACGGCACAGTGTAGACCTCCACGCCTGGGGCCTTGGGGCTCAGGGCCAGCAGCCCTGCTTCGAGGGCGGCGTCGGCGGCATTGCCCCCGCCGATCCCCGTACTGGCCGGGACCAGCCCGTCGAAGACCTTCTTCTCCTCGAAAAACCGCGTGCGAACGCGATTGAAGTCGCTGTACCAGTCGAGAATATCGTGGTTATAGAACCACGTCCGGAAGACGTCCGAGAAGGCCAGCCCCTGCCCCGCAAGAACCTCGTCCATCCAGCGGAGAATGCCATCGGCCTGCTCGGCCCTGTCGCGCGAGGTGTCGGCGGGCAGCAGACCGGTCAGGCGGCAATATCGTGCGGCGGCGTCCTCGAAGAGACTGCCGACGACCCGCCCCCTCGACTGCACCCGCGTGACGGCCATCCCGGAGGCGATCCAGATATAGAGCCCGCAGAGGTTTTCGGCGCGGGTGTTCTCCACCCAGCCGGTCGGCAGGCCCGTCCCGTCGATGGCCCGCGCCAGATCGGGCAGCCACCGTCGGTCCTGGGCGGACATGCCCAGCACCTCAGCGCTGATCACCTGGCCGCCCAATGCGTGCACCACCTCGCCGGCCCGGCGGAACATCGAATCGGGAGTCTCGCCCTTCCGGGGAGTCAGCGTGACGAAATGTTCCCGAACGGGGCTTCGATCCAGCGTAATAACGTCTGAATCTGCGAGGACTTGTTTGCGAATCAAACCCAAAACTGCCACTCCTTCGCCGAACGGACAGACGAGACGATGCTGTGTTCCAGACAAAGCCAAACCTGTATTATACCAATAACGGCCGCTCGCGACAACGACTTCAGAAAGGCGAACGCAGATTGCCCATTTTAACTCGCCCCGGAAACAGCTCTGTCAAGGGACCGAATATAACCGTCCCCACGGCCCTGGCGCCCGTGCCCATGCGCACCTGTCGCCACGCAGGACCCCCTCTTCGGAGGCAGCGCCGAAGACACGACCAATCGTCTTATGGGACCGGAGACAACGCATATCCCACCTGTCATGCGGGAGTTTCTTCCGGAATCGAACGTTTCTTCCGAGTCCATCCCGACGCACCGGTGTCGTCGGCCGGGTTTCAGGGCCGATTCGACGATAGGCAGGCGTTGCTGCAATGAGGCCATCGAGGCCGGCAGAGCGGCTCTTGCGGCGTTCCACTTCGTCTTGGCCGGAGAGCCATCGGCCGATCCCACCGGTGCGTCGGTCCGTGGCACAGGATTTGCCGCCGGGTCTCCAATATCATGAATGCAATAGCCGTCGTTCGGGAAAAGCGACCAACCCGGCTTGTTGTCGGGCGTTTGAGTCATGTTTCTTGTCAGTAAGGAGGCACCAGATGGACATCGCCAGCGTTCTTGCCAACTCAGGATACAGTCTTCAAGCCTTGGGCCAGATATCTGAGGGCACATCAAAACCAAGCGACGCGGAGATGGCGTTGCGTCTGATCGAGCAGAGGGACAAGAACGGCAACGGCACGCTCGATGCGGCCGAGTTGTGCATCTCCGAAGAGGCCTTCAAACAAGTCGACGCCGACGGCGACGGGCAACTCAACGCCCAGGAACTCATCGATGGCGCCGAACAGATCCGCAAGGCCATGGGCCCGCCGCCCGGGATGCCCCCGATGCAGGGCCGCGCATCGGACGAGACCGACAGCACGACGAAGACACTTCTGGACTACATCAAACAGGATGAGGAGGAGGACGACACCACGAAGACAGTCCTGGACCTGCTATTCTGATCGGAGCGAGGTCTCTTCAGGAGGCATCGGTCTTTCGTCCGTCCCTTCGGCGGCCGTTCGAACCGGGTGGTTTCGTCCGCGCACGGCCGCTTTGGGTCTGTGTTGCGGTCGGCGCCGCCTGCAACGCGGCCACCTCCGCCTTCGTCAGCGGCCGATACCGGCCTACGGCGAGATCCTGCAGTTTGAGTTTGCCAATGCTCGTCCGCTTGAGGCTCTTGACCGGGACGCCGACGTTCGCCAGCATCCGGCGGACCTGCCGATTCAACCCCTGGCTGATGGTGATCTCGACGGATGACTCCTGGTTGCCGGCCTTGAGCACCTTGACCGTGGCCTTTCCCGTTTTGCCCTCGGCCAGCCAGATGCCTCTCTTGAGCCGCTGAACCGCCTCGGCATCCAGCCGGCCCTTGACCGTCGCGATGTAGGTCTTGGGCACCTTGTAGCGCGGATGGGTCAGGTGGTTGGCCAGTTCGGCGTCGTTGGTCAGGACGATCAGGCCGGTGGTGTCGGCGTCCAGGCGACCGATGCAGAAGATCCGCTGCGGACATCGGACCAGATCGACGGCGACCTTGCGCCCCTCGGGATCGCGATTCGTGCAGATCACTCCTTTGGGCTTGTTGAGCGCAAAATACACGCGTTGAGGCGGCTTGAGACGCTTGCCGTCGACGGAAATCGCATCCGTCTGGGGATCGACAAAGGCCGGCAGAGAATCGACCACGCGTCCATTGACCCGCACCACCCCGGTCAGAATCAGCTCCTCGCACTCCCTGCGAGAGGCCACTCCGGCCGACGCAATCACCTTTTGCAGTCGTTCTCTTGCCATCGTCCGTCACCCACAAACCCATTACGCCCAATGTACCATATGTGAAGAACGCCTATCCCAGGCCAAGCATCCCCAGTCGCTGGCCGATCCCGTACACGATCGCCACACACAGCAGCCCCCAGAGAAGCATCCCAACCTGAAAGGGGCGATCGTGCAGGATCAAACGCACCGGATCGGAATACACCCCCTTCTGGGTCAAGGCACTGAACCGGAAGATACAATACAGCACCAGCGGGGTCGTGTAAACGAGGTTGTTCGTGCCGAACAGTTCCTTCGTACGGTAGTCCATCGCATACAACAGAAAGCACGCCACCGCCAGCACGCTGGTCACGTCGAGCATATGCGCCAGCAACTCGGGGGTGTATTCGCCCAAGGTCTTGCGGAAGGCCTCGCTGTTGGCCTGGAGCTGGGCGATTTCACCGCGACGCTTGCTGAACGCCAGGAACAGACACAGCGCAAAGGTGCAGATCACCAGCCAGGGAGAGATCGACACCTCGATCGCCACCGCCCCGGCCACCGCCCGGAGCACGAAGCCGGACGCAATGATGATGCAGTCCAGAATCATCACGCGCTTCAGCGCCAGCGAGTAGAGCACCATCTGCACCATATAGGCGGCCAGAATGAACGCCAGCGCCGCAGACAGCAGCCCGCCGGCAATCAGTGACACCGCCGCCGATGCGCCGGCGATCGCCACGGCAGCTCGCACCTTCACGCGACCGGCCGCCAGCGGCCGATGACGCCGTTCGGGATGGATGCTGTCGGCCTGGCGATCCAAAAGGTCGTTGACGATGTAGATGGCCGAGGCCGCCAGTGAGAAACAAACAAACGCCCACACCGCCTGGCCCAGCGTCGTCATCGCCTCGCCCAGGGGCTGCTGCAACTGCCGGGCAAAGATCAATGCCGCGAAGACGAAGACATTCTTGATCCAATGAACCGGCCGCATCAACAGAAAATAGTCTTTCATACCGTTCTCCGACACGTCGGTGACAACCAAAGAACCTGACGATCCACATCACCATAACTCCGCACCAAAGACCAGTATACACCGGGATCGCCCCCGCCATGTAGGACAAAAGCAGCCACCCCGCGTCTTCACCGACTCCGGCGGTGGCCGACGCAGGCGAAATCCTTGCCGTCATCGCGTCCTATATGATACGATCAGATACAAGGATGTCATGTGGATGAGAAGAAACGCGACCAGCAGAGCATACCGATGGTGACAGATACCGTGCGCCGGACGGCAATGAGAGAGTCCGCCAAGGCCCGCTGTAGGACGGGCACGACGATGGCCCTGGCCGGCATTCTGCTCGTCGGACTGGTCCTGCGCATCTCCTATTTGCGGGAACACGTTCATTCCCCTGACTTCTCGCTACCACAAGTGGATGCCGGCTACTACGACTACTGGGCGCGAGCCATAGTCAGTGGCGATTGGACAGTCCCCAGAAACCTCAGCGACCTTCCCGATCCGGAGATTCGAACCAAGCCCTATTTTCACCCGCCCGCGTATCCGTTCTTCCTGGCTGCAATCTATCGGCTGACGGACGGCAGCTACCTGGCGGTGCGTGTGGTCCAGATGGCCCTGGGGCTGGTCAACTGCTGGCTGGCTTATCTCCTGGGCCGTCAGGTATTCACGCGGGGTGTCGGGCTGCTCTTCGCCCTGTTCATGGCGGTCTATTGGGTCTTCATCTTCTTCGAAGGAGAACTGCTTTCTCCGACTCTGTTGGTCACGCAAGGCCTTCTGCTGCTGTACCTGCTGATCCGCTGGACGGATCGCCCCACGTTCGTGTGGGCCGGAGCCGCCGGTGTCGTCTTCGGTTTCTACGCGCTGACACGGGCCAACGTCCTGCTGTTCGGGCCGGTCGTGATCGCCTGGGCCTTCTGGCTGTCACGCCGCGGCGACGCTGTCCGACCATTCCTGCGCATGGCCGGCGGCTTCTGCCTCGGCGCCGCGATGACCATCGCACCGGCGACAATCCGCAACTACATCGTCTCCGGGGAGTTTGTCCTGATCACCACGAACGCCGGCGTCAATCTCTACGTCGGCAACAACGAGACGTCCACGGGAACCTACTCCGGCATTCCGAGTCTGCACGGACTGAGCATCGAGAACGAATACTACCCGTGCGTTATCGAGAGCGTCGAGCGCGTAGTGGGCCGGAAGATGAAGGACTCGGAGGTCGCCTCTTGGTTTGTCGACCGGGCCGTCGCCTATGCGCGTGCCCATCCCTGGCAGACCCTCAAGCGGATGGCCGTCAAGGCAGCCCTCTTCTGGGGACCGGTGGAGGTGCCCAACAACAAGGTGCTCGGCAGCGAGAAGACCAGTTCGCCTACCCTGCGGTACCTTCCTGGGTTTCCGATCGCCCTGGCGCTGGCGGTCTTCGGCGCCATCGGGCTGATTGCCGGTGCCGTACAGCGCACACCCGACCCGCAGGGCCAAGCCACAACGCCGCCGGCCAGAGGAGCAGTCGAGGCGTCGGCCTTGATCGCGCTGTTCGTTCTGGCCACGTTCGCATCGTATCTGCCGTTCTTCATCGCCGGACGGTTCCGCGTCCCCATCATCCCGTTCCTCCTCTTGTTCGGCGCCTATGGAATCCACCAACTGGGCCGCACAATCTTCGCCGGACAATATCGCACAGCGGCCCTGCGGGGGGCCATTCTTGCGGTCCTGCTGGGTGCCGCCCACGTTCGCCTGGTTCCCTACGAGCCGCAGCCGGCGCAGCGGCATCTGCTGCGGGCCACGTGCTATCGGCTGGCCGACAAGATCGACCCGGCGATCGAGGAATGTCGCGCCGCGACGCAGCTCGACCCCAACAGCGAGGAGGGACATCGACGCCTGGCCGACCTGCTGATGCTCCGCGGCGACCCCCGCCAGGCCGCCGTGCACTATCAACATGCCGCCCGCCTGCAACCCGGGCGATTCGAGGTTCAGTACAATCTCGCCATGGCCCTCATCGCCGTGGGCGACCACGATCGGGCCGTTGGACACCTGCGTCTGGCCGTGCAGATCCAGCCCGAGGCCGCCGAGGCCCACTATCGTCTGGCCGGCCTTCTGCGCCGGAAGGGACAGATCGACGCGGCTATTGCCACCTACAGACAGACCATTGAATGCGATCCGAACCATATCAGGGCGCGCCGCGATCTGGCCGCCCTGCTGTTATCTCAGCGGCGACCCCAGGAAGCGCTCGATCAACTCCGATGGATTGTCGATCGCGGAGACGCCAACGCGGACGTTCACAATCTGGCAGGCGTTGCATGGAAGCTGATCGGAGACCTGGACGAAGCCGTAGCTTCCTACCGTCGGGCCCTCGCTATCAATCCCGATTACCACCTGGCGCACAACAACATCGCCAACGTCCTCGCTGCGCAGGGCCGATCGGATGAAGCGGTCGCCCACTACCGACGGGCCCTGGAAATCAAGCCCGACTACACTCAGGCCCGAGAGGGCCTGAACGATCTCCTGCGCGCGCAGGGTTCGTCGGATGGGCCGGGCCAGGTGGAGGAGATTCCGCAATGAACGCTCTTGCCGCCAGGGCCCGGACAGAGCCGATCGTTCCCATCGCATTGAGTCTGCTATGATCACGACCGTCGTATTCGACCTGGATGACACTCTCTACGATGAGATCGACTACTGCCGTAGCGGTTTTGCGGCCGTAGCGCGATTCCTTGCCAAAGTCATACCCACGCCCTGCTCCGATGACGTGTTCGCCCGTCTCTGGCGACATTTCACCGCGGGCAACCGAACCACAACGTTCAACGCGACCCTCGACGAACTGGGGGTCCCCGGCGACGAGGCCCTGATCGCTCAGCTCGTCGAGGTCTATCGAAACCACCGGCCCGATCTGACGCTGCCGGAGGACAGCCGTCGCGTGCTGGAGAGGCTCGGCCGCTCGCACCGGCTCGCCCTGCTGACCGATGGTTTCCTGCCCGCCCAGCGTCTGAAGGTCCAGGCCCTCGGCATCGAGGCCTGCTTCAGCGCGATCGTGTACACCGAGGAACTGGGCCGATCCGCCTGGAAGCCCTCACCGCTGGGCTTTGAGAGGCTCATCCGGATGCTGGAGACGGCGCCCGATTGTATGGCCTATATCGGCGACAACGAGAGCAAGGACTTCATCGCCCCCAACCACCTCGGGATGCTGACCGTCCAGGTCCTGCGCGAGCGGCGTCTGCACTGTCAATCGAGCGATCGAGCCGAGGCGCAGGCACGCCTGAAGACGGCCCGAATCGACGATATACCGAACCTTCTGGTCCGATAGGAACACACGTCTGCACACGACCAGATTGCCCGGCCCGGCGGGGTTCTTTTTTCTTGACTACGGCGTCGCCAAAGGCGATAATATGGTGAAATTGGTAGCTATGGGCGATTTTCTGTGTTCCGAGGAGTCTTTTTATGCCGCCAGGTAAGAGACGTCAAAGCAATGCTATGCTCTATACGCTGATCACCTTCGTCGGACTGTTCATCGTCGCGACGACGGTTGCGGTCATTTACTACGTCAAGGCCGAAGAACTGCGCACCACCACCGAGGAAGCGCAAAGCGAGTTGAGCAAGATGGCCTCGGCGGATGAGGTGCGGCGGGTGGGGGACATCGTCGGAACCAAGCTCCCCGGACAAAGCAACCTCGGGAGCATGCTGGAATACTTCAACCAGATCGCGGCCATCGTCATGGGCCGACCGGTCCAGGTCACCAGCGCCGAAGTGAATGCAGGCAACGTCACCAACGCCTTCCGGTCGCTGGTCGAGCAGACCCGCCCCTACATCAATATCGGGGCTCCCGATCCCAACGCCACCGCCCCCGACCTGGCCGATCCGAACCGGGTGTCGCTGCGGTCCATAGCGAGCGATCTTCTGGCCAGACTCAAACAGACCGCCGAGCAACTGGACGCCAGAACCCTTCAGTTCGAGAAACTCCAGCAGGAGTTCAACGACGCGACGGGACTCTGGAAACAGACGGCCGACGAGCTCAACGCCCGAATCGGCGAATACGAAGTTCAGGTTCAGCAGACCCAAACCGACTACAATGACCTGCGGGCACTGCTCGAACAGAGCTCCGAGCAGCGTGCGGGCAACATCCTGCGGCAATTGGAGGACGAGCGGGCGCTGTCGCGACAGTTGAACCAGGACCTGCTCAAGGCCCAGGCCGATCTGGAGATCGCCCAGCAGCGGCTCAGCGGCGCCCTGACGGAGGTCGCCAAGGTTCAGCCGTCGCCCGACCCAGAGGCACCGGCCTACAAACCCGACGGCAAGATCATCCTGGTGGACGAGGCCGCCGGCATCGTCCACATCAACCTGGGCTCGGACGACCGCGTCTATCGCGGCCTGACCTTCTCGGTCTATGACAAGGCCCCCGGGGTGCCGCGAGACGGAAAGCCCAAGGCCCAGATCGAGATCTTCGCCATCAGCAAGACGACCTCCACCGCCAGAGTCCTGTCCTCCGAGAAGAGAAACCCCATTGCCACCGACGACATCGTCGCCAACCTGATCTGGGACGCCGGCAAGAAGAACCACTTCGTCATCGCAGGGGACTTCGACCTGACCGGCAAGGGACAGCCGACCTATGACGCCAAGACCCGAATTGCAGACCTGATTCAGAGATGGGGCGGGGCGACTTCGGATGAGGTTTCGGCGACAACCGACTTCGTCATTCTCGGCACCGAACCTCGAGTCCCGCGGGAACCCAGCCTTGATGAAATTGCCGGCGATCCAACGCTGAGAGATCGGTATGAAACGGCTCGCCAGCAGCGGGAGTATTACAACCTGGTCCGCCAACAGGCCGGGGCGTTCTATATCCCGGTGTTCACGTTCGAGCGATTCCTCTACCTCATCGGCTACGAGAACTACATCGGAAAGCCCGGCGCCTTCTGATCGCAAAGCCGCCGTTTGCCACCGATGGCACAAACGGTATGCCCCGACGGCCGGGCCTGTCCGACCGTCGATGCGGTAGAGGCTACGCCCTATGTGGCTGTCCTCGGCTCGATCCCGATCGAGGCCACGTGCACCTGTCCGGTGTATTGCGCGGCTTCTGCCGAGGCGACAAACCCCTGCTTGATCGCCACGAAGGTCACTGTCCAGTCGGCCCGGACCGCCGCGCCGAGGGGCCGACCCGTATCGCAGTCGAGCCCGGAGGGGATATCCACCGCCAGAATCGGGACATCCAGCGCATTGATCGCCTCGACCAGCACGCGGTAGTCCTCGCGCAGCGGCCCCTGCAGGCCCGTCCCAAACAGAGCGTCGACGACGATGTCCGCCCCTTGCGCCATCGCTGCGACGAGCGCCGGAGCATCCACACTGCCAGGGTCCAGTCGCCGAACGTCCTCGCCCAGCGCGCCGAGCACGTCAAGGTTGATTCGGGCGTCGCCGCGGACCTTCTCACGGTCGCCGCAAAGGACCACGCACACCGCATGGCCGGCGTTGCGCAGGTGGCGTGCAATGACATACCCGTCGCCGCCGTTGTTGCCCCTGCCACAGAAGACGCAGATGCGGCAGATCGCCTTGCGACCGAGCCTGTCCAGGATGAACTCGGCGCAACTGCGGCCGGCGTTCTCCATTAGAGCAATCCCCGGCAGGCCGATCTGTTCGATGGCCCAACGATCCACGGACCGCACTTGATCGCGACTCATCACACGAGGCTCATGACGTGCTGGGCTGTTGTCCATGCCCGGTTTATACCGGCGTCGCGCCGCCATCGTCAAGCCGATCCTTGCCGAGCCGCCACGGCACACCGGCCCCTTGCACAATCGCAGCACGGATTCGCGGGCAAATTGACAGGCCCAGGCGGGATCGGTACAATACGCCCCGCTCCGCGCGACTCGGGGCTCTGATCTTGCGCGTAGGCGGCGCCGTTCGGTTTCGGCGCAGGACAGATTTCGTTGATACTTCTCGGTCTTGTACTGATGCGCATCTTGCTGACAAACGACGATGGGATCTTCGCCCCGGGTCTGGCGGCGATCTACAAACAGCTCATCCATCTCGGCGAGGTTTTGGTGGTGGCCCCCGCCGACAGCCAGTCCGGGGCCAGCCACGCCGTGACGTTCTTCGAACCCCTGGCATGCGCGAAGGCCGACATTGACAGCCTTTTCTCCGGCTTTGCCGTCTATGGTTCGCCCGCCGACTGCGTGAAGCTGGGCATGATACAGCTTCACAAAGAGCCGATCGACCTCGTTGTCGCCGGCATCAACAACGGCGCCAACGTCGGCATCAACGTCTATTACTCCGGCACCGTCGCCGCGGCGATGGAGGGGGCGTTTCTCGGCATTCCCGCGGTAGCCCTGAGCCTGGCGGCGGAAGCGGAGATGGATTTCGATGGCGCCGCCGAGCATTGCATCGACGTGCTCGAGCGACTGGGGCCGCTGAAACCGCGCGACGTCATCAATGTGAATGTCCCGCTTCTGTCGCGCGGCGATCCCAAGGGCATTCGCGTGGTCCCACAGGCCACGAGCGGTTTCCACGAGTACTACATCCCTCAGGGCGACGACAAATCCCGAACGTTTTACCAGTTGGCCGGAGGAAGGCACCGTCAGGAGCCGCTGCCCGTCGATACGAGTGCTCTGGCCGAAGGCTTCATCACGGTCACTCCGTTGCGGCCCGATATGACCGACCATGCAAAGATCGAGCCGGTGCAATCGCGATTCAATGACAACGATTCGTAGCGCATCGAGAGGAACCCCATGACGCAGGAGAAGGCATCGCAGATCTGCATTGTAACCGTCACCGGTGTCGACAAGGTCGGCATCGTCGCCAAGCTCGCAACGGTGATGGCCCGCGCCAATATCAATATCGTCGATATCAACCAGAAAATTCTCGAAGATACGTTTGTGATGACGATGGCCGTCGACGTCGCCGAGGCCGCGATCGGCATGGACAAGATCAAGACGCACCTCGACCGGGTCGGTAAGAACATGGCCCTGAAGATCACGATCCAGGACGAAAACATCTTTAAGGCCATGCACAGGGTATAAGCAATGCGGATTTCCGTCGAAGAAGTCTACGAAACCGTGCGAATGACGCTGGACCACCATTTCGACATTCGCACGGTCACACTGGGGATCAATCTGAAGGACTGTATCGACCGGGACATCGCGCCGCTGACGCAGCGCGTCCGCGAACGAATCGTCGAGAAAGGGCAATTGCTCAACCGTTGCGCCGACCAGATCGTCCAGAAGTACGGCATCCCCATCACGAACCGGCGCGTCGCCGTGACCCCCGCCTCCCTGCTGCTGGAGCCCCTGCCGAAGACAAAAGCCACGGTGGTTCGATTCGCCAAGGCCCTGGACGCGGCAGCCCGGAAGGCCGACATCGACTTTCTGGGTGGGTTCGGCGCCATGGTGCAAAAGGGCACCACGGCAGCGGAAGAGAACCTGATCGATGCGATCCCGGAGGCCCTGTCAAAGACACAGCGGATCTGTGGGTTTCTGAACCTGGCCTCAACGCACGCCGGCATCAATATGAACGCCGTCGCCAAAATGGGGCACATTCTCAAGGACCTGGCCGACCGCTCGGAGAACGGGATCGGCTGCGCCAAGATCGCCGTTTTCGCCAACGTCCCAGAGGACAATCCGTTTATGGCCGGCGCGCACCACGGTATCGGCGAACCGGACTATTCCCTGAACATCGGCATCTCCGGCCCAGGCGTGGTCCGCAACATCGTCGCCAAGAACCCCGATTGCGATCTGACCCAGCTCTCCGAGGTGATCAAGCGGACCGTCTTCAAGATCACCCGAGCCGGCGAGCTGATCGGCCGCGAGATGGCCGGCCTGATGGGTGTGCCGTTCGGCATCGTCGATATCTCGCTGGCGCCGACCACCTCGACGGGCGATTCGGTGGCCGAGATCATTGAGGCCATGGGCGTCGGCCAGATCGGCTCGCCCGGGTCGACGGCGGCGCTGGCTCTGCTGATTGACGCCGTCAAGAAAGGCGGCGCCATGGCCTCCGGCAACGTTGGCGGGCTCTCCGGCACGTTCATCCCGGTCAGCGAAGACGAAGGCATGATCCGAGCAGTGCGGGACGGGACGCTGAGCCTGGAGAAGCTCGAAGCCCTCACCAGCGTCTGCTCGGTCGGGCTGGACATGTTCGCCGTCCCGGGCGATACCCCGCCGGAGATCATCTCAGGCATTATTGCCGACGAGCTGTCCATCGGCGTGGCCAACAACAAGACCACAAGCGTTCGGATCATCCCCGCTCCCGGCAGGAAGGCCGGCGACATTCTGCATTTCGGCGGCCTGCTCGGTTCGGCACCGGTCATGAAGGTGCCGGGGGTCTCCTCGTGCAGGTTTGTCCAACGCCGCGGACGCGTGCCGTCGCCGATTTTGTCGCTGCGGAACTGAGTTTCCCCCCATCCGACCGCCCCACGACTGCTCCTGCGGCCCCGCAGGGGCTCATCCAGTCTTTTTTGGTTTCTCTTTGACAGTCAGGCGACCCCGCGGTATATTGAGTGGTGTGTGGTGTCTATGATGTGCTGTCCCGCTGCTCCAGTTGTGCCAGAGAGGCTACGGATGAAAAGGAGAGGGCTAACGCTCATAGAGTTGCTGGTCGTCGTCGGAATCATCTCCCTTCTGGTGGCCGTGTCCCTGCCTGCCCTCGTTCGCGTTCGCAATCAGGCCCAGGCGGCCGTCTGCACGCAAAACCTCAAGACGCTCTCATTCGCCTGGCTGCTCTACAAAGACGACAACGACGACCGTCTGGTCGGCGGCCATGTGGGCCAGACCACACATGATTGGGTCCAGGGCCCGGCCGGCGTCGGCACGCTGATCGAATGCAAGAAGGAAGGGATTCGCCAGGGCGCGCTGTTTCGCTACGCGGGTAACGACGTGGATGTCTACCGCTGCCCGGCCGATCATCGCAAGCTCGTGCCGGGACAGGTCGCGTTTCGAAGCTATTCCATTGCCGGCGGCGCCAACGGCGAACTCTGGCAGAACACCTACGTTCCCGTCGAGAAATACTCCCAGATCCTCCAACCGGCAACGAAGTACATCTTCGTCGAGGAGGCCGATCCACGGGGCTGGAACAAGGGCTCGTGGGTGCTGGACCCGAAGAACAAGATATGGGTCGACCCCCTGGCAATCTGGCACAGCCGAGCGCGAAGCTCCCTGGCCTATGCCGACGGACATGCCGAAGTCCATCGCTGGCTCGACAACAGCACTATCGAAATGTCACGAGAGCAGCAGTTCCTCTATCCGGTTCCGGGCGACGAAGGTGAAGATCTGCACTTCATGCTGAGCGGCTTTCCACAGAGAATGACGGATGGCCCGTTGACGCCATGACCGGGATCGACGCGTTCGTCTCACCGGGGCTATGCGCGCCTTCGTCATGAACTCTTATCCTGACGCAGATTCGCCCGTCAACTGAGACGCGACTGACGCCGTAGCCGCCTGGATCATCGCCTCATCTCCCAGATAATAGTGTTTGACGGCTTTCAGATCATCGTCCAGCTCGTACACCAGAGGGATACCAGTTGGGATGTTCAACTCCGTGATCGCCTCGTCGGAGACGCCGTCCAGATACTTGACCAGTGCCCGCAAACTGTTTCCATGCGCGCAGATCAGCACGCGTTTCTTCTTCTCCAACTCCGGAACGATCGCTTCATGCCAGTATGGCAGCACCCGCTCCAGCGTCGTCTTGAGCGATTCCGTTGCGGGTAGCACGTTTCGCGGCACATCGGCATAGCAACGGTCGTGACAGGGGTGCCGGCTGTCGCTCTCGGACAGCGGCCCCGGCGGCGTGTCGTAACTGCGACGCCATATCTGAACCTGATCCAGACCGTACTTGTCCGCGGTCTCCTTCTTGTTGAGCCCCTGCAGCGAACCGTAATGCCGCTCGTTCAGACGCCAGGAGCGATGGACCCCAATCCACATCAGGTCCATATCGTCGAGCAGAATCCACAGCGTGCGAATGGCCCGCTTCAGAACCGACGTAAAGGCCAGATCGAACGTGTACCCCTCCTGCATCAGCACCCTGGCGGCCTCATGCGCCTCGCGGATGCCCTGCTCCGACAGGTCCACATCAGTCCACCCGGTAAATCGATTCTCCAGATTCCACGCGCTTTGGCCGTGTCGAATGAGAACGAGTTTCACCATGTCCGCACCCTTTCTTTCGAAGCTCGCCAGAAAGTCGATCCGACCGTGCGCAGACCCACTATGCACTATCGGCCTTCCAACGTGTAAAGCCGGAGCATGCTCGGTGGGATCATCGTGTCCCTCGGCCCGTCGCGATGGCCCCCAAGCGTCTGTCACCGACAGGTATACCGGACGAAATGGCAGAACATCCCGCT
>Ga0209312_1001225_pt1 | contig 19518 bp, 18 predicted proteins | sample BioC13SIPDNA_4_FD_185744 | JGI IMG/M metagenome (GOLD analysis project Ga0209312, IMG submission 185744) | Anaerobic biogas reactor microbial communites from Washington, USA - Biogas_R1_B C13 SIP DNA (SPAdes) (version 2) | ecosystem: Engineered > Bioreactor > Anaerobic > Unclassified | place... | reverse complement strand
CTCTCGGAAAACCACATCGGAGTAACCACAATCTTTTTCTGAAATAATTTTTTCAACTATAGGCCAATTAATTGCAAAAGCGGGATCATCCCACCGAACCCCCCTGGCACACTCAGGATGATAAAATTCACTCATTTGATAAAAAACAGTTGTTTCATCTTGTAGTGTTTGAAAGCCATGTGCAACCCCTTCAGGAATATACAGCATTCGGTGATTTGAAGCAGATAATTCGAAAGCCTGCCATTGTTTGAATGTCAGGGAATCTTCCCGCAGATCAAGAATTACATCGTATATACACCCAGAAATACATGATACTAATTTAGCTTCTTCATAGGGAGCAATTTGATAGTGCATCCCGCGAAGCGTACCCCGACTGGCATTGTATGATATATTACATTGAACCAGATTCGGATTTAATCCATGTTCCGCAAATTCTTTAGCACACCAGGTACGGGCAAAAAATCCGCGCTCATCTTTAATGGGCTCTATATCAATTATAAAAGCTCCCTTTATTCTAGTCTCCGTAAATATCATCTATATCACCTCTACGGAAGGAATAGCCACTATGAACCGGCCACCCCATTCACGAATGTAACTCATTTGCTCCATAATCTCCTCTTTAAGATTCCATGGCAAAATCCAAACATAGTCGGGTTGTGTTTCCCGTATTCTTTCAGGCTTAAGAATTGGTATATGGGTTCCCGGTAAAAACTTGCCCTGTTTATATGGACTTCGGTCTACGGTATAATCTATAAAGTCAGTCCTAATACCACAGTAATTCAAAAGTGTATTTCCTTTTGCAGGAGCACCATATCCTACAATCGTTTTTCCCTCTTTTTTTAAGGCCAGCAATGTTTCCAACAATTCAAATTTAACAGACCTTACTTTTTTTGCAAATGCACGATATGTTTCTAAGTCCTTCATTCCGAATGCTTCTTCTTTTTCCTTCATCATTACAACATTTTCTTCTATAGAGTGTGCTGTAAACTCGCTGTGACAAGCATACACCCGCAATGATCCACCATGCGTTGAGAGTTCCTCCACATCAAATATTTTTAATCCGTGTGCTTTAAATATTGTCTCTACTGTAGTAAAAGACAAATAGGAAAAATGTTCATGATAAATAGTATCAAATTGCCGTTGTTCCATAAGTTTTAACAAATGAGGAAATTCCATAGTAATGATGCCATTCTTTTGTAAAATAGTTTCCATTCCGGCAACAAAATCATTGATATCCGGCACATGTGCCAATACATTATTGCCCAGTAGTAAATCAGCTTTTATTCCATCAGTCTTCAACTGCTCAGCCAACGGTCTACCAAAAAAATCAATAACCGTGGAAATGCCTTTTTCTATAGCGGTTTGAGCAACGTTCTCCGCTGGTTCGATACCTAATACCGGAATACCTTTTGCTTGGAAGTATTGTAATAAATAGCCGTCATTGCTGGCAATCTCCACTACAAGTTTTTTATTTGTGATTGAAAAGCGCTCATGTATTGCCTCGGTATATTGCCGTGCATGATTTAACCATGTATCAGAATATGAACTGAAATAGGCATAATCATTAAATATGGTATCCGGACTTTCAAATTCCTCTAGCTGAACCAGGAAACACTGCGGGCATACATAAACATGAAGGGGATAAAATGCTTCTTTGGCATTAAGCTGCTCCGCAGATACAAACGAATTAGATAATGGTGACATTCCTAAATCCACCACTGTATCTGTCAATGGAGTGCCGCAAAACCGGCATTTATTATCAGGCATTGTGATTCTCCTTACACAAGGTTTGGTACTCGGTGATTTGTTCTAAAGTTATAATTCGTGGATCTTCACCCTCGTAAAATCTTTTATACCATGCGACAGTCATAGCAATTGTATCCTGCATAGTTAATATCGGTCGCCAGGCTAAGCACTGAATAGCTTTTGAAGAATCCAATTTTAAATAATGAGCTTCGTGCAAATGGTCATTACTTTCTACCAACCATTTTGCATCTTCACCCCACAAATGGCATAAAACATTGACCAGGGTTTCTACTGACACGGCATGTTGTTCATCAGGGCCAAAATTCCAGCCTTCCGCATAGTTTTTACCGTCCTCCCATAGTCTCTGTGCTAAAAGCATATATCCAGCCAACGGTTCCAACACATGCTGCCAGGGACGAATTGCTTGGGGATTTCGAATTAATACAGGCTCACCTTGTATAATGGCGCGAATACAATCAGGTATGATTCTATCTGCAGCCCAATCCCCTCCACCAATGACATTCCCAGCCCTGACACTAGCTATATTAGCAGTATCATCGGATGAAAAAAAAGAACGACGGTAACTTGCAATAACCAGTTCAGCACAGCCTTTACTGCAGCTATAAGGATCATGTCCTCCCATGGGTTCATCTTCACGATATCCCCATATCCATTCCCGGTTTTCATAACATTTATCACTGGTAACACAGACAACTACCCGAATGCTGTCTACATGGCGTGCTGCTTCCAGCACGTTTGCCGTACCCATGATGTTGGTCGAAAGTGTTTCAATGGGAAATTGGTAGGAAGGTCGTACCAACGATTGAGCCGCCATATGAATTAGAATATCAGGCTTGTTCTCCTGTAACCTCTTCTGTAATTGAGGTAAATCTAATATATCGCCCGTAATGGAAAGCATTCCTTCATCAACATGCGCTACTTCAAATAATGAAGGAACTGACGGTGGTTCCAATGAGTAACCAATAACCTCCGCACCTAAAGATTGAAGCCACAAGCTTAACCAGCTTCCTTTAAATCCAGTATGACCCGTTAGGAATACTCTTTTTCCCTGCCAAAATGTTTCCATGCTTACCAAACCTTCCAGGGAGCGTTTCCTGAGTCCCAAAGTTCTTCCAATTTAAGCTTGTCACGCAGGGTATCCATCGGCAGCCAAAACCCCAAGTGTTGAAAAGCAGATAGTTGTTTTTCTTGGGCCAGTTTTTCCAACGGTTCCCTCTCCCATGTAGTATAATCTCCGGCAATCAAATCAAAGACTTGTGGCTCCAGAACAAAATAGCCCCCATTAATCCAGCCGCAATCTCCTTGCGGTTTCTCTTCAAAGGTATTAATACGACAGCCTTCCATATCCAACGAACCAAAACGTCCAGGCGGCTGTACTGCTGTTAAAGTCGCCCATGTTCCTTGTTCGCGGTGAAACTTAATAAGCTCAGTAATATTCACATTGCTTACCCCATCCCCATAAGTAAAACAAAAGGTTTCTTCGCCAACAAATTTCTTGACCCGTTTAAGGCGGCCACCCGTCATAGTTTGTTCCCCTGTATCTACCAGAGTCACCTTCCACGGATCGGCATGGCGTTCGTGAACCTCCATTGAATTATTGACCATATCAATGGTAACATCAGACATATGTAAAAAATAGTTGGCAAAATATTCTTTGATTAAATATCCCTTGTATCCACAACAAATTATAAATTCATGAATACCATAAGCCGAATATATTTTCATTATGTGCCACAGTATGGGTTTACCTCCAATTTCAATCATTGGTTTCGGCTTCAAATGGGTTTCTTCAGAAATACGAGTACCCATACCACCGGCTAAAATCACGGCTTTCATGATAACTTTTCACACTCCTATATAATAATCGGATGATTATAATATCTTTTGCTAGAGACCATATAAATAGTTTGTTTTAGCTAGATAACAATCCTATGTGTATTAATTGACGTTTTTATGTAGTAATCCTGAGTACTATACTATTGGTAACTTGAATTCAATCAAAGGCCATATACGAATACCATACAACTCCTCAAACCGTTCTCCATATTAATAAAAGGCATTCATAGCTTCGTTAAAATATTTTCTAAATAATTATGTACCTCAGGTAACATATAGCTACCACGCACTCCATCCCCCATCAATTACCAGGTTCTGTCCTGTCACATAACTGGACAGGTTACTGAGCAAAAAAAGCACCCCCCCGGCAATGTCTTCCGGGTTACCCATTCTCCCCATTGGAGTTCTTTGCTTATATTTCTCAACAAACGATGCAGGTTGTTCGTTAAATATTCCACCCGGACTTAGGCAATTGACACGAATATTATATGATGCCAGGTAGGTGGCCAGGTATCTGGTGAAATTAATGATAGCGCCCTTTATTGCTGCATATTCGGCCGGCATCGTCATTGTTGTACCTTCATAGATACTAAAATCAGGGCCCAGCATTCCGTAAATCGAGGCAATGTTTACAATATTGCCCTGTCTCTGTTGCATCATAATGCGGGCTATTTTTTGACTTACGTTAAAATAACCATTAAGATGCATATCAATATTTTCTCGCCAACTATCCATTGTAATATTTTCAAAAATGGTTCCATAAGCTGCGTTTCGGGGATAGGCGTTGTTTACCAGACCATCCACGCTAACTGCCTGTTTGGATAATTCATCGACTAATTTATTAACGGAATCTTCCGAGCTAATATCCAGCGGAAAAGCTGTTACTGATGCTCCATATACATCCCGTAGCTCCTCCTCTAACTTCTCAGCAGCCATTATGTCTATATCTGCAAGCACAATACGGGCATGTAATTCGGCCAGGGCTTTACATATTTCCCGGCCTAACAGACCGCATGCTCCAGTGACAATTATAGTTTTATTATCCAGGGAAAATCTGCTAATATATTTGTTCACCTGTTCACCTCATTATTTTAAATCCTATACAGGTATGGCCTGAGCGGTCTGACTCTAATTCCACTTCCTAAATACTGGTTTTATGGGCCTTCCTTCTAGATACGTGCCAATACCATCATCCAGCGCTTTGCGATAGACCAGTAAACTATGTTTAATAGCTTCCAGGGTGATGTTAATCTCCTCATCCCCATGTGAATAACTTATAGCTACCCAGGGCATCAGCACTCCCTGTTTTATCATTTCCTGTACAAACAAGGTTCTAAATTCCAGAGAAGCCTCTCTAGTTTTATCTTTAGTAATAAAATTAGGCGAACACGGCACTCCTATGAACTCGAAATATTCGCCTATCCCCATATCCTTCGCTATAGCATTTGCACCATCCACCAGCATCTTACCTGATTGCCATATCCGGCTGATTACATCTAATTCCTTATATACCTTAAGTGTTTCAACAAAGGCCCCTAATCCACACATTTCCGCCCCATGTGTGGTAGAAATCAAAAAGACTCGTTCCTTGTCGCTAAATAGACCTCCCAGTTCCATTATCTCCCGTTTACCACCCAGGGCGGCAACGGAAAACCCATTGGCCATTCCCTTGCCAAAGGTAACCAGATCCGGTTCAACCCTATAGTGAGCCGATGCTCCCTGTAGATGCCACCTGAATCCGGTAATCATCTCATCCAGAATAAACACTGCGCCATTCCTATGACATAAATCCTTTAATTGATTCAAGTAATTGTTTTTCGGTTCCTCCGTAGTAGCAGGTTCAAGAATAACAGCAGCTATTTGCCCAGGATATTTTTGAAAGAGTTTTTCGGCTGATGCCAAATCGTTGAAATTGAAGTTTAATGTGAGCGATTTGTATTCCTCCGGTATGCCGGCATCCATAACCGTATCACCGATAAACCAATCATCATATGAAAAGAATGGGTGCTGGAAACACCTGGCAACATATTTTTTCCCGGTATAAGCACGAGCAAGTTTTACCGCCGCAGATGTAACGGTGGAACCGTTTTTTGCAAACTTAACCATGTCAACCCAGGGTATTAACTCGCAAAGATCTCGTGCCGCCTCTATTTCAATTTTGGAGGCCCTGGTCAGGTTATTGCCGTTATGTATCTGCTCTATAGCAGCATTAGATATTTGTTCATAATCGTATCCGACCGTAACAGCTCTCAGAGCCATGCCAAAATCCAGATAGCGATTACCATCCAAATCCCGGACATAAGCCCCTTTGCCCTTTTCCAGTATTGGAGGAGCATTTACCGGGTATCCATCATCTGCCCGACTGTAGGTATGGGCTCCGGCTGGGATGTATCGATGAGCCATTTCTTGATAATTTCGATTGATACTCATAAAATCATACGCCTCATTTCCAAATATTTATATCTATCAATCCTTTTTCAACCAGATAACAAGCATAATATAAATCGTTCATTTCATCTATTTCAATTGACCGTTCTTCCGGCATGATATAAGCATAAGTTCTGGAGCTATGGAAAGTATGATATTCTTTTAAATAATCCCATTCTGCCAGGTATATTGCTCCGTTCATTGTATATTCAGGTATTAGAGCCTGGCGGGGAGTATTATAATTCCCCCGCATTTTTTCATAATGCTGGGCCATATTTAAATCATCACCAATAGGTGAAACAAAAATAGAATGATCTTTAACCTGTTTGACACCAAGTACACCAACACCGTTTTTATCTTGATACAACTTAATTGCCTGATTCACATCGTCAGGAGTTAAAAAAGGTGTTGAGGGTTCAAGCAGGCAAAGGGTATCATACTTAACAACATCGTTTTTTTCAATCCAATCCATAGCATGAAGTATTACATCCATGCTATTGGCACTATCAGTAGCAAGTTCAGCAGGTCTAATGAACGGAACTTCAACACCATATTCCCTTGCTACAGCAGCAATTTCATCTGAATCTGTACTGATAATAAGTCTTGTACAGTAATAAGATTTACGAGCTGCTATTGCCTTGTAAGCTAGTAAAGGTAATCCTCCGATTTTACAGATATTTTTCTTTGGTACGCCACGGGAGCCACCCCGGGCTGTAATTAGAAAAAGAGTATTCATTGAACGTACCTCTTCTATTTTCTATGTTCAAAATATTTCCGGGTTCTTTCGTATTCCAGCCAGTGACCTATGTCAAACCACTGTTCCTCCAATACTGGATAAACTCCGATTCGTTCACCAGCACTTAACATAGACTTGAGTACATCGGTCATATCTTGTTTAGTGTTTGCTTCTATATAATTTAAGAATTTTGGTTCAGCTACATAAACCCCTGTATTGATGATACTCTTACAAGAGGGCTTTTCCTGGATATTTACCAGCAAACCCCTCTCATCAGTCTGTAGAACCCCATAAGGAATAACGCTGTTTTTTACACAACCAACTATGGTTAATACTGCCCCTGAATCCTGATGATAATGAAGAATACTGTTCAGGTCGGCTTCAATAAGAATATCCGCATTACTAATAAAAAAGCTATCAGTTAACTTGCTCCTGGCAAAATCTATGCTACCTATGGTTCCCAGAGGAAACTCTTCCTGGACAAAATTAACCGTTCGATACTTGCATATAACATCTTTATCACTAAAATACGCTCTGATCATATCCGATTTATAGAATAAAGACAGAATAAAATTATCGAAACCATAGTAAGAAAACTTATCCATAATTTTCTCAATGATAGGTTGATCATCTATCGGAATAAGTGGTTTCGGCAGTATTCTGGTAAATGGATCTAGCCTGGAGCCAGTTCCGCCCGCAAGTATGAAAACAGGATTGGATTTCGGTTGATACGCCACTGCTTTTTGAGAAGAAAATAAGTCTATCCATGTAATGATACCAACTACTACATGATTATTGTCTAATACTGGCACAGTTTCAATGTTCAGTTCCAGCATAAGGGCTTTGATATGTTCCGTCTTTTCCCTGTCTATGTACTCAATAAAACGGGGATTTTGATTCATATAATCATCTATCGATGCGTCCATGTTGGCCCCTTTAAGCAGTGCTCTCCTAATATCACCATCACTTAGTGATCCTTGCAGGCAATTATTATCGTTTACTACATACACATTACGTGATGCAGCAGTTTCTAAATGCTCCATTGCTTTAAGCAAAGTCGTATCTTTAGAAATTAGGTGTTTTTCGAAATCTTTTCTATTCATTAGATAGTTATCCTCCAAAAAGATTACAACCAGATACTGGGTCGAGCATTTGACTTCTTAATAGAGTAGTTGCTTGGATTACCAATATAGATGCTATTCGCTTCCAAATCCATATCCAGCATTAACGAACCCGTAGCTAGCCTGCAATTGTCCCCGACCTTGCAATTTCCGAGAATCGCCGAGCCAGGATGCATAATAAGATTTTCGCCCATACTGGGGTAAATATCGTGATTACTGCCAATATTGCATCTCTGATAGACAATAAAATAATTCGAATAGTTTCCCCTGCCTAAAACGGTACCCAGGGGATGAACAAAAAGAAAAAAATCAGGCAACTCGACTTCGTAAAAGGCATCAATACCATGTAGATATTTATTCAGTAAAAAAATCTTAGTAGCCAGTTCTACCTGATTATTGTCCTTATATACTGTATTAGCTGCAAAGTATAGAAACATTGCATACTGATCACCGTTTAGATGATTGAATACCGTTTCCCCATCACTGCGAAAGTATTAGTTGTTAACGTGCGAAAAACAATATTCAACCCTTTTTAAGATGTGAGCAAATGAATTCTCCAAATGTTCTGGTTTTACCAGGCTGTCATCCGGGATAAAGCTGTTTAGTTGGGAACAGAGATAAGATAATAATCTTTCCCTGGTCAATGACATTCTCATCTTAGACACCTTCTGTTACACGATTTTAACCACGAGTCCATTGACCCATATCAGGTAATGGTTGCCCTGGTTCTACTTGCTCCTGGTCGAATTGCCACGGCTCTACCCGATGACGATATACTATATTAACAAACTCCTTCTCACTCAAACCTAGTTTTTCCAAGAAAATATCCAGAGAAGCAGGTCTTTTACCATCATGTTTCTCAGCCAAGGCCCATCCTTCTTCCCGGGTTAGACGTTTATTTCGTATGTCAATGGATACCAAATGATTGGTTCTACCGTATCCCCGCTTAATATACTTGCAGTAATCCCTAATGCCTTGCCATTGGCACTCTATCTTTTCATAGTCATATTCTGGAGGTATCCCTTCCACTTCCTGGCCTTCCCAACCTAATTCATGCTTAATAATTTCCACCTGTTTCTTTATATCCCACTTAATATAATTACCCAGACAAATCGACCGACATTTAATTTTCATTAATTCATCCCGGGGAGGATATGCAAATGGGTAAAGATCCCTCCTGCTTACTCTACCGTTCAGGAACTCATACATATCATCTGCGGTAATTCCCAGGTTCATAGCCCGGTTAAAACGGGTCTCATCCACTTCTTCAAACTCATCATAAGAATACCACGAAGCATATTATTATAAACTTTCCCCCCAAATAATTAAAGGGGTATTGTAGCGGATAGCAATCTGCATTGTATGGGCATAAACTCCGGTATGGCAATGCCAGCAAAAATCCCCAGTTCTCTTTAAGGCTTCCAACATTAGTTCTTTTACAATATGCCAGCTTGGTGTAAACTGGAGAACATCGACCCCCAACAACTTAAAAGTACGTTCATTGTTTTCAGCTACCTTCGGGCGGTAACCCCAATGATCAAAGCGCACCACTAGAGGCTTTAATCCCAGCTCCTTAACTACATACCACAGCTGAAAAGTACTGTCTTTACCCCCACTGAAAGGAACAATACAATCATATTCACCCTTATCGCGGTATTGATCTACTAGTTCCTGAAGCATACGGCGTCTATCGTCCCAATCAATTTCAGTATCTCTATAATCTATTTGTTCGCAAACGCTGCAAACTCCTTCTTGATTAAACTTGATGGTTTGGTGGGTTTCGGGAAGAATACATTTTGTACAATACCTCATAATTAATCACCCTTTATGTATTATTTGTTTCGGAATTAAACTGTTGAACTAGTTTTCACCACCCTCGCCGGAATACCCATCACGGTAACCCCTTCCCTAACATCCTTCGTTACCACCGCTCCGGCTCCTACTACACTACTAGCTCCAACATGAATTCCCTGGATTATAGTGGCTCCTGCTCCAATCAAAACATTATCCCCTATTTCTACCCCACCGGAAATGGTAGCACCCGGAGCAATATGTACATGGTCACCGATTATACATTCATGATCTAAACTGACCCCGGTATTTATTATAGTATTAACCCCTATAGTTACTAATGTCTGTATTATAGCTCCGGCCATTACATGTACCCCTTCTGCTAGATAAGCCCCGGACGATATTACAGCACTGGGATGAATTACCGTGGCAAAGATATATCCCCGTTCCTTAAAGGTGTGGTATATTTGCATTCTTTTATTGGAGCAGTTGACCTTCCCCAGTCCATTGACCAACACTATATCGTTAACTCCATATTGCAAAATAGAGTTATCATCACCTATTATAGAAATTCCCATAACATCTTTTCCATGCAGTTCTGGGTCAGGATCAGTAACACCTAAAATATTAGCTGATTGACGCTGCAGAGTATCTATTAGTACCTTAGCATGTCCACCTGCTCCGAGTATAATTATAGGCTTTTGTATCATAACTCCACCATCTCATCAATGCTATAATCCCGTAGCGCAACTTTCCCCAGCACATCCCAATAATAAATAGGGGGTATCCCGTTACCAGGACGTTTAGCAGCTATGTTGTTTTCTGCAAACAACTCTCCCTGTTTTATTTCCCTGATGGCTACCAGGCTTTTTCGTGCCACAACCATATTTTTTATTTCGGAGGCGGTTGGCTGCTTGACGCCATTTCCCACTGCAAGTTCAATCTGACGGATTGAACTAACCATTTGCTTTAACTCTCCTGGCTCAAGGGACGCCTTATGATCAGGCCCCGGCAGATTGCGATCCAGGGTAAAATGCTTTTCTATTATCACTGCTCCCCGAGCAACTGCAGCTATAGGTACTGCAATCCCCATGGTATGGTCTGAATACCCTACGGATAATGCAAATTTTTCTTTTAAAGTATCCATGGCCTTGAGGTTTACCTCGTCAAATGGGGCCGGGTATTCAGTAGTACAGTGCAGGAGACTCACTTTCTCCCTTAGAAATGTTTGTCCTTTATTAGATGAATATGCTTCTGTAAAAGCTCCCATGGAAGGCTTCTCTCCACTGTTTATAAAACCAAAAGCCAGTACCCCTAAAGCTGTTTCCACCTCATCCAGAGTACTCATGCCGGTGGATAATATGAGAGACTTGCCGGTTTGAGCGAATTTTAAGAGTATAAGTCCATTGGTTATCTCTCCAGACGGTATCTTGAGCCGGGATACATTTATTACATTGGCGAGGAAATCAACACTATCCGAATCAAATGGAGTTGACATAAATTCTATACAGCGATTCCGACAATGTTCCAACAATATCATGTGCTGTTCTTCGTCAAGTTCGAGTTTCTTAATCATTTCCATTTGCGACTCTGCAGTTCCGGTGTTTCGCGTTTGATATTCGGCTTTGGACGCATAACGGCTTACTAATTTTTCGGCTTTGAAAGTCTGGAATTTAACCGCATTTGCCCCAGCTTCGGCTGCCGCATCGATTAATTCAAGAGCCATATCCAATGAGCCATTATGATTTACGCCGGCTTCGGCAATTATGAATGTATCATTCATGTCAAATAATCTCCTTAAGCAACATAAATGCCTCTGCTGCTTCACAACCTGCAGCTGCACCCCGAATCTGTGATAGTGCTATAATTGCTTTTTCGCTTCGTGGAAAAGGGAATAAACCCATCTCTGATTTGTAAGTCTGCATTATTTGTAATTTTTCTTGTAAGAATTCACTAATATCCACAAAAACATTTGGGGTAAAGGCATTTATATCAGGACTAATAGCAAAATCCGTTTCGGATAAGGTTTCATACGTTAATATTCTCTTAATCGATTTAAACCGAAACCACTTGCTGCAAGCAGCAACTGCCTGAAAAACAACTTTGTGATCTGTATGTATATCACCAGGGAACGGAACATAAAGAATTTCCGGCCTGATTTTCAGTATAGCATCGCCAATCATTTCAATTAACTGCTGTATGGGTAGAATATCTACCTTTGTTGTGGGCAGGTTTAAGTTAACAACTGAATCAAAACCATACATAGTTGATACGGTCTTAATTTCATGGCTTCGAGCACTAATTCTTTCAGTACTAAAACCAGCTTCTTCACCTATCCCGGTAACAATCAGCCAGTGAATCTTATCTCCTGACGCCTTATGCTTTAGAAGCGTTCCACCACATCCGAGTGTTTCATCATCGGGATGAGGTGCTACAACCAGTACTTTTTTCATAGATACTCACCTGCTTTTGGAAGTATTTCGAATTCATGTTCAACTAATCTTAATACCCCATCTCCGCACTTAATTAAGATAGTACTTCCTTCCTCAATAGTTATCACTTTCCCAGGTTCAATGTTTCTGTATTCTAAATTCGTTATTTCAGTTCTCCATATTTTGACCTCTTGATCCTGATAAATACAATGCGCCCCTATGTACGGTCGGGTTAAGGCACGAACCAGGTTATAAAGCCCTCGGGCAGGCATACGCCAATCAATTTTACCATCCTCAACGGTTCTTTTGCGCCAGTAATTTGCACAGCTATGATCCTGTGATACTCGTAAATAGGTATTGTTTACCAGCGCTTTAGTAAACTTTTCAACTTGTAATAATGCAACTGAAATAAGCTTTTTATATAAGCTTAATGCGTCATCCTTTTCTTCAATTGATACGAATACCTGACTAAGAATGTCCCCAGTGTCTGTTCCTTCGTCTATAAAAAAAAATGTAGACGCAGTCTCGCTTAAACCTAATGCCAGTGCCCAGATAATAGGATGCCTCCCCCTATTAGCAGGTAAAGCCGCAGGATGATAGCCAATTACACCAATGGGAGGAATATCAATAACGTCCTTCTTTAACAAATAAGACCAACCAAAACAGTATATTACATCTGGCTTCAGTTTCTTAACCCAATCAGCCATCTCAATTTGATTAGTCTCATCAGCATAGTAGCACGGAACATTAAATTCTTCTGCTAATGAATCTAATGGTGAAAAATCAGTATTAAATCTTGATTGTCTCCTGGTCACAACACCAACAACCTCAGCTTCACTCACATTAAGAAGAAGGTGCTTCAACATTTCAAAGCTAAATTGTACGCAACCAATAAATACAATTCTCATCATATACCTACCAAATCGTAAAAATCTTTTATATTTATCCCATCTAATTTAAATGTTTTAAGTTGTTCTTTTATTCTTTGAGAAGCATTACCTTCACCATATGGAGAAACCACATTACATAGTAAATCCTGAAACTCTGGTGAAAGAGCTTTATAGATTGCCGCAGTAATATGCCTCTCATTTTCTTCACAATCAATTACTGAATTAGCTTTTAAACGTCCTCTTTGTCTATCACCAATATTCACAGTAGCTTTTTTAAAGGATGGAACTTCAACTAGGCCGCTAGAGGAGTTACCAATAACTACATCTGCATTTTTTATTGTACTTAAGTATAGAGTTTGTCCCAAGGAAGTAAACGCCCGTACTCTATCAGGGTGATTTTCCACATATTCATCTATCATCTTAATTAGTTTTCTACCGTCTGTATCAGCATTAGGCTTAGTAAAAATTATACTAGCATCAGGAAATTGATCTAATGCTCTTAAGAGATGTAACATTGAATGCTCGGAATTATCATATAAGGTTACGGGATGGTAGGTAACCAGGAAAACTATCGCCTTAAGTTTAAAATCTAATGCAATTTCTAATTCTTTTTTATCCAACAATTTAAGCCTACCAATGTTATCCAGTCCAGGTGCACCATAATTAAAAACTCGATTAGGCTGCTCTCCTAATTGAATAACTCTTTGTCTGTAGATCTCATTTGCCACAAAATGCAAATGAGACATTTTAGTAACTGAATGCCTTATTGCTTCATCTATAAGTCCCTCTGTTAATTCACCGCCATGTAAATGAGCTATTGGAATCCGTGCAACCATCGCTGCTTGAGCAGCAGCCAAAATTTCAAATCTATCTCCAAGGAGAACCAGTATATCAGGTTTAAGACGTTGAAAAGTGTCAGCAAAGCCGATTGTTGCTAACCCTATGGATTTTGCAATTCCAACAGCTGTATCGCTAGACAGGAGCATCTCTACTTTTTCGTTTATTTCAAAACCATCGGCTTCGATAACCTTATATGTTAATCCAAACTCAGGTGACAGATGAGCGCCTGTAGCAATAATTTGCAATTCCAATTCTTCATCTGCCTGTATTTCTTTCATTAACCAGTAAAGCAGACCATATTCAGCACGAGTACCGGTTACTACGCAAATTTTTCTCTTCTTCATCCTACTACTCTCCTAAAGAAGCACCGCTAGGAATATTGATAACCCTACTTTCCAGACTTTCAGCTAGGCTTAAATCCATCCTTGGACAATCTTGATACATACTTAATTTGTGCATCAGCATCCAGAGTGGTCGGGTCATGATGCCTGCGTTATTGGTTGACTCTAAGAGATTGTCCCGTTTATATGCAAATTCTTCATTGAGAATCAGTACATTTAACCAGTAGTTGCTGCGAGCAAAATCCGGTTCGGTAAAAAACCTGATACCTTGAACATCCTTGAATGCTTCCCGATAGCGACTGGCCAGGTTTCTTTTTTTCTCAATAAAACCAGGCAGCTGTTCTAATTGAGCGCATCCCAGGGCGGCATTGATGTTCGGCATCCGATAGTTGTAGCCTACCATATCATGATTGAATTCCCATCTGTGCGGAGTCTTTGCCTGAGTCGTCATATGTTTGGCTAGTTTGGCTATAGATGCGCTATTGGTTAGAATGGCTCCTCCTCCGCCGGTGGTAATGGTTTTATTACCATTGAAGCTGAGACTAGATGCTAATCCTCGTGTACCGGTATGCTGTCCTTTATATAAAGAACCCAGGGATTCTGCAGCATCCTCCACCATTACCAGGTGATAGCGTTCACATAACTCCTGCAGCGGGTCTATATCCACCGGATGACCAAAGGTATGCATGGGAACTACTGCACGTATCGGCCTTCCGGTAAATCGATTATAACAAACGTTTCCCCTGAACTCACTGACTTCCTCAAGATAGTCATTCAGTTTATTAGGGTCTAACCCCAGCGTTCGTTCTTCAACATCTACAAAATGAGGTATGGCATTACAGTATGTTACTACATTAGCTGTCGCAATAAAGGTTACGGCAGGAACCAAAACTTCGTCTCCCGCTTTTACCCCGGCCAGCAGCAAACATATATGCAGAGCTGCAGTTCCGTTGACTGATGCCACGGCGTAAGGTGAGGAAGTATAGTCACATAGCATCTGCTCAAATCGATCTACATAAGCTCCAACCGATGAAACCCAGCCACTGTCCAGACAGTCTTTTACATATTCCCGTTCATTGCCACCAAACTCAGGTTCGTGAAGCGGAATATATTCCTTCTCTGGTAATACGGATTTTAAAATACTAATTATATTTTGAACAAACTCCTTATCTGTGCCGTTCATATGTTATATACCCCTGTTTTGTAGCGCTTTAGATTGTTTGGATCGCTAAACCATTCTATGGTTTTCTGCAGGCCTCGTTTGAGGCCCTCCATACCAGCATATTCTGGTTGCCAGCCGGTTAATTGAGCTGCTTTTTTATTATCTGCCCACAGGCGTTCTACTTCACTTTTTTCAGGACGAAGCCGGTCATCATCCGTTTTAATTTCTATATCAGCCTTCATAATATCAGTTATGGTCCGAACAAGTTCGCCAATGGAGACTTCATAATTGCTCCCTATATTGATTACTTCTCCAAGTGATTTTTCCGATTCTGCTACAGCTATGAATCCCTTGACGGTGTCATTTATATAACTAAAATCCCGGGTTGGATGCAATGAGCCTAACCGCAGTTCCCTTTGTCCGGCAGCAATCTGAGTAATGATAGTAGGTATTACTGCCCGGGCTGACTGACGCGGCCCATAGGTATTAAATGGGCGAATAACCGAAACGGGGGTATCAAAGGAACGATAAAATGATAGCGCAATTTGGTCAGCTCCAATTTTTGTTGCGGAATAAGGAGATTGTCCTTGTAATGGGTGTTTTTCATCAATGGGAACATAACAAGCAGTTCCATAGACTTCACTGGTAGAAGTGTGAATGACCTTTTCTACGCCCCGTTCTCTGGCCGCCTGTAAAATGTTCAGGGTTCCCTTAATATTAGTATCCACATAGGTATCAGGGGAATGGTAAGAATAAGGGATAGCAATTAAGGCTGCCAGGTGGAATACTACATCACATCCCTGTATCGCTTTTTTCATCCCATAGGGATCACGCACATCTCCCGCGAATACATCTAATTCTTTTTTGATCTCTTCAGGAGATTCATCCAGCCATCCCCAGGAATTGAAGGAATTATAATAAACTACTGCTCTGACACTACAACCCATGCGTACTAAAGTTTCAGTTAAGTGAGAACCGATAAAGCCGTCTGAGCCGGTTACCAGTATCTTTTTTCCCGATAAGTTCATCATATGCCCCCAAACATGCACGCCTATCCATATATTTCTTAAACCTATTATACACTTCAATTATTAATACAGCGGTAAAACCGCCATTTTCCTTTCCCGGTTGGACTTATATATTGCCTCTATTAATTCCAGGGATTTGCGCCCCCCGCGGCCATCCAGCAGCGGGTTATCTCCATTTTTTAAGGAATTTATAACATTGCGATAGTAAGCGGTATGGCCGAAACCATAAACAGAATCGGGGTTGGTCGCGGATTCGGCAATCAGCCGGTCATCATCGTGGTATTTTGCAAAATCCCAGTGAAGAATCTGGTTAACCGCTATTCCTCCAACTCTCACGGTTCCGTATTCGCCCAAAATAGTGATAGAACCTTCCAGGTTTTTGGGGTAGGTCAGCATGGTCACATTTATGGAAGCCATGCCGCCGCGCCTGAACTTGAGTATGGCTATGCCGCTGTCTTCCGCTTCAATATGCCGGGCCAGGGTGTCAGTATAGGCCATAACCCCTTCAACCGGTCCTCCAAACCACTGCACCAGGTCTATATAGTGGGAGGCCTGGTTGCAGAAGGCTCCTCCGTCAAATTCCCAGGTGCCTCTCCAGGGGGCCATATCATAGTAGTCCTGGGGACGGGTCCAGAATACATTGGCTTCGATCATATATATCTTCCCGAAACGGCCTTCGTCTATGGCTTTTTTTATCAACTGAATAGATGGATTAAGACGGTTCTGCATTACCACAAACAGGCGCACTCCGGTTTGATCACAGGTTTTTATCAGTTCATCGGCATCTTTCAGGCGAACTCCCATAGGTTTTTCCGATAAGACGTGTTTTCCCTGCCGGGCAGCCATTATCCCGTGTTCAGGATGTAGCCCTGATGGTGTGCAGATAGAAATAATATCTATGTCTTCTATTTGCAACATTTCCTCGTATTTGGTAGTCCAGAAGGGGATGTCGTATTTCGCTGCCGCTTCTTGCGCCCGGTTTTCGATGATATCACAGCAGGCAACTATTTTAGCATCATTTTGCTTTTGTAATGCTTCGAAATGATTTTTGGAAATTCTCCCACAACCCACAAGGCCAAATTTTAACATGTTATCAGGCTCCTTTATAACACAGCGTCTTTTTCCCTTTTATTTTGACGCCGAGGACGCTGACGAACGAAAAGCTTTTTCACAGTTATTGCTACGTTATTCTGCGAACCTTCTGCGTCTAATGATTTAGGCAAATGTATATTAATAACTTAACATAGATCCTGTTACTTCACCATTTCTTTCACATAGCCTGCAATTGCCAAGCAGGATGTAAGCCCAGGAGACTCAATCCCAATCAGATTAATCAGTCCGGGTAGTCCCTTGTTGCTTTCCTCACTGATAATGAAATCTCGTATTGGCTCTCCCGGAGCTTGTAGTTTAGGCCTTATACCAGCAAAATCGGGACTGATTTCACCTCTTTCCAGCCATGGCAAATAGGATTGGGCTGCTTTATAAAAGTTATCGCCATGGTGTTCATCCACCTGATAGTCAATATCTTTTATGTAAAATGCATTTGGTCCTAATCTTATATTTCCTTCTGAATCTGTGCTGAGATGTATACCCAGACTGTTTGTATCTGGAAGGGGATAAACAAGTTTATGAATATTTTGTTTTTTCCTTATTTTGAAATATTCTCCTTTACAGAGATGTAGACAGTACCCCTGCTTTTCTACATCTATCCCTGCTTTTGCAGCTACTTTGTCAGAATTTAGTCCACTGCAGTTAATTATCATTTCTGCTTTTATGGTTTCACGCGGTGTATTCAGTGCATATCCACCGAATATTGATTCTATCTGAATTACTTCCGTATTGAGTAGGAAGATTACTCCCTGCTGCTGCCCTTGATAATACAGGGCTTGCATAAGTCCATGGGCATCAACTGTACCGCTAGAAGGTATATGTATGGCTTCCTGGGCCTTTACCAGCGGTTCCATTTTTTTTATTTGATTACTGTCAATTAGTTCTCCTGCTACCCCATTGTTTCTTGACTGTTCATTTGTCCTATCGATGCAATTTCATCTTGATGGTTAGCAATCAGAAGCTTCCCACAACGCTGGTGCTTAACCCGGTTTTCTGAACAGAATCTGTATAGTAGGCTATTCCCTTCAACACATAAACGGGTCTTAAGCATTTCCGTCGGGTAGTAAATGCCGGAATGTATTACTTCGCTGTTACGGCTTGAAATCTCCTGTCCAAACTTCTTGTTTTTTTCAATAATAACTATTGACTTATTTGTATTTCGTGAAATTTCCCAGGCTATGGCCAGACCGATTACGCCTGCACCAATAATAGCAATATCGAGTTTATCCATTATCTCTTTACCTTAATAACTATTTTCCCAAGCGGTAGAAATCGCTTATTGTCTCCACAACATATTCTATTTCCTCATCTCTCAATTCCGGATCTATCGGCAAGGACAGAACCCTGTCACATATTGATTCTACAATGGGTAAATCACCTTTTATATAGCCCAAATTATAAAAACACTCCTGCAAATGCAAAGGCAATGGATAGTATATAGCTGTACCTATGCCTCGCTCATTTAGGTAAACTGACAGTTCATCTCTATTATTTGCCTGTATGGTATACTGATGAATCACATGACCATCAATGATTTCAGGCAACACAATATCATTTAACGAATGTTTGATAAATTGGCGATTATAAGCCAAGGCAACGGCTTGTCTTTTTTGGGTCCACTCGGATAGGTATTTTAGTTTTACATTTAGAACAGCGGCCTGAATACTATCCAATCTGCTGTTAAAACCGACTACCCGATGATAGTATTTGGGACAGGAACCATGAACTCGTAGTATTCTAATTTTTTCCGCCAGTTCATCATCGTTGGTAACCACCATGCCCCCGTCACCAAAGCATCCCAGATTTTTGGAAGGAAAAAAACTAAAGCAACCGGCATTACCTAGAGTACCGGCTTTAATCATTAAGCCATCATAATATAATGTAGCATCAATAGCCTGACAGGCATCTTCAATTACTTTGATATGGTACTCCCCGGCCAATTCCATTATTCTGGTCATTTCACAAGGCAGGCCAAAGACATGTACTGGAATAACTGCTTTTATACCATCATGGTTTTCCAGCAGCTTTTCAACATGG
>Ga0209312_1001206_pt1 | contig 19687 bp, 10 predicted proteins | sample BioC13SIPDNA_4_FD_185744 | JGI IMG/M metagenome (GOLD analysis project Ga0209312, IMG submission 185744) | Anaerobic biogas reactor microbial communites from Washington, USA - Biogas_R1_B C13 SIP DNA (SPAdes) (version 2) | ecosystem: Engineered > Bioreactor > Anaerobic > Unclassified | place... | reverse complement strand
TCGGCCTTCGCGAGAACGAATGGATCCAGCACATGGCCATACTGGGTCGGTCCGGAAGCGGAAAAACGAATATCGGCTTTTCGATCCTCAGGACCCTGGTCGAGCACGAAAAACCCTTTCTGGTCTTTGACTGGAAACGAAACTACCGGGACCTGCTGGCGTGGCCGGAATTTCGTGATGTCGAGGTCTACACGATCGGCAGAAATATCGCGCCGCTGACATTCAATCCCCTGATCCCGCCGGCCGGGACCGATCCCAAGACCTGGCTGAAAAAGCTCAACGAGGTCATTGCCCACGCCTATTGTCTGGGCAACGGCGTCCTGTTCCTGCTCCAGCAGGCGGTGGATGCGGTGTATGAAGACGCCGGGGTCTATGAGGACCTGGTGCAACGGTGGCCGACGTTCAAGGATGTACTGCTCAAAGCGCGGAACATGGACACCCGGGGCCGTGAAAGCGGCTGGCTCTCATCAACCCTGCGGGCGCTCTCGTCGCTGTGTTTCGGCGGCATGGGCGACCTGCTCAATTCGGCCAGCAATACGAGCATCGACCATGTCCTGGACGGCAACGTGATTCTCGAACTCGACGGTCTGTCCCAGGCGGACAAGACGTTTTTCGTCCAGGCGTGTCTGCTGTATCTGCATCATAAGAAAATGGCGGAAAACGTGCGGGAGCGTTTCGATCGGTGCATCCTGATCGAGGAGGCCCATCATATCCTCAGCGGCCAGCGGACCTCCCTGACCGGCTCGGAGTCGGTGATGGATACGACCTACAGGGAGATCCGGGAATTCGGCGTCAGCCTGGTGCTTCTGGACCAGATGCCCTCCAAACTCTCAGGGTTTGCCCTGGCCAACAGTTATACCACGATCTGTATGAGCATGAGCAACCGAGCCGACATCAACGCCATGACCCAGACCCTTCTGCTCGACAGTGGCAAGGACATCCTCGGCACCCTCGAGGTCGGCCAGGCCGTGGTGAAACTGCAGGGCAGGATTCAGAGGCCCTTTCTTATCTCGATCCCCGAGTTCAATATCCAGAAGGGCCGCGTGACTGATGCCCAGATCCGCCAGTACATGAAGGACAGAATACCCCAATTGGCCGCAGAGGATGAGGTGCCAAAAGATGAGGCAGCCAAAGAAGGCGAACGCCCTGAAGATCATGCGGACAGTTCTTCACCGCACCTGGAAACCACGTTTTTGCAGGATGTCGTAGACCATCCCGACAGTGGCGTAGCGGCCCGCTACAAGCGTCTCGCTCTGTCTGCCAGACAGGGACAGAAGCTCAAGACCAGGCTGCTGGAACAAGGTCTGATCCAGGAGCAACTGGAAACCACGCACGCTGGTCGGCGGATGACGGTTCGGCTCACGGAACAAGGCGAACATATGCTGTCCCACACCAGAGGCGCGGTGTAGCCTCCGATACGTGTCCATCAAACGACTGCACGAACAAGTTCGCGCAGACAAAGACTGGGTAGAGTTTACGCGTCAAGTCGATCGGAATGGCCCATCGCTTTGTTCCGTGTCATTGGGTAAAACACACCCGCGGCTACGACGATCGTTTTCGCTGTGTTGTGCCCATATGACAGACGGCCTTTTTATAAGCTTTTCCCACCACTTTCAAATGAAGACGCGGTCTCTGGATTGTACGAGGGCTCTTGAGATTGCTCCCGACGCGTAAACTCTCCACATAGTCTTCATCGCCATGTGCCGCCAGAGTCCGGAATTGTGGCCGATTGGCGTACGGTGCTGAGGCTGGATTTCAGTGCAGAAACGCCGATCTCATGTATACCGGCTTCAATGGACTGTGGACCGTTCGAATCTATAATAGGTGCAAGTTGTTGGTATGCCGCCCCGCTGTTCCCGCCGCGCCATAGAGTAGTCTACCGCATTTCCAAACACCCTGGGAGCAGCCAGATGTCCAGCAGGAAAAGCGACGTAAGGAGCGGCTGCGGAAACTGTTTCTTCCTTTGCGACGCATCGGTAACTGCCTCGGATCGTTTCTTTCTCGGGCGGTTCTCCTGTTGGTGGCTCGACACCTGTCCAGTGTGGCCACTTTGCCTCAGTTCGCATTATTTCCGTTTGGAGTTGCAGAGGTGATGCATGTAGTGTGGCCAGTAGCAGCCCAATCCATTTGGCTCTTTCACTGCTTCCCACCGACTAGCGGCTCCAGGAACTTGTAGAGTTCCTGCGTCGCCGGATCATCGGGTTTGCCGAGGTCGTTATTCAGACGGCTGTGATTACTGTCCTGCTTGCCATACGCCTGGGCCGGGATTCCCGCTGCCTTCAGAACACTCTCAAGACGTTGCGCCTGGGCTCGTGTATCTGGATTCCCGGGAAAATACAGGATGAGGAACGGCGGTATCCCTTTGTCCTTCGCCACATGCGTCACGGCCGAAAAATTGACGTGCTTCTCTGGGTCGTTTCCGAATTTCTGGCGATGACCAAAGGTGAACATCTTGCCGCCGTAGAACGCTTGTCGGTGCTCCGCTGTCATGATGATTTTGGGAATGTCGTAGGTGTCACCATCCACTGGGACGCAGCCTCTGAGGACATTGAAAGACACGCCTTCTTTCTTCACGTAACGGTCGTCGATGCAGATCAACGCCGCCAACTGAGCGCCGGCAGAGTGTCCGCCCACGAAGATACGCTCGGGATCTCCGCCATACTTGGCGATGTTCTTGTGCACCCAGCCGAGCGACCTGGCCACGTCGCCGATCAGATCTTCCATTTTCACTTCCGGCAGAATTCGATAATTCGTCGAGACGAAGACAAAACCTCGCTCGGTCAGCGATTTGGGCTTCAGCGCTACATCACTTTTGTCTCCAGCCTGCCATCCGCCGCCGTGGATCCAAAATATGACGGGCCGACTCATCTGGGCCGGTTCTTCCGGTGTGTAGATATCGAGGACGTGGCGTTCATGACCGGTCTCCGCATAGGGAATGTCCGACGTCAGCTTCTGGGCGACCGCGCGGTTGCAAAGCAAGCAAAACGACAGAACAAAGGCGAGAACAATCTTGGCGTTCATGGTGTAGACTCCTGTGCGCCGGGTTAAACCGGCAAGGTGTTGTGAATGAAAGAGTCATACGTTGAAGGGTTAGCGGCCCACGACGGCCCCGAGTCATGCGTCGATGTTCGCAAGGACACCGGCGAAGCGTTGACAGGGGTACGCGCAGGGCGGGTATTCAGCCGCGAAATAAACCTCCCTCTGGGACGCCGACGCTGTAGGAGTAAGCGGAAGGCCACACCGGTCGGATCGCCATCGCGAGATCCGTCCGGGTCCCACGCGGTCAGAGACCCCGTGCATGTGCGGAAACACCTTGCGCGAGAACCGGGAGATCCCCTGTTTGCGCGTATCGATGGCGATTCGGGCCGTATCGGGAAGTCCAAGGACGTACGCCGATGATGTACGAACAGGGGAAGTCGGATGGTCCCATAGTACCTGCGAAGCCCTCGAACAAGGCGGACGACGGACGGTTGGACAGCGTTCACCCGGCGTCGTCGGCGGCGGAGGGGGCCAAGGGAAGGGGACCAGTCAAGGGGAACCCGCCAGGGCAAACCACGCACCGGACACAGGGCCGGGACGGCGTGCAAAATGCGCTCTCGCGGGTACGTCAAGTTGCAGGCAAGGACAAGAGGTTGCGGTTCACTACGCTGCTGCACCACATCGACAACCCCGCCATGCTCCGGGAGGCCTACTTCGGTCTCAAGCGCGATGCGGCACCGGGTGTGGATGGGCAGACGTGGCGGTCGTACGGGCGGGACCTGGAGGCGAACCTTCAGGACCTTTCGGCGCGGCTGAAACGCGGGGCGTACCGGGCCAGACCGGTTCGCAGGGCGTACATCCTCAAACCCGACGGCCGACAGCGGCCGCTGGGCGTGACCACCCTGGAAGACAAACTCGTCCAGCGGGCCACGACCGAGGTGCTCAACGCTATCTACGAAACGGACTTTCTGGGCTTCTCGTACGGCTTTCGGCCGGGGCGTGGCGCGCACCACGCGCTGGACGCCCTGTATGCCGGCTTGCTCACGCGGAAGGTGAACTGGGTGCTTGACGCGGACATTCGCGGGTTTTTCGACGCCATCGACCGCGAGTGGCTGATGAAGTTCGTCCGGCACCGGATTGCGGACCGGCGCATCGAGCGGCTCATCCGAAAGTGGTTGAACGCCGGTGTGCTGACCGATGGGGTCCGAACGTACAGTGACTGTGGTACGGTGCAGGGCGGCAGCATTTCTCCGCTGCTGGCCAACATCTACCTGCACTATGCGTTCGACCTGTGGGTCCAATGGTGGCGAACGACGCGGACGCAGGGCGATGTGATCGTCGTCCGCTACGCCGATGACTTCATCGTTGGATTCCAGCATCGCGGCGAGGCGGAGCGGTTCCTGGCCGCCTTGCGCGAGCGGTTCGCCAGGTTCGGGTTGGAATTGCACCCGGACAAGACCCGCCTGATCGAGTTCGGTCCCTTCGCCGCCGCCAACCGGCGGAAACGTGGGCTGGGCAAGCCGGAGACCTTCGACTTCCTTGGGTTTACGCATATCTGCACCACCAAGCGAAGTAATGGGCGATTCACGGTCTTGCGCCAGACCATGGCGAAGCGGCGGACGGCCAAACTGGCCGAGGTCAAGGCCGAGTTGAAACGGCGAATGCACGACCCCATTCCGGAGGTGGGCCGGTGGCTCCGTTCGGTCGTGGAAGGACACTTGCGCTATTACGGAGTCCCGATGAACGGACCGGCGCTGGCGGTCTTCCGATTCGAGGTCGTTCGGCTCTGGCATCGCGCCTTGTCTCGACGCAGCCAGCGCGGACGGGTCCGTTGGGATCGGATGCGCCGTCTGGTCGATCGGTACCTGCCTGCTGTCCGTATCTATCATCCTTATCCTTTGCATCGTCTTGGCGTTATCACCCAAGACAGGAGCCGGATGCGGTAATGCCGCTCGTCCGGATCTGTGGAGGGGGCGCCCCGTCAAGGGGCGTCCCCACTCCGACTTTGAATGAACATAACTGATATTGATAGAAGACTTGATCTTGCACCTATAGAATGATGATACACCTTGTATCAAGGCAAGTCCCGAGGTTCGGGACTGGTTCGCCCAGGCGGCCAGCCAGGTACTCTTGCCGGTCTCGCCGTCGCCGACCTGGTGGCATTGAGTGAAGCTGTCGCCGCACGCGTTGATCCGGCACTTCTTCCCGGCGTACAGGAACAACGTACGTGCCCCGTTGTCCTGAACCGTCAAGATTGTCGCGCTCTTGTCCATGCCATCTTGCAGCAGGTAGTTGCCCAGGACGTAGCCCAACTCCGGGTCAAACCGTGCCCAGCTCGGCCCCATTTCAAAACGATCAATCACCGCGCGGGGCACTGACAAGAATCACAAGCACAATCCCCGAACGAGGATCGGTGCTTCCAGCCTGGATTTCCAATGCGGCTTCATAGATTGCACTCCTGCACGGCACGCGTGCCATGATACCCACGTACGCCATCCGATTCCAATAGGTCTACGCATCTCGCCAAACCCCGCTCCCAAATGGTCTTCTGTGATTCCAAGACCAGTTGTTCAGCGGGTAAAGCGAGGTAACGAACGGCCGCTGAACCGTCGTTGCAGCACTATCTCGAATCCCGTGCGTGAAAAACCACAGCCCTATAACCTTAGCTGAGCCGGAGGCGATAACGGTGAACCGCCTTGTACGGCTACGAGGGATGCATGTCTTGTTCAAGCCAGACCCACCCGGGCTACCCTGTGCCCCGATATTCCCCGATTTGCTGTTCATAAGATGCTTCAAAGTGCTATGATATCATGCCCTTGACGCGTTGGGAGGGCATGGCGCGAAATAGAGGTTATCAGGAGAGAGATATGTCGAACATCGCTGCCGTACTCAAAGAGGAGATTCTGCGGCTTGCACGCAAAGAGGTCCGAGGACAGACCAACGCTCTCAAGAAGGCGTCAGGCCAGTACCGCAGGGACATCGCCGAGATGAAACGCCGGGTATCTGACCTTCAACGCAAGGTCGTCCCCTTGGAAAAGCAAGTGCTCAAGGGTGTTTCGTCCCAAGTCCCTGAAGTCGGGGCAGAACGCATGCGGTTCACCGCCAAGGGCCTGCGTTCCCAGAGGAAGCGTCTGAAGCTCTCCGTTGCGGATTACGGCAAGCTCATCGGCGTGACCGGCCAGACCATCTACAACTGGGAAGGTGAGACATCTCGGCCGGGCAAACAGCAGCTGGCGCGGATTGCCTCCCTTCGTCACATGGGCAGAAGAGATGCCTATGCCCCGCTGGAACAACTGGCTGGCAGGAACCGCAAGAGGTCGAAATAACCGACTCCCCCGCGTGCCGTGTGACGTCCGAATGAGCCGGTTCTCGGAAGAATCAGACTGCTCGACGACACGCTGAATGGCCAGATTCCGGCGTATCGGCAGCGGTAGGGTTTGTAAAGGAGAAGCCCATGAGCTCCAGACTCTTGTTCCGTCTGATGGGGATATGCGTTGTGGCGGCCGGCTGGGCGGGCGGCGATACGCTTGCGGCGGGCGAACAGCCAACCACGAGCCGTGCCACCACCGTGGTTTCAATGCGAACCATAGACTCGACTTGGCCGGCGCCTCCGGGGGAAGAAAGCTGGGCGTTTGTCGAGGATCTGAAAAAGCCCCTGCCCTTCGTGCTGTTCTGGAAGGACGGAAGTTCGCCCCAGCCAGGCCAAGTTGACCTGCGTGCCGGCCTGGCCGTGAGACGGAACTTTCCCGACGAGCGGGGCGTTCTCAAAACGGCATACGCCGATCTCGATGACTTCCTCACTTTCGCAAAACTCGGCAGAGAGGGGGGGCTCCTCCTAACGGCCGAGAAGGTGGCGACGCACGTTCCGGAGGCCTACTCGATTGAGGTCTCGCCGAAGGGCATCCGGCTGCTGGCGGGCGATACCGAGGGCATCCGGCGCGCGATCTTTCACCTCGAGGAGATGATCGCTGCCGCGGACGGCCCCTTCCTCAATGCTGGAGTCACCCGCAAGAAGCCTTGGCTGAAAAACCGCATCACCCGCTGCTTCTTTGGTCCGATCAAACGCCCCCCGCTGAATCGCGACGAGTTGATGGATGACGTGGACTATTATCCGGATGCCTATCTCAACCGCCTCGCGCACGAAGGTATGAACGGCCTGTGGCTAAGCGTCGAATGGAAGGACATCACCAAGACCTCCTTCCGGGAGCCAAGCCCAGACATGGAACGGCGGCTTGCGAAACTGCGCCGGACCGTCGCGAAGTGCGCCAGTTACGGAATCAAAGTGTGGCTCTACTCGAACGAACCGGAGGGCTTCCACTCGGCGGACGATCCCATGCTCAAGGCGCATCCCGAGTTGGCCGGTGCCGGCTGGTCCTCCCGCCGCTACGTGTGCCCGAATTCCAAAGCGGGCCGGCAGTTCATCTATGAATCGGCCCGCTGGATCTTCTCCCAGGTTCCGGGATTGGGCGGCGCGATCAACATCTCGCTGGGAGAGCACGGTTCTTCCTGCCTCGATTCGGCGGGAGCCGAGACGGAACGCCGACCGGATTGTCCGCGTTGTTCCCTCGTGCCAAACTGGCAGACCCTCGCGGCAAGCCAGGGCGCGATGGCACGGGGAATCAAAGACGGCGATCCGAACGCGGAGTATATCTGCTGGCTCTATATGCCGGCGTGGAAGCCGCTCGCCCCCTGGGTCTATGAGCTTGGCGCCCACCTGCCCAAGGACGTGACGTTGCAGATCAACTTCGAGTCCGGCGCGGTCAAGTATCAATTGGACCGGCCGCGGGTGGGTGGCGACTACTGGTTGTCGTTTATCGGACCCTCCGATCGGTTCGCCCGGATTGCGGGGCAGGCGGTAGCCCACGGGACGCCAATGTCTGCAAAGCTTCAGGTGGGATGCTCGCACGAATCGGCCACCGTCCCTTTCATGCCCGTGCCCTCGATCCTCTACCGCAAGTATCGGGAAATGCCCGCCATGAACGTCACCTCGGTGATGCAGTGCTGGTATTTTGGCAACTATCCCGGTGTGATGAATCGCGCCGCGGGGCGACTGGCCTTTGAGGACTTTTCGGGGACGGAAGACGACTTTCTGCAGGCGCTGGCGCGGCCGGATTGGGGCGGCGACGCGGACACCGTCGTGCGGGCCTGGAAACATTTCGCGGAAGCGTTCCAACACTATCCGCTCTCGACGCGCTTCCAATGGTGGGGTCCGATGCACGCGACGCCCGTCTGGCCGCTGCACCTGAAGCCCGCGCTCAAGCCACTGCAACCCACCTGGCTGGTGGGCGGCCCTTGCGGCGACGCCATCGGCGAGGCATTGGATAATCATACTCTTGCCGAGGCTGTTATTCTGACGCGGCAGATGTCGGAGGAGTGGGACAAGGGCGTCTCGCTCCTGAAGCCACTCGAACCAGGATTTCCGGACAACCGCGAGCGCCTGCTCGACATCGGGCTGACAGAGGCAATCGGCATCCAATTCGCAAGCGCCTACAACATGCTGAATTTTTATCTGATGCGCAGCCGTCTGTTCGACCTGCCGCCAGCGGACGCGCTGCGGCTCTTGGCGGCAATGGAGACGATCGTCCGTCAGGAAGTTCGGAATAGCGAACGACTGGCGGTGCTCTGTGCCGCGGATTCGCGTTTGGGATTTCATTCCGAGGCCGAGCGGCACCAATACTGCGACACGCGGTTGCAGTGGCGCATCGCGGTGTTGAACGACCTGCTGGCGACGGAGTTCGCCGAATACCGGACCGCCTTCGAAGCGGGGAAGCCGGTGTCGCGGTTCGCCGAAGGTCGCGCGGTGTATACCTGCGGGTCGGGATGGACCGATTGCAGGACGTATCGGTGGCAGGCGCAGTCGGACAACGGCAGCCTCGTGCTTCGCGTCGAAATGAAGACCCCGAAGGCGGCGGGATCTTTTACCATGTATCTCTGCGATCCGCTGGTGACCGCGCACTTCTGGGAGATTCACTTCTCGACCGTGGGAGATGTGTCGGATTCCCGCGAGATCGGCCTGCGAGCCGAACCTTACAAAACACCGGAGGGCGCACACGGCGTGACTCTGCGCATCCCGTTGGAGGGATTATTGATCCTCGATCCTTCGGGCCGCGCCTACGCCTTTAACCTCTTCAATCGCAGTCTCGTTGCGGACAATTGGCCCACGGGCATGGACGAATCGGACCTCGGCAAATACCGCCTGGCTTTGGGCCGCTTCAACCCGCGGAAGATGGGATACCTTCGCATGACCCCGGCCGAATGAAGACGAAACACGAGACTCGCGAACGCGGCGCGGTGCCCCAGAAAGCGTTGTGAGGGCGGATTCACTGACGCTGGGTAGTCGTGTTCATGGGTGCAAAAAGAAGCCCCTGTGGAGGCAGAACGAGGTTATTCCCAGAGTCAATTCAATGATGTGTTTGAAATACCCGTCTGTCGCTCAAAGCAGGGGCGACCTTTCGCATTGGCGAGGAATCTATTACGCCAAGTCTTCTTGTCCCCTTTCCGGAAAACATCGCTGCCAACACTGATAATGCTTCTTTCATTGATGCAGGAGTACCCATCGGCAAATCGCTGCGCACCACGTTAGTGTTTCTCGCTCAGCCTTGAAACGGCAACGCAGGCGGTTATCAAGGGGGTGAACAGCGATGTTGATCTTGGAGTCTTCCGGTCACTCCCAGGTCACCGCACCCCACCCCAGATCAAGCAGCAGCTGCCTGCCAGGGCCCAACTGTTTGCCCGGTTTAGCCCCGATAACTCGGGAGGTATGATCTGAACATTTTCCCCACAAATCTATGCAATCGATGAGAATTCCCATGCTCTGGGCATCCGGTGAGCCACGCCGTAGCGACTGAACGGCAGCGATCTCCAGCCGGCCGTTGCGCAGACACAAGCTGACACCGTGCGAGGCGTGCTTTAGCCTCCCCGCCCACGGTCTTTATTGGACTACCGAGGGAAAGCTAAAGCCCGCCCCCGTTCGTGCCGATAAGGAATCGCGCAGTAATAAATGGAAGTATTTTGTATTGGCCTGCCGATGTATTGTGTATGCCAGAGGAAACGGTAGTTCAATGGGTCTGGGACAAGTACGAACCGTTGAAGCGGTCGCTGACGGAGCGGTCGCGGCGGCTGTGGGCTGCGGCGGAGGCCCGGTCCCTGGGCCGGGGCGGTGTAGCGGCGGTAATGGCGGCTACGGGGATGTCGTCGGCCACGCTGAGCAAAGGTCTCAAAGAGTTGGACACGGAAGCGGCAGGCAATGCGGCGGTGCCGTACGATCGGGTTCGCAGAGCCGGTGGGGGACGCAAACGCGCGCGAGACAAGCAGCCCGGACTGACCAAGGCCTTGGCGGCATTGGTTGAGCCGACGGCGCGAGGCGATCCGGCACACGCGTTGCGGTGGACGTGCAAGAGCACGGCGAATCTGGCGGCCCAACTGCGGAGGCAAGGCTTCCAGGTTGGGCCGCGGACGGTGGCCAAGGAACTGAAGGAACAGGCGTTCAGCTTGCAGTCGAATCGCAAGACGCGTGAGGGCGCCTCCCACCCGGACCGGAACGCGCAATTCGCGTACATCAACGAACAGGTGATCTCGTTCCAGCGGCGGGGCCAACCAGCGATCTCGGTGGATACGAAAAAGAAGGAATTGGTGGGTGATTTCAAGAATTCCGGGCGGGAGTGGCGACCCCGAGGCCAGCCGGAGGAAGTGCGCGTGCACGACTTCCGGGACCCCGATAAGCCGAAGGCGATTCCGTATGGTGTGTACGATCTGACCCGCAACGAAGGGTGGGTGAGCGTGGGCATCGACCACGACACGGCGCGGTTTGCGACCGCGAGCATCGGGCGATGGTGGAAGAAGATGGGCCGCAAACGCTACCCGCAGGCCAAGGAGTTGCTGATCACCGCGGACAGCGGCGGCAGCAACAGCAGTCGGACGCGGTTGTGGAAGGTGGCATTGCAGGAGTTGGCGGACGATCTGGGTTTGCGGCTGACGGTCTGTCATTTTCCACCGGGTACGAGCAAGTGGAACAAGATCGAGCACCGCATGTTCTGTCACATCACGCGGAACTGGCGTGGCCGTCCGTTGACCGACTACGCCGTGATCGTTCAGTTGATTGGCAATACCCGGACGACGGCCGGCCTGAAGATACGTTCCGAGTTGGACAAGCATGAGTATCCGCTCAAAGAGACGGTGACTCCCGAACAACTTGCCAAAGTCCAATTGACGCCATCGCACTTCCACGGTGAGTGGAACTACACCGTAGCGCCATACGGGTAACAAGCATTCAGGTTATTTATGCGCTGTGCCTAAAGCTGCGGCGACTTCCAAAGAGTTGAGTGGACTTTTCGGAAAGAAACACGTGATGGCAGATTACTTCGCCTGTACAGACCTGGAGTCGCTCTTCGAAGAGGTCAGGGCATGCTTCGAGGAAGCGGAAAAGCGGGAAAGACCTCTTTCGCTAATGATCTCCCACACAGAAGGTCCATACCGATACGCCTTCGGTGGTTGTCAAGTCGAATGAGACAGTTCCTTTTTGGAATTAAGCTCTACTTCATGGCTTGGTTCTCCGCGTTTCTGGGTGGGTTGATCCAGACGGTCTGAGGCGGTGATGCCGCCTCCGGTGGCTTACGTACGAAGCGGTTGGGATGCCGCTGATAGGCGGCGTCCAAGGCCGCTTGTCGCAATTGGCGAATCGGTTCGACGCGTCCGTAGTGGACGTCGGCGGGCGTATAGAGGGCCAGGGCGGAGTGGTGATGCTCATGGTTGTACCGGGGAAGAACTGTCCGCCAAAAGCGCGAGCCCCCTGGATGCACTCGAAGCGTTCGGGAAATTGCGGCCGATATTTCATGGTCTTGAACTGGCTTTCCGAGTACGGATTGTCATTGGAGACCTGCGGTCGACTGTGGGTCTTGGTGACGCCCAGATCCGCCAGCAACTCGGCGACGAGCTTGGACTTCATCGAGGAGCCCCGGTCGGCGTGCAGCGTCAATTGGTCTTCGGCGATCTGCTGCTTCCGGCAGCTCTCGGCGATCAAGTGTTTGGCCAGGGTGGCCGACTCCTGCGGGGCGATCATCCAGCCGACGACGTACCGGCTGAAGATGTCCAGGATGACATACAAGTAATAGTAGGTCCACTTCGCCGGTCCTTTGAGCTTGGTGATATCCCACGACCAGACTTCGTTGGGCCGGGTGGCCAACAGTTCGGGCTTGGTATACACGACCCGTGAAGCCACGGCCCGCCGTTCCCGCACCTCGTCGTGGGCCGCCAAGAGGCGGTACATCGTTCGTATGGAACAGAGATAACGCCCCTCTTCGAGCAGGCGGGCATAGACCTGCGGCGGCGCCAGATCCACAAAACGCGGTTCATGCAGGGTGGCCAGGACGGTGTGCCGTTCGGCTTCGCTCAAGGCGTGCTCGGGCGGCTTGCGCGTTGCGATGCCCGCCGTGTCGGCCTTGGGACTCTGCTGTCGATAGAAGGAGGCCCGAGGGACCTTCAGCGCCTGACACAGCGGCGCCGTGCCAAGTTGTTGGCGATGCTCTTCGACGAGGCTCATCGCGTACCCTCGCTGCTCGGGGTCGTCTCGATCGGATTGCCCAGCATGGCCGCAACTTTTTTTTGGATCTCGATGATCAGTTCGGCCTGGCGCAGCTTTTTGCCGAGCTGCTCGTTCTCGTGTCGCAGTCGTTGGAGTTCCTCGTCCCGGGCGTCGCGGGTGCGTTTGCGTCCGCGTTTGTCCTCCTTGAGTCCCTGCAGGGCCCCGGCCTGGTACTGCCGCCGCCACTGGGTCAGAGCCGAGGAATAGAGGCCTTCACGCCGCAGCAGGGCCCCGATCTCGCCGGAGCCGGCACATCGCTGTGCCTCTTCGACGATGCGGACCTTGTAGGCGGCGGTGAACCGCCGACGCTTGGACTGGGCCCGGACCTCGGGATCCGGGGCGGCGGCCGCGGCGGCGCCGTTGTTGGCCCCTCCGTTCGGCTCGCCTCCGCTACGCTCCGGCTCACCTCTCTCCGGGGCCAACAACCTCTGGTTCTGTGTCTTATCCATAGATTCCAGCATACTCATTCTCTCCTTGCCCTCTACTCTAATTATCGGAAAGGAAGTGTCTCACTCATTCTGACACAGAGGGCTTGCGGCCGCACTGGCGGACGTGCAATGCCATGCCCACCAACGTCGCATCCAGCCCCATGGCCACGGGACAATAATCGCGGACGTAGCCGCCCCGGCTCCGGCGATTGTCGTTGCGTCGGCAAAGAGCACTGTGTCGGTTGCCGGCAGGGCCTTGATACGGTCCTCAAGCCAGGGCTGATAGAGAAACGCCAGTAAGATAGAACAATGACGACAGCGTTCACCATCTGTCAGGAACAGCGAGATCTTCGCCGTGCGGCTCACCGCGTCTCGTGTAGGCGACGGGAAGCCCGTGACGTGTCGGCCTGATTAAGTCGGCAATACTTCCCAAGCTGAAATCGAGATGCTCGTTCCACAGGCCAACCGAAGAAAAGAAGAATTTTCCGCCGAAATATGGGCAAGTCTCCAAACCGGGTCCTCCTCCATATGACCATCCAATGCGAAATTCAGCTTACCCACACTGTATTGGCTCATGGGAGAGGTGACGATAGCCTTGGTCTATATTAACCACATTGACAAATTCGCGGGGGCAAACACTCTACAGTAGTCGCAATGCCCATAGGTTTGCGATGTTGCACACAACCGGACGAGTGAACAACTGCGATGGTCGTGTCCAGGAGGGGTCGGTCGCTACAATCGTCACCTGTCAGTTTCTTAGAAGCGTGGCCTTTATACTTGACAAAGTGGACTAAGTGCATGTATAAAGCGAACAGATAATGTACTGTCGCTGCCACCGCTGTGTGGCCTACTTGAGGCGCGGCATGACTATGCGACAGTCTGAGCAGGATGAGCGATGCTGTTGCCGCACGAAAGACTCTACAAAGGAATCGAGTCCGTCTTATTGCTTGCGATATGCGCGGGCGTCTTCACTCTGTTTGCCCCGTATGTTCCACTTTGGACCGCCGGGACAGTAGCTTTCATAGTGTTTGTTGCATCGATATGGGCAGGTCTCTGAATGCCAGCGTGCTCCTGCGCACCACACGTCCTATGACATGCAAGCACTACATCCAGTCTCGATGGCCTTGGTTATCAGTCTTGGCCTATCTCACCATCAGAATCCGACATCGCGACCCGCTTTCCGCATGTCTCTACCGCGTTCCTCCTATCGGCACGCCTGGTTCTGACTGAACCTGCTCTATAATCTAAATTGCCATCTTTCCAATGTCCCTCACAGCAGCTAGGAGATCCGCAGGGAAAGCAACGCATGGAGCGGCTGCGGACTGTCCGCGCGGCGTGCAACGATGCCGGCAAAACACCGTCGATCGCCAAGCAACGTCGTTACAGCCAGATGAGTCTACTTCTCGACTCTCGTCAGGCCTCTGCCCAGGAGCGGCAGTACCTCGCGGGCTTCCCTGGGGCCATAGTTGAATACCGTGAAGCCGCCCGTCTTGAGTCTCCTGGTGATGTCAATCTGTTCGATGAGTTTGGCGATGTCGGCGGGGTCTTTCCACACGCTCAGGCCGATTCCCGGATAGCAGGGAACGGTACCAACCCATTCAAGCTGGTTTACGACGGCACGTTCGAAGGTGGCACTGGACGAGAAGTAATCCATGGGGCAGACAAAATCGAGATAGCCCTTCTCACACCATAGCTTCCAGTCCTGACCCACCCCGTCGCGATCCACGGACCAGTTGCCGAAAACAGCCGCTGAAATCTCGATCTGGGGCTTGATCTGCCGGGCCTGCGTCGCCACCTCCGCTACCACCGAGGTGATCTGCCGGCGACGGAAATCGAGCCATTCCTGTGCGAGCAGCGGGTCTTGACGAACGTCGGAAGGCCATTTCTCGACCTTCCTGCCGACAGCCTCTTCGAAGCGCCGGTGGCATCCTGCACAGAAGCACCCATCCCTGCCCGGATAGCGAATGTAGTCGAAGTGCAGGCCATCGATCTCGTACCGGCGCGCGACCTCCAGCATGGACGCGATCTCGAGTTTCTGGTTCTCCGGATGGGATGGGCACAGCCACCGCTCGTTGACCGAGCCGTCATAACTGACCTGCACCCGGCCCAGCGAACGCATCTTCTCGACAAATGCCTTGTCCGTGGCCGAGCCCATATTGTAGTTGACCTTCCACACGTGACATTCTACCCCGTAGCGCTTGCAGGCCGCGAGGCAATGCTCGATCTGATCCCCTTTGTCCTGAAGGTCTCTATAGGCGGGAAGGACATCGCTACGGTAGAACGCGACACCCGCCCACAGCATATTTGGCAGGATCGCGGTGAAGCCATTGCCCGCCAGCCGCTTGACGGCCTCGTCCCAGTCCATACCCGCGACACCAAAGGCACTATGGCACCAGAAGGCACGATGCTCGCCGGCCAACGGTTGCTGCGCGAGGCAATAGGCTTCGAGCAGGGCCTGATGGGACTCCTGCCCTGCGGCAATCGCTTCGGCGAACTTCGACTCGGACAGGAGCGCAAGACCCCGGCGACGAGACTGGTCCGCTTTTGCCAGTGCTTCGCCAGCACGTTTTGTGCCGGCATTCAGCCGGGTGATGCCTTGCTTGGCCGACTCATAACCGTCGTACGGGCCGAAGCGACCGATCTGATCGAGAGTGCCTTGGGCTGCATCCGACCACAACGGTGGAACCAGATGCCCCATCATCGAAAGAAGCAGCGACAGCTTGTTCGCCAAGTTGTCCGATTGAAGCACATGCGTCAGGTAGACGCACTTGGCGCCGGCGACGATCGCGGCCTTTCCCGTCGACTCCCCTTGATTCGTGTACCACCAGGCTGCTACATGCGTGTCTGGAGCGACAGCCCGAGCTTCCTGGATGTTCCACGATGCCTGGTGTGTAGCCGCCGGCATGTCTCTCAACGGTTGCACGCTCGGCCGGATCGATGCGAAGTAGCCGTCGTATGGCTGACGCACATGTCCACCGATCTCGATCCCCGTCAGCGACGCCAGCCTTCTCGGCAAGTGATAGCAGGCGAGCAGCGCGCCATCGGCTCTCAGGAACCGGGCCATCTCTTCGACGATCGCGTCCGGCATGGCCGGGTTGTGAGGCAGGATGACCAGCCTTGCCTCGCGCAGTCTCCCTGCCGTGACATCCCGGTCGCTCAGGACCAGGTACGGCAGGTTCGCACGCTCGAGCATACCTGCCATGACGCTCGTGTATTCGCGAACCGCCCCCATCTCGGCGGGAGCGCGCTTGGCGGCCGAATCGCCCCGGACAATGACGATCTTCGCGTCCCCGCCGAACAACGCAAAATCGGTGACATAGAATTCTGTATCTCGGTCCTGGCCTCGCCAGGCAGAGATGCGGAGGGTGTCGATCTTCGACCATCCCGCCGGTTGACCTTCAACGTTCATGTCCGCCTTGGCGACTCGGATCGGCACCCACTGCCCCGCAGCCGGGGCATCGAAGACCCCGCGATACCAACCATCCCCACTACGCAGGTAGAGAGTGAAGTTCGCCACGGCCGATGGATCGGAGCAGTAGAACAAGAACTGTACCCCCCGGCACATGGCAAGGTCCCCTTTGACAGGATGGTCCCATGATGCCCGCTCGATGTCGGTCCCATGGAAATTACAGGGCATCCTGAGAGCAGCCCTGCCCGCGACATTCGTCACGGACACAGCCCGACTGCCGGCCATCGGGATCCAAGCCTGGACGCCTGGCTCGCTCGTACAGGAGAAACCCTCCAGGGCCTTCAAGGAATCTGCTCTGGCGACGCTCGATGGCGACGCAGCGCCAAGCAACCACAGAAGGCCACACGCCAGCACCCTGGCACGGACGGATGAAGTCATGATCAGTCCCTCGATAGCCACATATCCATGTCCTGTCCAGACCGTTGCGGTGCCGGTAGATGCACGAAGCGATTGCGACCGCAAAAGCAGGCTCCACGGGCCATTCTACCTCCTGACCTGCCCGAAGTGAAGGTTCAACGACCGAATGTCATGCCGGGCGGAGGCGCCACCCGAAGAAATGAGTTACTCGTAACTCGCCGACCGGCGGCCTACGTCCGAGAGGGCGAAGTGCTCCTGCATTCAATGCTCGGGCCGCGTATGCTATAATCGTCTGGCTGCATGTTCCTGTTCGAAACCGCAACCACAGGTAGGAGCCCTACGATGCAACGGTGTTTATTTCGATTCACAGTGCTTGCCATGGCCGCCGCAACCATGACCACGATCGCCGATTCGGGCACGAGTACCCGGATTGTCGATCCCCGCCAGCATGCTGGTGCAGCGGGCGGCCGGTATCCGTACCGGGACAAGAGCGACTATATCCTCCAAGAACTGGATCTCAGGCCGGGCGATGTTGTGGTGGACATCGGCGCGGGGGACGGCTGGTGGTCTCGCCAGATGGCCGGCCGCGTGGGCGCCGAGGGCGCCATTCACGCCGCAGAGGTCCAACAGCAGATGGTCGACAGGATGAAAAGACAGTTCGCCGACGTGCCGCAGATCAAGCCATATCTGTGCCCGATGGACAGCACCGGCCTTCCCGAAAACTCCTGTGACCTGGCGTTCCTCTCAAAGACATATCACCATCTGTCCAATCACGTCAGCTACCTGCGGCATCTGCAGAAGGTGGTCCGGCCCACAGGGCGTCTCTGTGTCATCGAGCGCTACCCCAAACTCGCAGGTGAGGGTGGTCGAGAGCATGCCTGGTGCCCTGGCCTTCTGATACAGCAGGCCGCCGAGGCCGGATGGGTCCTTGTCCGCTGCGAAATGATTACCGGGACATACCACTACCTCGCCATCTTCGTGCGCAATGACCTTTTCATGGCGCCGGCGAACAGTGAGAATTGACCCTCGTCACCTGACATGCGGCACAAAGTCGTGTGGGTCCATGCCCTCACGGCCCTATTCCAATACGACCACCGTCCACAATCGCAACTGCGGGATCCGAATCCTGACCGTGTCGGCACTCTGCGCTAAATCCACCTGCTGTGGGGGTCTGTCGTAGGAGAGCAGCCTGGCGGGGGATTTCGTCGGTGAAACAAGGGACTTCTCCACAGACACGTCTACATTCGAGAGCGATCTCATGCTCTTGGCCTGGGAATCGTAGTCTCGATTGAGCACGTGCAGCACCACCTGATTGGACCCGCTCTTCTTGCGAACGGTAACCAGCACATTGGCAGGACTGTCGAGCTTGCGGTCCTTGATGTCGACCGTCTCGAACCCGTCGAAGCAATCCGCATTCGCGCGAATGAAGCGATAGACCGGAGCGTACGCCTCGATCGGTGCAGCGTACCAATGGGTCCCGAGCTCGTTGTTGAAGCACCACTGACGCTGCGGATGCGGCACCATGAACCGCTGGCCGTACGCGTAGGCCAGGGCGATCCAGAAGCGAACGAGCTCTTCACAATGGTTCTGCTTGACGAACGCCCAGTCCTGGCCCGATGCCGTAGCCGCCATCGGCTTGCCCAGGCTTGCGACCAACTCGTATGCCTCGACGGCGTGATCGATTCGGCTCGCTCTCGCCGAGGCATTCTGGCCTACTTCGCAGATCACGTGCGTGAGATATTTCACGACGTGGGTGTGGGTCCTGTTCGGCAAGCACGCATTGGCGCTGAGCAACACCGGCCGGCCCACCACCTCGGCCGCCAACTGCCCCAACTGCCGCGTATGCTCGGCAGCAGCCTCTGCGTGAAACTGAAGGAACAGGTCCATTAAAGGAATCCGGCTCTGGACCTTCTTGTATTCCTGACGGGTCGTGGCATGCCTGCGAACGAGCGTACGGTAGTCGAAGTCGTCGATCTGCTCTACGCCGGCCTGCTGGAGCTGCTCTTTCGTGGCATGGTCCTTGAGGTAATCGCGAAAGCTCTTCATGCAGTAATCACAGAACCCGCCGCCTTGCCACCATGCGGCGCCGGCCGTTCCCAAGTGGTCGTCCACGTGCAGTCCATCTGCCTGGCCCGCCATGACCTGGCGGACCCGCTCACGGCACAGCCGCTGAAAATCCGGATGATTCGTGCAGCCGAAATAGGTCTTCGTGCCCTGGTACGTGTGATCGAACAGCCAAGGCACCTCCACGGGATTGCCCTCGATATCCACCGCACAGGCGGCTCGCAGCTTGGGGTCCTTGTGGATGGTTTCCGCCCCGGCCATCAGACACCACATCGAGCCGGTGCAACGAATGCCGAGATTGTGATGCCGTTTGACCTTCTCGGCCGTGTCGGCCCCACCCCAACCGACAAAGGTGGCATCGTAAGCGCGATACGCCTCGTCCGAGGCTGCGTACATGAAGACCACCTCGGAGTGACGAAGAGGGCCTGAAACATACTGAATTGTGTTTGGAGACCCAAGCACCACCTCAGAGTTTGACGCATTTGTCGCGCCGGCCCACAGAACGCCTGTGGTCGAACAGAGCACAAAACACATCCAGAGGTTGCGTGGCTTAACGCGCCTGATCTTCAAGTCATTCAGAGAACCCATACATCTCCTATCGTATCTTCTTGCCACGTCAACCACCTGACCCAACGAGCTGTATCCTCAGTGTGGTATTCTATGGGGATGAGCATGCAAGGGCAAGAGATGCCTGAAGCCGCTGCTTCAGCAGCGTCACTCTGCGGCGGGCATCCATGTTCTTGACGGCGATGGCCAGGGCTTTCAGTGTGCCCACCAGCACCACCAGCTTGCGACTACGGGTAATCGCCG
>Ga0209312_1001197_pt1 | contig 19813 bp, 12 predicted proteins | sample BioC13SIPDNA_4_FD_185744 | JGI IMG/M metagenome (GOLD analysis project Ga0209312, IMG submission 185744) | Anaerobic biogas reactor microbial communites from Washington, USA - Biogas_R1_B C13 SIP DNA (SPAdes) (version 2) | ecosystem: Engineered > Bioreactor > Anaerobic > Unclassified | place... | reverse complement strand
ATGGCAAAGCCTTGCCGTGCATCACGGTTGACACGACCCCGTTCGGCGACTATACGATAGGCCGTCCCGCACACAAGGGAAACCGCAACCGAAGGAGATGTCATGAGCAAGCTCAATACCGTCGCGATGTTGTCACCGGTCCTTGTTTTCTGCCTTTCGGAGGCGGCCTCCGGGCAGATGCAGGAGCGTTCCGAGATTGCGCCGGCGTATCAGTGGCGGCTGGAAGACCTGTATCCTTCGGACGAGGCATGGGAGCAGGCGAAGGAGGCGCTGGCGGCCCGTCTGGGGCAGATCGAACAGTACCGTGGCAAACTCAACGATGCCGCGACGCTGCTGGCCTGCCTCGAACTGGACAGCGATATCTCCAAGGCGTTCGGCCGTCTGTACAGCTACGCCTCGATGAAATCGGACCAGGACACACGAGTCTCCAGGTACCTGGCGACGCGGCAGACAGTCGAGCAGATCATGACCGAATACAGCAGCCGGGCGTCCTACATCGAGCCGGAAATCGTCGCGCTTGACGCCACGGCCATCGAGCGATTCATTGCCGCCGAGCCGCCACTGGCGGTCTATCGGATGTACCTTATGGACATTCTGCGGCGCAAGGCGCACAAGCTGTCCGAGAAAGAGGAAAAAATCCTTGCGGAGACCTCGCTGATGGCTGGCGGCCCACGCTCGATCTACTCGATCTTCAGTAATGCTGAGATGCCGTATCCCCAGATCGTTCTGAGCGACGGTACGAAGGCGACCCTCAATAAGGCCGGCTATGCCCGCCATCGTAGTTCGACGGTTCGGGCCGATCGTGAGGCCGTCTTCGAGTCTTTCTGGACCGCAATCAACCAGTTTCGGCAGACCTTCGGTGTCCAGTTGTATTCCCATTTGCAGGCCCATGCGTTCACCATGCGGACGCGGAACTACGAGAGCTGTCTGCGCCAGGCGCTGGATCGCAACAATATTCCGACGGAGGTCTATCACAGTCTTATCGACAACGTCCGGGCCAACCTGGACACCTTCCACCGTTACCTGCATCTCAAGAGGCGGATGCTGGGTGTCGAGACTCTGAAGTACTCCGATCTGTACGCGCCCGTCGTCAAGGACGTGGACCTGAAGTACAGCTTCGATGAGGCCAAAGATCTGGTCCTCGATGCCGTCAAGCCGCTGGGGCCCGATTACGCCGGGGTCGTCGAAAAGGCCTTCAACGAGCGATGGATCGACGTGTATCCCACGCCGGGCAAACGCTCGGGCGCCTATTCCAGCGGCAACGCCTACGATGTGCACCCGTACATTCTGCTGAACTACAACGGTCAATTCGACGACGTCAGCACGCTGGCCCACGAGCTGGGCCACACGATGCACAGCTACTACAGCAACAAGAACCAGCCCTTTCCGCTGGCGGACTACTCGATCTTCGTGGCCGAAGTGGCCTCGACGTTCAACGAGGCGCTGCTGATCCACAAGATGCTCAACGACATCCAGAACGACGACGTGCGTCTGTCATTGCTGATGAACCATCTCGACGGGATCAAGGGGACGGTGTTCCGGCAGACGCAATTCGCCGAGTTCGAGCTGCGGATGCACGAGCGGGTCGAGCGACGCGAGCCGGTGACAGGGGACACGCTGACCGAACTGTACGGCGGGATTCTGAAAGACTACTACGGCCACGAGAAGGGCGTCTGTCACATCGACGATCTGTACACCGTCGAGTGGGCCTATATTCCGCACTTCTACTACAACTTCTACGTGTACCAGTACTCGACGTCGTTTACCGCTGCGACGGCCCTGGCCGAAGAGGTCTTCAGCGGAGTCGATGGGGCAGTCGAACGCTATCTCGATTTCATCTCGGCCGGCGGCTCCGACTACCCGGTCGAGATCCTCAAACAGGCCGGCGTTGACATGACGACCTCCGGCCCCTTCGAGAAGACCATGCTCGCCATGAATCGGACGATGGACGAGATCGAAACCATCCTCGCCCGCCAGGGCAAGTGATGGCCTGCCCGACATTCGATTTGGACGGTTCCCATGAGACGGATCGGCAAGAAAGTGGTTGGGGCCATCCTGATCGTTCTGGGATTTCTCGCCTTGGTCACGCCGGCCACTCCCGGCTCGTGGCTGATTCTGGTCGGGCTGGAATTCCTGGGCCTGCGACTGCTTCTGAGCGACCGGCTGCTGATCTGGGCCGACGCTCATCCGGGCACGCTCCTGGAGAGAGTCATCCGTGGGCTCCTGCGGACCGAGCGTCGCCTGTTCGGCGTTCGTAAGGGGCGAGTCTCGCCGCCGAGGAGGCCCTGAGGCCCTTTCGCGTCAAGGGAGTTTCATCTTGATTTCTGCCACCACAGCCGCCATATAAGAGGGCGACGAGTGGCCGCCTCGATCACAGCGTGGGGATGGTCGTCGTGCAAGTTGCGGTCACTGAAACGGATTACTACGAGCACAAGTGAGGACAGAGCGATGCGACAGACTGTGGGCAGGATGGCACTGTGGATGATCGTGGGAATGATGGTCGTTGGGTTGATGGGCTGTAAAGAGGCCCTGGAATCGGGCTCGGCCGACAAGAAGGTGGTTCTGTGGAACGGCCAGGACTTCACGGGCTGGCAGCGCGTTCTGGCCGATCCGGAAGTCGATGTCGACGACGTCTGGTGGGTTCGGGGCGATGCCATCCACTGTAAAGGGCAGCCGTTCGGCTACCTGCGCACGCAGAACCGGTACAGCGACTACCATCTGCACGTAGAATGGCGGTGGCCCGAGACGCCGAGCAACAGCGGCGTGCTGCTCCATATCAACGGGCCCGACAAGATCTGGCCCGAGTGCATTGAGGTCCAGCTCAAGGCGGGCGACGCCGGGGATTTTGTGCTGATGAACGGGACCGGCTTGACCGTCGATGGCACCGACCGACGGGATGCCGCCAAGCGGTTCGTGGTGATTCCCAAGAAGGCGGCCACCAGTGAAAAACCCGCCGGCCAGTGGAACAGCTACGACATCCACTGCAAGGGCGGCTCGATCCGCGTTTACGTCAACGGCGTTCTCCAGAACGAGGGTACGAACGCCTCGCCGATGGCCGGCTATATCGGCCTCCAGAGCGAAGGCAGCCCCATCGAGTTCCGGAATATCTACATCCTTCCGCTCGATTGACGTTGGTTCAGCCGCTTTATCTGGATAGAAATCGCCCTGCCCCCGTGCCGTCGTTGCCGGCTGGCCGGTCAATTGTGGGGTCTGTCCGAAGGTCTGGACTTCGAGCTTTGCATCGGGATTCGAGTCGGCGTTCTCACGGCTGACCCATGGGCCCATGGGCAAATGTCCGAGAATCTCCTTGCATAACGACCAGTGGATCTGGTATAAAAGAATGCAGGCCGCAAGGTCTGTCTTTGGCCGATGCGGCCCTTGAGGTCGTGGATTCTGTACAGATCGGACCGTGAGGCGCGGTTGTGGTGCTGGTCGGAATCGCGGGCTTGCAGAAGGGGTGCCTTCTCCAGCCTTTGACTAGCAGGGGGGGATCAACTTTTGCGCACTTCGCGCGACGTCTGTCCTCGTTGGTTCCCGCGCTGTGCAGGCGCGCATTGAGATTCGGAAGGAGGTGCTTCCGGCCTGAGAGCGGGCCACAGCCATGGTACGTCGTTTGGCCTGGCGACCCGTGCGTCCTGCCAGGCATGGTCGAAACAAGGGTGATTTTCATTGTGTGAGGAGACTTTCATCATGAGAAGACTATCACTGTGGATTGTGGCTGCGGTCCTGCTGGTCGGTGGGGCGGTGCAGGCACAGATGTTCGACATCACCAATCCGGGCGACCCGCTTGTGGGTGTTCCCGACGATGGGAACTGGCCGGCTGGCGAGGAACCGCCGAACGCGATCGACGACGATGTGGCCGTCAAGTATCTCTGCTTCGAGACGTCTTTCGTCGATATCGACGGCAATGTGGACACGGCCAACGGAGGCGCCGGGTTCCGCGTGACCCCGTCGGGCCCGAAGGTGGTGGTCAAGGCTCTGAATTTTGCCACGGCTAACGATGCGGCCGAGCGGGATCCCGTGGCGTTCCGTCTGAGCGGCTCCGATGAGAGCATCGACGGTCCCTATACACTGATTGCTGAGGGCACCATTGATGAGTTCGATCAGGCGACCGCCTATGCTCGACTCACCTGGCTGACGACTCCTGTTGCGATCAACAATCGGAGGGCCTACACGCATTACGAACTGCTCTTTACCGACATTCGAGACCGCAGTCCGGCCAACAGCATGCAGATCGGCGAAGTGGAGCTTCTGTCCGATGGCAGTCTGGCCGGAGGGGCCGGCGTCCCCGTTCCGAAGGATGAGGCGATCGACGTGGCTCGCGACGTGGTTCTTTCCTGGATGCCTGGTGAGATGGCGGCGACCCACGACGTGTATTTCGGAACGGTTTTCGAGGATGTCAACGCGGCCAGCCGCACCAATCCGATGGGCGTTCTGGTCAGCCAGGATCAGACCGCATTGACTTACGATCCGGCCGGGCTGCTCGAATTTGGCCAGACCTACTACTGGCGCGTCGACGAAGTGAATTCTGCCCCCGATTTTACCATCTTCAAGGGCGATGTCTGGACCTTCACAGCCGAGCCGTTTGCCTATCCCATCGCGAACGTCGCGGCGACCACCAATGCGATTTCTGACGAGGCCGCCGGCATTGAGAATACGGTCAACGGCTCCGGTCTCAATGATGCCGACGAGCACTCGACGGTCAGCGGCGATATGTGGCTGGCCAAACCGGGGGATGAACCCATCCAGATCGAGTATGAGTTTGACCGCGTGTACAAGCTGCATGAGATGCTTGTCTGGAATTACAACGTTGAGTTCGAGATCATCCTCGGTTTCGGGCTCAAGGATGTGACGGTCGAGTATTCCGCCGACGGCGTGGAGTGGACGGTTCTTGGCGACGTGGAGTTCGCCAAAGCGGCCGCGAAGAGCACCTACGTGGCCAATACAGCGGTCGGCTTCGACGGCGTGGCCGCCAAATACGTCCGCCTGACCGTCAACAGCGCCTGGGGCACCATGGGGCAGTACGGTCTCAGCGAAGTCCGCTTCCTGTATATTCCCGCGCAGGCCCGTGAGCCCCAGCCGGCCGACGAGGCGACCGCCGTGGCCGTGGATTCGTCTCTGACTTGGCGCGCGGGTCGCGAGGCTGTTTCGCACGAGGTCTACTTCGGCACCGATCCGGAGGCATTGGATATCGTGGCCACGACCGCTGTGGCCAGCCAGACACCTGGGGCGCTCGACCTGGCGACGACTTATTACTGGAGAGTCGATGAGGTCAATGACGCCGATGCGATCCCGATGTGGGAAGGCGGCGTCTGGAGTTTCACCACCCAGGAGTACATCGTCGTTGAGGATTTCGAGAGCTATACCGACGACATCGAGGCCGGCGAGGCCATCTTCGACACTTGGCTCGATGGCTGGGTGAACAACACCGGCTCGACCGTCGGGCACCTGAACAGCCCGTTTGCTGAGCAGACGATCGTCAAGAGCGGCAAGCAGTCTATGCCGTTGTCCTATGAGAATACCAGCGGATCCATTGCCGAAGCTGAGTACACGTTGCAGGCAGACTGGGCAGCGAACGGCGTCAAGAGCCTGTCGCTGGCCTTCTATGGCGATCCCGCCAACACCGGACAGCTCTACATCAAGATCAACAACACCAAGATCGTCTACGACGGCGATGCCGACGACATCAAGAAGCCGGTGTGGCAGGCGTGGAACATCGACCTGTCCGCCGTCGGCAACGTGAGCGACGTGACCAAACTGACGATCGGCATCGAGGGTGCCGGGGCGAAGGGTGTGGTGTACGTCGACGACATTCGCCTGTATCCGAATGCGCCGGAGTACATTACGCCGGTCCAGCCGGACAGCGCGGCCTTGGTGGCGCACTATGCCCTGGACGGCAATGCCAATGACAGTTCCGGCCGAGGCAACAACGGCACCGTCAACGGAATCGCCGCGTGGGTTACGGGTAAGATCAACCAGGCGCTGCAGTTCGATGGCGGTTCCACCTATGTCGATTGCGGCAGCGGGGCGAGCCTGAACCTGACCGATGCGGTTACCATCACCGCGTGGGTCAAGTTGGACGTTGTCGGTGGCGATCGCAAGATCGCCGGCAATCAGGACGGTACGACAGGCGGCTACAAGTTCGGTGTCTACACCAATGACAGGATCGAGTTCGAGATCCGTACGTCCGCCAACGCGTCCACGCTGAACCGAGATGCCTCCGGTGGAACCCCGTTGCAGCAAGGTGTCTGGTATCACGTCGCCGGTGTCTACTCCAGGGAAGGCGCGTATATCCGGACATACGTCTACGGCGGTCTGGACCGAGAGACAGAGGCCACGGCCGTCCTCGGTTCTTCCACGGGGACCTTCAAGCTCGGCCGGGACCCCTTCTCCGAGGCCTACTACTGGTTGGGAGCGATGGACGATGTGCGGGTGTATAACCAGGCGCTCTCCCAAGAAGAGATCCTGGGAATCATGGGGCAGACGGCACCGATGGCCAAGCCGTTTTAGGACTGTCGAGACCGGATGGTCTCCGCAACAGATTTGTCTTCGTGGCTCCGGGGGATATGTCCTCCGGAGCCACGGTGCTTTTGGGGCTGTCCCGCCCGGGACCGATGGGGCGTTGCTCGGTCTTGGGGGATGCACCAGACTCCATTCGCCTTTCGTGCCGTTTTTCTGCAGTCTGCCCTCACTTCTCTTCCAAAACCGGGACGCGGATGCTATTTCCTTATGGATGGGCTCTTTCCGGACAGTGTCCGAACGCAGTGCAGAAGGGCCCTGTGGATATGTTCCGCCGACGATCGGGGGAGGGGGACGGCGGACCAGTGGTAGTGGTTCTGTGGGATCGGTATGAGCGAACACCAGCCAATCGACGGGCTGCCGGATATGTCACGGGCAGGTGAATTTCTCCGGCTGTATCAGGCCAACGAGCGGAGAATCTTTGGGTTCATCCTCGCCTTGGTGCCGCACTGGTCGGAAGCCGAAGATCTGCTTCAGGAGACCACGATGACCATGTGGTCGAAGTTTGAAACGTTCGAATCGGGCACGGACTTCGCCGCCTGGGCGATGTGCATCGCCCGATACCGGGTGATGAACCACCGCAGAAAGAAGCGCCACCAGCGAGTTCAGTTCAGCGATGAGGTCCTGGAGGCGATTGACGAGCGGGTGCGCAGCACGACAGTCGAATTGGACGCGTTTCGCGATGCGCTCGGCAGTTGCCTGCGAAAGCTGCCCGACCGCGATCGTGAGTTGATTGGCCTGCGGTACGAATGCGACGCGACCCCCAAGTCGGTGGCTCAGCGGCTCGGCCGCAGTGTCGACGCCGTGTACAAAGCCTTGAACCGTATTCACGTCCAGTTGTTCTACTGCATTCGTCGTACGCTCGCCATGGAGGGATCAGCATGACGGACGAGATGGCCGAACGCTCCGAGTTCTTCGAACTGCTTGGTGGGCTGTGCGAAGGGACCCTGACCGACGAGCGGTTCGCCGAGCTCGATCGCATGCTGGCCGCCGATCCCGCCGCGCGACAGTCATATGTGGAGTACATGCTGCTTTGCGCGGAGCTGCGCCGCTATCATGGCATGCGGGACGTCTCGAAAGGGGCGCCTGTGGCAATCGAAGGAATGGCGGAACTGCTGCCGTCGGTGGTGGACGAGATGCAGGACAATCCGATGAGTCTCGGCGACGTCGTCGAGCGGGACCGGGCAATGGCCGAGATGCGAGCGGCCGAAGAGGCGCGGCAGCGTGCCGAGGCCCATCGAGAGGCGATACGAAGGGCCGCCGATGATGCACTGGAACGATTCAAGGAGCAGGAACGCCTTCGTCGCGAGGAACTGGCCTATCGTGAGTATCTTGCCAGACGACGCCAACTGGCGCTGAGCGTGTTTGCGGTGGTGGTTCTGTTGGTTTCTGCTGCGCTGGTGTGGGTCTCCCGATGGCCGGATCGGACTACGTCTTCGCCCGCATCGATGCCGGCAGTCCCGCCCGTGGTGGCCACGATTGTGCGATCGAGTAATGCGCGGTGGGACCTCGCTAGTGTTTCAACGGCCGGGGGCACGGTCCTGAGGGCATCGTCGATGTTCCTGATGCAGGGACTGGTCGAAATGGTGTTCGAAGGCGGCGCCGAGGTGCTCGTTCAGGCGCCGGCCGTGCTGCGGCTGGAGAGTGGCGACCAGATGTTCCTCCATTCGGGCGCCGTGTCTGTGGCAATCGACGAGGACTCGACGGGTTTCATCGTACGCACGCCGACCGGAACGGTCGTCGATTACGGTACGGAGTTCGGCGTTATCGTCAGCCGCAGCGGAGAGACCGAGGCGATCGTCCACAAAGGCAAGGTGGGAATTCGCAGCGGTTCGGACCCTGTTCGTTCGGGGACGTCGACGATCCTGAACACCGGTCAAGCCGGCGCTGTCGATGGTACCGGCAACGTGCTGCCCAGGGCGTATGTTCCCAGCCAGATCGTGCGGGAGATGCCGGTGCATCCGAGCTTCGGCATTCCCGGCAGACGTCTGGATCTGGCCGACGTCATCGGCGGAGGCAACGGCTTTGGTACCGGCCAGGCCACGTCAGCCATTTGTCCTGCCACCGGGGGGCATGTTCGCCCGGTAGAGACAGATCGCCACGGAACGCACCAGTATGCTTCGGTTCACTGGAATCGCTACGTGGACGGCGTGTTCGTCCCCAATGGGATCGAGCCGCAGATTGTCAGCTCCGCCGGCCATACGTTCGACGAATGTCCGGCCACGAACGGCGTGTACTACCTGGAGATCACCAACATAGGCGATGCAGACTGCGGCAGGCAAGTGCTGGGCGGACAGGTCCATGGATCGCCTGAGCAGCCCTGTATCCTCATGCACGCGAATCTCGGCATCACGTTCGATCTGGCCGAGATTGCCTCGCGCAACGCGGGACTTCGAATCGAGCGGTTTCGATCCGCTTATGGTGTGTCGGAATCCGCCACAAGCCGTCGCTGCAACGCGGACTTCTGGGTCCTCGTCGACGGTCGGGTTCGCTTTGCCCAAACCGGTGTGAAGGTCAAGGGAATCGCAGGCCAGATCGACGTGCCGCTGAAGGAAACAGACCGGTTTCTTACGTTGGTCACGACGGATGGCGGAGACGCCGACATCGTCGGCTTGCGGGGAACCGATAGCGACTGGTGTGTTTTTGTCGAGCCGAACCTCGAACTGGCCCCGTCCGCTGACGGGGTTTCCACCCAGGAAATTGGAGTACTGAAATGAGAGCTTGCGGGCCGCCACATGGGCGACCGCGAAAATGACAGACGATATCAACGAACAGACAGCAGGGTGCAGGCCGGGCGGTCTTGCGTTTGGTTTGTTCTTGGGAAGGAGGTGGGTCGGAGGGCATTGTCGCGCTGGTTCTGAGCACGCAATCGGTCGGACGGATCTGTGGTCCCAGTGTTGGTAGGCGTTCGCCGACGCACGGATTGATGATCCAGCCGACCTTGCTGAAACGGGGGATGGTCTCAATCTTGGATGAAGGAGGTACGTATGTCGCGTAAATATGTGTCTTGGATTTGTGTGGTGGCGCTGCTCGCCGTCTGGGTCGGTCAGGCCATGGCCGCCGGCCCGATGCCGTTGGTCTACTACCCTTTCAATGAACTGGAGGGTACGGTCCCCGATGCGTCAGGCAATGGTCTGGACGGCGCGCCCAACGGGGGTCTGGAGTTGGTCGCCGGCGGATACGACGGAAGGTGCTACTCGTTTAATGGGAGCAACAGCTACGTTGAGTTGAATCGCCCGGTCCAGGACAGTTTCACACTGGCGGCCTGGATCAAGACGGAAACCACCGGCTTGGCCGGCACGCAGGCCTACCAGGGCAGCGGTCTATTTTGGTCGGACGTCGCCGGGACAGCCAATGACTTCGTCGTCGCCGTCCTCGGCACCAAACTGTCGTTCTTCACCGGGAATCCAGACGCCTCCGTGAACTCGAACGGTGACATCGTCACGAGCGATTGGGTGCACATCGCGGCCGTTCGGGACACTGCGGCCGGGGCGATCAGCGTTTACATCAATGGTGCGCTTGACAACAGTGTCGCTCACGCGAATACAGGCCCGCTGGATGCGCAGCCGCTCTTGGCCATCGGAGCAAACACGCTCGATTCCCGGTACTACACCGGACTGATGGATGACGTGAAGATTTACGACGTGGCCCTGGCGGAAGCGGAGGTTCGACAGGCCATGAAGGCCGGCCTGCGCGTCGAATTTGCGAGTGACCCCGTTCCGGCGGATGGGCAGGGCGATGTGCCTCGGGATGTGGTGCTCCAGTGGAAGGCGGGGGAGTTTGCGGCGGCGCATGATGTGTATTTTGGCACGTCGTTCGACGACGTCAATACGGCCGGGCAGGCCAATCCGCTGGGCGCGCTGGTCAGTCAGGGCCAGAGCGGTACGAGCTACGATCCCGCCGGCATGCTGGACTTCGGGCAGACCTACTACTGGCGCATCGATGAGGTCAACGCCGCGCCGGACAACACGATCTTCAAAGGCGATGTCTGGAGCTTTACCGCCGAGCCGCTGGCCTATCCGATCGCGAACGTCGTCGCGACGAGCAACGCCGTCTCCGAGCCGGGAGCGGGCCCCGAGAACGCCGTCAACGGTTCCGGACTCAGCACGGCCGGTCAGCATTCGACCGACAGTGGCGACATGTGGGTCGGCGGCACCGGCGGGGCTGAGCCGGTGTGGATTCAGTTCGAGTTCGACAAGGTCTATCTGCTGCACGAGCTTCAGGTCTGGAACTACAACGTGATCTTCGAGCTGATGCTGGGCTTCGGGTTCAAGGACGTTACGATCGAACACTCCGAGGACGGCGAGTCCTGGACCACGTTCGGGGACGTTCAATTCGCCCAGGCGACGGCCAAGACCAGTTACACCGCCAATACGACGGTGGATCTGAGCGGTGTGGCGGCCCGATTCGTCCGTTTGACCGCCAACAGCGCCTGGGGCGCGACGGGCCAGTTCGGCCTCAGCGAGGTGCAGTTCCTGTTCGTTCCGGTCCAGGCCCGCGAGCCGCAGCCCGAGGCGGGGGCTGTCGATGTGAGCGTCGGTGCGATCCTCGATTGGCGGTCCGGCCGACAGGCGGCATCGCACGAGGTGTATCTGGGCACGGAGGAGGTGGCGGTGATCGACGGGACGGCCCTGGCCGGCACGGTCGGCCAGAGCCAGTACGATCCGGCGACGCTCGATCTCGATGCGACGTACTACTGGCGGATCGACGAGGTCAATGAGGCCGAGGCGATTGCCTCGTGGGCCGGCGAGATCTGGAGCTTCTCAACGCAGCCGTTCATCGTCATCGACAATTTCGAGAGCTATACCGATGACATCGACGCCGGCGAGGCGATCTTCGACACGTGGCTGGACGGCTGGGTCAACGGGACCGGCTCGACGGTTGGGTATCTCAGCACCCCGTTCGCCGAGCGTACGACCGTGCACGGCGGCCATCAGTCGATGCCGCTGTTCTACGAGGGCAACTCGCGGACCGACTTGACGATGGACACCCAGGACTGGACGGCCGGCGGAGCGACGACGCTGGTGGTGTACTTCCGCGGCGGGATCGACAACGGCGCGGGCCAGTTCTATGCGACGGTCAACGGCACCAAGGTGACGTATCCGGGCGTGCTGACCAGCCCGGTGTGGAAGCAGTGGAACATCGACCTGGCGTCGCTGGGGACGAACCTGACGAGCGTTACGTCGTTCAGTTTGGGCGTGGACGGCAGCGGCTCGGGCCTGTTGTTCGTTGATGACATCCGTCTGCATCGGGTGGCGCCGGAGCCGGTCGTTCCAGCCGATCCGGGTACGACAGGTCTGCTGGCGTCGTATGCGTTCGAGAACAACGTGCAGGACGGCTCGGGCAACGGCTACCACGGCACGGCATTCAACGACCCGGCGTATCTGGCCTCGCGGCCGGGCCAGGGTCAGGCGATCAACTTCGACGGCTTCGCCGACTACGTCGAACTGCCCATCGGTCCGGCCATGGGCACGCTGAGCAGCGCGACCGTGGCGATGTGGGTGGACTTCTCGGCGGCGAGCGGTTCGTGGGTGCGGATCTTCGATTTCGGCAACAGCAGCACGACGGGGTACATGTTTCTGTGTCCTCGGGGCAGCACGAGCGGCCCGATGCGGTTTGCGATCACGCCGGCGGGCGGTACGAGCGAGTCGATCATTGAGACATCCCGCCAGTTGCCGACGGACGACTGGCACCACGTGGCGGTGGTGATCGACAGCGCGACGATGACTGTCGATATCTATGTCGATGGCGAGGTGGCCGGCAGCGGTGCGACGGAAACGCTTCCTGCGGATCTGGGCGCTACGACGCAGAACTGGCTGGCGCGGTCGCAGTACACGGCTGACGCCTACTTCGCCGGCTCGCTGGATGACTTGATGATCTACAGCCGGACCCTCTCGCCCGGCGAGATTCGCTACCTGGCCGGCGACCGGTAGAATCGCCTCCGGCGAGCGACCCCTCGCCATATGATTGCATGACCAACCGGGCCTGCACTTCAACGGTGCAGGCCCGGACTCTATCATGCCACGTCTGTTGCCGCGGGATGTGGCCAAGCCCTTGTGGTCTTATCGGCAGCGTGAAATACGGAAAAGGGCTATCCTATTGACTCCAGTAGCCCCAATATGTAGTGTGTGGAGGGTATGGAAGACTACCCTCGAAATCAAGCGGAATTTGAGTCTCGCTTCGCTACGGAAGCGGCTTGTGAAACCTACCTGCTGAAGCTTCGGTGGCCGGACGGTTTCGTTTGTCCGCGATGCAGTGGACGTCAAGGCTGGGTTACCCAACGAGGGTTGGTTGTGTGTAAGGATTGCGGTTATCAGAGTTCTCTTCGGGCCGGGACGATCTTCGAGGGCTCGCATAAGCCCTTGGGCCTGTGGTTTCGGGCAATGTGGTATTTGACCGGAGCCAAGAACGGCGCCAGTGCGGTGACGATCCAGAGGGTCCTGGGCCTGGGAAGCTACCAAACCGCGTGGACATGGCTGCACAAGTTGCGTCGCGCGATGGTGACGCCCGGGCGCGAGCGTCTGCGAGGAGACGTCGAGGTCGACGAAACCTTCCTCGGTGCCCCGGAAGAGGGTCGTCATGGTCGTCGTATGCTCCGCAAGACCATGGTGGTGGTCGCGGCGGAGCGTAAAGCCAAAGGTATTGGACGAATCCGCATGCGTCGGGTGCCGGACGGCAAGGCCAAGAGCCTTCATCCTTTTGTCGTGGACGTGATCGAGCCGGGCAGCGTCTTGCATACGGACGACTGGCAGGGCTACGCCGGCTTGGAGACCCGGGGATACCGACGCCAAGCCGCGAATATCGCCCGCAGTGGCAAGACTGCTTCGGAGGTCTTGCCGGGCGTACATCGGGTGGTCTCGCTGCTGAAGCGATGGCTGATGGGAACGCATCAGGGTGCCGTCCGTCATGAGTATTTGGATTACTACCTGGACGAATTCACCTTTCGGTTCAACCGAAGAACTTCCCGCTCACGGGGAAAGCTGTTCTATCGGTTGATGCAAAACGCGGTCCGCGTGCCGCCGATGCCGTATCAGAATCTAATCCGACCGGCCCACGGAAGCGCGGCCCCACGCGACCACAACATATAGTAGATACTGGAGTCAATAGGATAGCCCTTATACGGAATTCTGGTCCCCGAAACTACAAAACTGTTGATGCGTCGCCTGGAAACTACAAAACGGTAGATTCAGTGTTGTCGTCACCTTTCGATTGGGCCTCTGCAAGATGCTGTCAGTGCTGTAGATACAAAAACACCGGACCTTGCAGGCGTCATTGGCACGGCTCTTGTTCCTGAGAGCCTGTAAGTGATGGTCTTGGATTCGGCGAACGTTTTCGCCGAGGCAACAATGGTCCGATGTGGAGGCACGACAGAAGTGATGGCGGAACGAAGAAGGTGTGTTTGGCGGCCGGGCTGGCGGTCTGTCGCGACATGGTTAGGTGTATTGCTTGCGGCCGGCACCGCGTCGGCGGCCGAGGAAGGGCCGACGGCGCAGTCGCTGGAGCAGGGACTGAATACAGTTTGGGTCCTGATCGCGGCGTTTCTGGTATTCTTCATGCAGGCCGGCTTCGGCATGGTCGAAACCGGGTTCATCCGGGCCAAGAACGCCTGCAACATCCTCACCAAGAACTTCCTGGATTTCTGCATGGCATCGCTGGGCTTCTTTCTCATCGGCTATGGGCTGATGTTTGGCAACGGCAACGGCCTGGTCGGCACACAGGGCTGGTGCCTTGGCGGGCTGGAAACGACCGTTGGCGGAATTCCGTTGTATGCCTTCTGGCTGTTCCAGGCGGCGTTCTGCGGGGCGGCCGCGACCATCGTGGCCGGCGGCATGGCTGAGCGGATGAAATTTCCCGCCTACCTGATCTACTCGTTCATCATCTCGGCGTTGGTCTACCCGATCGTTGGCCACTGGATCTGGGGTGGTGGCTGGCTGTCGAAGCTGGGTTTCGCTGACTTCGCCGGATCGACGGTCGTCCATACGGTCGGCGGTATCGCAGCCCTGATGGGCACCGCGATCCTCAAACCCCGGGAGGGCAAGTACGACGCGCAAGGCAAGCCGAACGTACTGGCCGGTCACAGCATCCCGCTGGCGTCGTTGGGGGTGTTCATCCTCTGGTTCGGCTGGTTCGGGTTCAACGCGGGCTCGACACTGGGTGTGGGCGACGGCACGCTGATCGGACTGGTGGCGATGAACACGAACCTGGCGGCGGCCACGGGCGGCATCGCAGCGATGCTGACCGTCTGGAAGCGGTTCGGAAAGCCGGACCTGTCGATGGCGATGAACGGCGCCCTGGCTGGTTTGGTGGCGATCACCGCACCGTGCGCCTACGTCGCCCCGTGGGCGGCGCTGGTTATCGGGGCCGTGGCGGGCTTCGTCGTGGTCCGCGGAGTCGAGCTGCTCGACCGGTTCCGAATCGACGACCCCGTCGGCGCCGTCCCGGTTCATGGCATGTGCGGGATCCTCGGCACGCTGAGCATCGGCATTTTCGGAAAGGCCTCGTTGGGCTTGGCCCATAACGGCCTGATTTACGGGGGCAACCCGACGCAACTGGCGATTCAGGCGCTCGGCAGCCTCAGCGCCGTGCTCTTTGTAGCGCTCAGCATGGGGGCGGTCTTCAAGCTGATCGATCGTACGATCGGACTGCGGGTCAGTCGCGATGAAGAGCTGCGAGGGCTCGACATCGGAGAGCACGGCATGGAGGCATACGCCGGGTTCCAGGTGTTCACCACGAGCTAACACACGCCAGGGCATGGGAGCAAACAGATGAAACTGATCGTTGCCTATATTCAGCCGCACAAACTCAACGATGTGAAACGGTCCCTGTACAAGGCCGAAGTCCACAAGATGTCCGTGACCAATGCGCTGGGCTGCGGGGCCCAGCGCGGGTATCAGGAGAGCTACCGCGGCATCAAATTCGAGGTCAATCTGCTCAAGAAGGTGCGGATCGAGATCGGAGTCAATGAGGATTTCGTCGATCGGACGATCGAAGCCATCATCGCCGGGGCGCGAACCGGTCAGATCGGTGATGGGAAGATCTTCGTGCTGGACTTGCCCGAGTGCATTCGCATTCGTACGGGCGAACGCGGCGGCGATGCCATCGGGTAGGCAAAACCTGGGTTCGCGCACCGGGCGAACGCGTCGCAAAAACCGCCATGAGCCATCATCGTCTGTGCCCACTTGGTGGGCACGCGATCCGAGCCTCGTCCTTCTGGGCGAGGCTCGGTTATTCCACGAGGCGTCCTGGTCTACAATTTTGTACTGCTCTGGTCAAGGCATCGACATAAATGTGGTTTCCTGTTCCCGCTAGTTATCTTGGGATGTTTCTGTAAGTATATTCATTTTAACTGCTTAGGTATTATTGTGCCCGGTGCAGGGGATTGGCACGAGGGTTGCTAAGAATCGTGTAGTATGTGTCGGAGTCGCACCCGGCGCAGATGACAACAGACGATGATGGAGTCTGAAGCGATGATCGGTGGCAAGAACCAGACGTTCTGGTTGGTGAGGGGTTCTCATATCCGGCTGCGGCGGGGGCGCGCACCGGTGCGTCATGCGCAATGGCATTGGGTTACGGGTGAGGCTTGTTGGTCGCCGACGGATTCTGCTGGGGAAACCGCCCGGCGCCGCGAGCCTCGCCCTTTGTTGACAGCCCTGCGCCACAGGGATAGCATGCAAGCCGCATTCATCGTTGCAGCGGAGGCCAGAGCATTGGCAGGCATTTCAGAGAGCGTCTGTGTGCGGCTTGTGTCGTGAAACGACGGTGGCCGTCTGTCGGACGGCGCAGATGGGATTGACCAGGAATCAATGGGATGGCAATTGAGGAGTCAAAGATGTCGATTACAGTCAATGATTCGTTCGGACGCAACGTGTTCAACGAGGCGACGATGCGGGAGTGTCTCCCGAAGAACGTGTTCCGCTCACTCAAAAGAACGCTGGACGGCGCGCAGCCGCTGGATCCCGTGACCGCCGACGTGATCGCCAACGCCATGAAGGACTGGGCCATCGCCAAGGGCGCGACGCACTATTGTCACTGGTTCCAGCCGATGACCGGCCTGACGGCCGAGAAGCACGATGCGTTCATTTCGCCGACGCCCGACGGCCGCACGATCATGGAGTTCAGCGGCAAGGAGCTGATCAAGGGCGAGCCCGATGCCTCGTCGTTTCCCTCCGGCGGTCTGCGGGCCACGTTCGAGGCCCGGGGCTATACGGCGTGGGATTGCACCTCGCCCGTGTTCGTCAAGGAGAACGGCAAGAACATCACACTGTACATTCCCAGCGCGTTCTGCTCGTATACGGGCGATGCCCTGGACAAGAAGACGCCGCTGCTGCGTTCGATGGACGCGCTGAACAAGCAGGCAGTTCGCGTCCTGAAGGCCCTGGGCAACACGAGCAGTTCGCGGGTCACGGCGACGATGGGGCCCGAGCAGGAGTACTTCCTGATCGATCAGGAATTCTACAAGAAACGTCTGGATCTGGTTCTGGCCGGACGGACGCTGTTCGGCGCCAAGCCCCCGCGCGGACAGGAACTGGAGGACCACTATTTCGGCTCGCTGCACGAGCGCGTGGCCAACTTCATGAACGAAGTCAACAACGAACTGTGGAAACTCGGCGTCACCGCCAAGACCCAGCACAACGAGGTCGCGCCGGCGCAGTACGAATTGGCCCCGGTCTTCTCCACGGCCAACGTGGCCGCGGACCACAACCAGGTGACCATGGACACCCTGCAGAAGGTGGCGTTGCATCACGGGTTCGTGTGCCTGCTGCACGAGAAGCCGTTCGCCGGGGTCAACGGTTCGGGAAAGCACAACAACTGGAGCATGGTGACCGACGATGGGATCAATCTGCTCGACCCGGGTGACACGCCGCACGACAACATGGTTTTCCTCGTGATGCTTTGTGCTGTCGTCAAGGCGGTAGACAAGTACGCGATGCTGCTCCGCGCCAGCGTGGCCAACGCGGGCAACGAGCATCGGCTCGGCGCCAACGAGGCGCCGCCGGCGATCGTGTCGGTCTTCCTCGGCGACCAGTTGACCGACATCTTCGAGCAACTGGCCAAGGGCCCGGCTAAAAGCAGCAAGGTCGGCGGACAGCTCAAGCTCGGCGTCTCGACCCTGCCGCCGCTGCCGAAGGACTGTACGGACCGCAACCGGACCTCGCCGTTCGCCTTCACGGGCAACAAGTTCGAGTTCCGCATGGTCGGCTCGACCCAGTCCGTCTCAGGCCCCAGCTTCGTGATCAATACGATCGTGGCCGACGCCCTCTGTGACATCGCTGACGAGCTGGAGAAAGCCCGCGACGTCAAGGCGACCGCGCAGAAGATCCTGCAGGACATCGCCGTCAAGCACGCCCGGATTCTGTTCAACGGCGACAACTACACGGCCGAGTGGGTGGCCGAAGCAGAGAGACGCGGGTTGTCGAACATCCGCTCGACCGTCGAATCGCTCAAGGGCATCCCTTCAGAAGAGAACCTTGCGCTGTTCAGCAAGCATGCCGTGCTCTCGGGGCAGGAGCTCAAGGCGCGGACGGAGATTCTGCTCGAGGTCTACAGCCGACAGATCAACATCGAGGCGCAGACCATGCTGAGCATCGCCAAGCGGCAGATTCTCCCGGCGTCCTGCGAGTACTCCGCTCGCTTGGCGGCCGCCGTGGCGGCGGTTTCCGGAGTGGGCGGCAACGCCGAGACCCAGAGCAAGATGCTCGCGCGTGTCTGTGAACTCGTCACGACCTTGGAGAATGGGATCGGCAAGCTGGAAGAAGCCACCGCCAAGGCAGCCGCGACGACCGGTTGTGAGGCCCATGCCGAGAGCTACGCGCACGATGTGCTGCCGGCGATGAGCGTTGTTCGGGCGGCAGCCGACGAACTGGAGACCCTGGTCGACGCCAAGCTCTGGCCGCTGCCGATTTACGCAGAGATGCTGTTCCTGAGATAGTGCGTTGTTAATTCTTGCTCGTGGGGGCGATCCGCCGCTGGCGGACGTCGCCCCCACGGGCATTGATGGGGCCCGGCGAGAGGAAGGGGCTTGCTTTTTGTTCCTGGGCGGCGTAGATTTGTCGCGCATGGAACTGGCGATTGAGACAAGCGGATTAACGCGTCGCTTCGGTGATCTGACGGCCGTGGACGGTCTGGATCTGCACGTCCGGACCGGGACGTTCTACGGCTTTCTCGGTCCCAACGGCGCCGGCAAATCCACCACGATCAAGATGCTGACGGGTCTGCTGGCCCCCAGTTCGGGGTCCATGCGCGTCCTGGGCGAAGACACGAGCGATCTGCGTCGGGCCCACGAGGTCAAGCGGCGGATCGGCGTGGTGCCCGAGGACCTGGCCCTGTTCGACAACCTGACCGGGCGGGAGTACCTGACGTTCGTCGGGCGGATGTACCAGTTGCCCGCGGCGGTGGTGCGCGAGCGCTGCGACGAACTGCTGGCGATGATGACGCTGGCGCACGAGGATGCGAAGCTGACGGTCGAGTATTCGCACGGCATGAAGAAGAAGCTGGCACTGGCAGCCGCGCTGATCCCCAATCCCGACCTGTTGTTTCTGGACGAACCATTCGAGGGCATCGATGCCGTTTCGTCAGCCGTACTGCGTGACACGCTGAGGCAGTGCGTCCGCCGGGGCGCGACCGTATTCCTGACCTCCCACGTGCTGGAGATCGTCGAGAAGCTGTGCACGGACGTCGGGATCGTCGCCCAGGGCCGGCTCGTGCACCAATCCACGATGGACGAGATTCGCCAGGGCGGTTCGCTGGAACAGCGATTCCTCGAAGTCGTCGGAAGCGACCACATCGAACGGCAGAAGCTCAGTTGGCTGGAGGCGTAGATGGACACCGACCAACTGCGCACGATTCTGTGGTTGCGCTGGCGCCTGAGCCGTAACCAATGGGCACGGGCCGGCCGCGTCGCGGCCGTTTTCACGCTGATTGTGGTTGCCCTCGGATTGGCCGCCGGCGCCGGTGGCGCGCTGGCGGGTCTCCTGGCGGGGGGCTTGGCCCTGCCGAAGGTCCCACCGACCATGCTGCTGGCCATCTGGGATGCGGTGATCGTCGTGTTCCTGTTCTTCTGCATGATGTCCATCGTCTCGGAGATTCAGCGTTCCGAGACGATCGACATCGGACGCATGTTGCACCTGCCGATCTCGTTGAGGCAGATCTTCGTCATCAATTACCTTGCTTCGCATCTGTCCCTGAGCGTTATCCTGTTCGTTCCCGGCATGATCGGATTGGCCCTGGGACTGACTCTGGGCAGGGGCCTGGTCATGCTTTGGCTGCTGCCGCTGGTGATCGGCTTCGTCTTCAT
>Ga0209312_1001193_pt1 | contig 19842 bp, 14 predicted proteins | sample BioC13SIPDNA_4_FD_185744 | JGI IMG/M metagenome (GOLD analysis project Ga0209312, IMG submission 185744) | Anaerobic biogas reactor microbial communites from Washington, USA - Biogas_R1_B C13 SIP DNA (SPAdes) (version 2) | ecosystem: Engineered > Bioreactor > Anaerobic > Unclassified | place... | reverse complement strand
TTTCGCACCCCGCCACGGCCTGAGCAAGTTCCTCCTTCTTGACAATGTGGTATTGCTTTCCGCCCCCAAACACCCGCATTTCCGACTTGGTTTGGCGCTTCCGCAAGTACATGAAGCCCACCTTGCGGAGGTTGCGTTCGAGTTCGATCTGGCAACGGTCGTTCGCCATAAGGTCCGATGGCCTGATGGCATTTTGCCAGTTAGTGCCGGCCACGATGCTGGATACCAGCGTGTCAAAACCATCCTGCTCATTCTCATCTCTGGGAATTTGAATGACCTTAACGAGCACACTGGCCTTGGCTGCCAGTTTGGGATGGGCGGCCAATGTGCGTGTCGTTTGTTGACCGTTAATGACCTGTGGATTGGAGACCTGAAGGATGTCAGTACCTCGGTGACTGCGCAGCTCAGCGTGATCGCAGACCATCGTGATGCCGTTGTTGAAGTAGAAGAAGTGTTCCGGTTCGTCATCCAAAGTCGCCACCATACCTTCATTGACGGCAGTCGAGTGACCGAGAAACCCCCGAATGTTGCGTGCGAACAGGCGGACGCCGGTGGACTCGAAGACTGACGCCACCGCATCGCCACGCATGGAGAAGACCCAAGATTCGATCTTTGTACGGTGGTCATATCGTTGAGAGACACCATTGACCCTCACGTTTGCCCCTGCTTCCATCTCCAAGGCAAGCGTCGGAATAGGCGGGGCCACACCGTCAAGGTAGTCCCGAACGAGGAGCATGACGCGTTTGCCGGCAATAACGTCTATATGGGCATCGCACCGGGCCTTTCTAACGAGTTGCTGCACATCCTTGATAACAGAAGTGGAGCAATTGCCAAGTGTCACGTAGCTGAGACGGAGTCGGTAGTTGTTCCCGAGCACACGCTTGCGGGCCTGACGAAGGTGTTCTGCGACGCTTGGGTCAGTTGTCTTTATGAAGTCACTGAACGCACGTTCATCGGGTTCCGATAGCCTTGTGGCCAGCTCTGCAAGGCTAATAACGTCCGCGCGCTTTTCTGCTCTGCCACCAATTTGTTCGCGGTACTTTGCCTGAACAATGAAGACCGTCTTGGCCGGATTGTCGATCAGAATGCCATCTACACCTTTGTCCCTGGATGTACCTGTCACGGCGTTAGCTGCTTCGGACTCACTTTCCGTTATGTAGGCACGCAAGAACCACAGGGTGAACAAGTCATCCTTGGCCAAGCTGGGAAACCGGTCATGCAGATCTGCCAGTGTATCTCGTAGATCCTTGATTGTTACTGCCTTTGCTGTTATTCGTTGCGCCATGGATTCCTCTCAACCATATCAACAGCCTAATCTCGTCCTCTATGGTGTCGAATTGTGTTCTCCGCGTCCCACGGATCGGCAATCTCTATGAAATCCCACCGACCGAAGCCGCCGTGGTTGTTCACGGCGGGAATCCATAGCGTTCGGGCGGCGCTGACCTTGGCGGCCTTGTCCTTCTTCTTTTCCCCGGTGACTTCGATCAGCAGGTTCAACAGGTCGTCGGGGCCGTGGCCGTCGTCGAGGCAGGCGATGAAGTCCGGGACGTAGTTCTTCGCCTCGCCGCCGAACGAATAGGGAATCAGGAAGCCGAGATTGTGGTTCTTCACGTAGCGGACGACCTCGTCCATCTCTTCGAGCGTCTGCGCCAGCTTCTGCTCCCAGGAATCGGTGTCGGCGACCACGTGCGAGACGTGGCACTTGTCGGCCCGCGTGGCATAGACCGGGCGGGTCGTGTCGAAATCGACGTAGCGGGTCGAGCCGATGGTGTCGTAGGGCCGCAGGATGGGCTTCAGGACCGCCTGGCCGTCATTCGACGCGACAATGGCCTTGTAGATGCGGTCGGCGGCATCGTGGGCGAATTCGATCAGCAGCAGCAACTGGGGGAAAGTGTTGTCCTTCAAGACGACGCACTCGGCCAGCCAGCGTTTGGCGATGTCGAGCACCTGCGGGAACAGCCACGATTTGACTTCGCCATCGAACTTGTGCTCTTTCGGTCGGTCGGTCCGCTCTTCGCCGTCCTGCCGGAAATACTTCTCCAGTGTGAGCTTGGCCAGCAGAAAGGCGACCTCGTTGGGCCGGCGGCGTTTCAGATCGTCGAGCGTGTGGATGCTGGATTCACCCACGATGGGGGCATTTTCGGTCTTGGTCGGGATGTCCGCCGTCGAGAGGGCCAGCTTCGAGTCCTCGGTGAATCTCGCGGTGATCCGCTCGCCGTCCAGATCGTAGCGGTAGCCGAGCAGGCGGGGGAAGGTGATCTCGCAGGCGATGCGACCCTCCAGGGCGCGGACGCGGGTGGGAATCGGGCCGGGCTTGGGGTCTTTGGTCGATCCGCTGCACGGGATGAACGAGAAGGGAACGCCATAGACCTCGGCATATTCCGGCTCGAACCGGCCATCGTCGTTGGTGGCGTAGCTCATACGCCGCAGCGCCCGACCGACCACCTGCTCGCACAGCAGTTGCGTGCCGAAGGCCCGGACGCCGAGAATATGCGTGACGGTGTTGGCATCCCAACCTTCGGTCAGCATCGAGACGCTGACGACACACTTGATGTGTTCGCCGAGCTTGCCGGCCTTGCCGACCGTATTCATCACTTCGCGGAGCAGGTCTTCGTCGGTCAGGTTCTCGGCATCGCGGCCGGGGAAGCGGATGCGGTATTCGGTTTTGAACTCGTCGATCTCGCGGGCAGCGATTCGTTTGAAGTCGGCGCTCATCGCGTCGCCCGATTCGAGTTGCTGGCTATCTACCAGGATCGTGTTGGGTCGCGTGAGCCAGCCGCCACGGTCATCGTCGTTACGGAAGATGGGCAGGTGTCCTGCCTGAGCGATGGTCCGATCTCCGATCTGCTTTTCCCAACCGGCGATGTAATCGAAGACACGTTTCGATGTGTTCGTGTTGTTGCAGACGACGATGAATACTGGCGGTGTCGCCCCCTTAGCCCTGTTCTCGGCACTGTTCTCCCACAATCGATAGTACTTCTCGTAGTTGCCATAGAGACTATGGAGGGCTCCCTCAAGGGCAGCTGGAAGACTTGGTTCGCCACTGACCTTCTCCGTCTTTCTGCCCCTCTTTGATAGGCTAGGGTCCTCACGAATACGCAGCCACAAGTCGCGATAGGTGGGCTGCTCGCCCGTCATGGAATCGTCGGCCACGGGCACGCGCGGCACCTTGACGATCCCGGATTCGATGGCGTCGATCAGAGAGAAGTCGGATACGACCCACGGAAAGAGCAGACCTTCTCGATAACCCGAGCCGCGCAGGAAGAATGGCGTGGCGGACAGGTCATAGACGGTCTTGACGCCGATCTTGGCCTTCACCGCCTCGATGCCACTGATCCAGACGCGGGCCTCTTCATCGCGTTGCTTGGCCTCTTTGCGTTCGTCGCCGGTGAGCTTCACATCGTCGCCGTCGGGCTTGCGCCGATAGCAATGGTGGGCTTCATCGTTGATGACGACGATGTTCTTCTTGGTGCCGAGTTCGCGGCAGACCCGGCGAACCATCTGGTCCGGCGTCTCCGTGAACGCACTGGTCCCGCCCTCGGCGAGAATCGTCTTGGTGAGCTTGCCGGCCGCGACCTTCTCACGCGGCTTGAAGGCGTGGAAGTTGGTGATGAGGATCTTGGCCCGCCCAAGCTGCTCCATCGCCTGATTCGAGACGATGTCCCGCTGGCGATAGTAGTTCTGTGGGTCGTTGGGCAGCAGGACCCGCAGGCGGTCACGGATGGTAATGCCGGGCGTGATGATGAGGAACGTGTCGCCGAAACGGGCATCCTGGGGGTTGGCCAGCTTGTTCAAGGTGTGCCAGGCGATGAACATGCCCATGACCACGGTCTTGCCCGAGCCGGTAGCCATCTTGAAGGCCATCCGGGGCAGACCGGGATTCGACGAATCATTGGCATCGCGCAGTTCGTTGGCGATCCAGGTGTCGCCGTACTTGTGAGCGACCTCGGTCAGGTAGATGGCGGTTTCCAGGGCCTCGATCTGGCAGAAGAAGAGTTTCTTCTCACGGTCGGGATTGGTCCAGTAGGCGAGCAGACGGCTCGTGGTGGGCGTCACGCCGATGTAGCCGCCTTCCCGCCAGAGTTGGACGCGGGTACGGATCTGGTTGACGAGCTTGTTCTCCTCAATCCGGTCCTGGGTCCATTCGGTATCGAAGACAAGCTGCTTGGAGCCCTTCTTCTTGCGGGGCTGGGCGATGGGGACGAAGTACGAACTGGTCCGGCGGCCCTCGATGACCTCGTTGGTGATTCCCTCGTCGGTGAACTTGAAGTGCCGGCCCGGCTCCTGGAACGGCGAATTGATGACCGGATTCTCAATGACGACCTGCTTCACAGTACCGCGTTCTCCCTCAAGAAGACACCATCAATGTGAACCGCTTCTGGCCACCTTGCCGCCACGTCGTAACCTCTGAGTCTCTTTCGGACAGGGGATTCCGCCGAATCCCACAGGTAGTATCGGCCAAAACGGCCTCCGAATCCAGTGGTTCTTGGACCGTGGCCCGCCTGTCGGCGTCGGTTATCGGAACAGAAGGCCAAGGGGGCGAGGGGAGGGTTCCTTCCCGAGTTGTGCGCGCACACCCCTTGGCCGTCTTCCAAAGCGTCCGTGGCGGGCCGGATGTGGGTGGGAAGACCAGAGGAGACTGGCATCTTTTCGCGACCGGCGGTCTCCACCGACGTCGGCTTGCTGCCTTTTCCCGTAGGTCCGACCTGATTCTGTACAGCTTTCCTGGCCCCTTGGACATCTTACATGCCCTCGAAAGGCCCTGGCGGCGCTGCTTCTGTACGTTGTTGTCGTGTTCTCTGTACAGAATCAGCCGGGTCCGACGCAGCAGAGCTGCATGCCGGTGTACGCCGCCGCTTGAAGGAACGGACCGCGCGCGGTACAATGGAAATCGATATCCGCAGCCGGCGGCGCTTGGGGTTACCTCACCCGTGCCTCAAGCGTCGGCCGGCTCAACTGCAACGGGTGAGAACATGAGCACGAAACCGCAAGGACGCAAAGCCCAACACGACACGACGCCGGAGACGAACGCAGCCGGCCCCCCTCTGCGGGATGCGTTAACCACGGCCATCGCCACGCTCAACGATCTACAGGCGGAGCTTCGGAACGCCGAGCGGATCGTCAACGATGGTGAAGACCCCGAGGCGGCCAAGGAGCAATCCGCGAACGCCGAGAATGCCTTGCGACGGATACTGGACGACCCACCAGCGACCCATCTGCGACTGGCGCCAGAATCGGACCCTGTGAAACGTCGCATTGACGCGATGTTCGAGGACCCGCGACCTTCGCGAGCCGAGAGGCTTGTGGCAGTGCAGCAAGCCTTCATCGACCTGTTCCGCCCGTTGCCGCTGAAGCATCTTCGGGCCCTGGAAGCTCTGGTCAACAGCAAAGCCCTTCTGAGACAGCGAGACCAAGAGAACATCGCTACCGGTTTCACCATCGGCCAACTGAAGGCCCTCCTGTCAACGCAAATTGCCATTCGTCAACGCGATCTGCACAAGTCTCAGAGGGCCGCACGGTATCGCGTATTACGAGAAATAGACCTTCTCCTGGCTCCATACGAGGACTTCCTCAAGGCCACAGGTCTGTCGGGCTTGGTCGAGGCGATCCTGACCGAGTCGATTGACAGCATCCTCCATCAGTTCTGCAAACTGGAAGCCAAAGCGCAGACGGAGAAGCCGAGCCCGTCCAACCCTGGGGATCGAGCAGCAGACACTGAGACAACTCCCAGAGGGGGCAGAAAACCAGAGTACACCAAGCAGATGCTAGAACGGGCGGCCAAGACCTACGAGGCCCAATACGGAACGACGGGCGATTCAAAACAGGCATGGAGCAATGTTGCCGAGCTCTATGGGTTTCCGTCCGGCGATGCGGCAAGAGTCGCTGTTTCTCGAACAAAATGAACAGAATGAGTTTTGTTCATTCTGTTCAGAAAGAACAGTCTCGCCGATAAACATCACACCACGTAGCACTTACAGCACGTCGCTTGAAACTTTCCCACGCAATTTGCCTGGATTCCTGTTCGGTGTTTTCTTGTTTGCATGCAGACCACAGGATCAATCGCAAGGCAACTGGGACTTGATAAGGCGCTCGTTGCCTACCTAATTCGTAAGGGCAACATCCAGCCTATCGCCAAGGCCGGAATTGCTCGGATATTCGAGCCCGGGGCGGTCAAGCAGGTGGCCCGTCTGGCGACGCAGCACAACTTTCGGCGGGGCCTGGCAGCGAATCGGGGGGCGGGCGGATGATGCCGACCAGACCCCTTATCGTTCACGTTATTCTGGACGTAGAACTCAGTCCGACGGAACGTCTACTCCTGGCTTATCTCGCCTGGCGCCAAGGAGCAAATGGGGAGGCTTGGCCTTCACAGCGAACGATTGCCAAAGACCTAGGCCTAACCTGTGACGGCGTTCGTAAGATTGTGCGGCGGCTGGAAGCCAAGGGCAAGCTCTGTGTGAACCGCCCCCAAGGCGGCGGCCGAGGCCGTCGTATCCAGTACACCGTGACGACAGCGAAACCCCCGACTGCTATCGACCCTTTAGAGACCGAGAAACCCCCGACAACAGACGAGGGTTTGCCGGAAGAAACCCCCGACAGCCAGCCCAAGAAACCCCCGACAGCGAAGCCGCGCCATATAAGAAGAACACTACAGGGAACACAACAGAGTAAGAAGCGCACTTCCGCCAAGACATTCACCCCACCGACATCCAGGGAGGTCGAGGAATACGCGGAGTCGCTCGGCTATACGAATTTCCACAAGGGACAGGCCTTCATCGACTGCTATGCCCCCCGGGGTTGGCGCGACACGAAGGGCCGGCCCGTCCGTGACTGGAAGGCCAAACTTCGCAACGTCTGGCTCAAGGACCTGAAGAAGCCCCAGCGTGGCGACCCCGATTGGTTACCTACCGAGGAAGAAGCGAATGCCATCTATGAAGAATGCGCAAACACAAATTGAGCGGCAAAGCCGAGAAGCTCTCGAACACGAACTGAGGCAGGCCGGGGCCGAGATACGCGGCAGCGAGATTCGTTGCCCCTGGCACGACGACCGGCACGCCAGCGGATCGATCTGGCAGGATTCCGAGGGCGTGTGGCGGTTCAAGTGCCACGGTTGCGATGCTCGTGGGGATGTTTTCGACCTGCGAGCACTTAGATCAGGTCGGCCCGTCGGTGACGTTCTACGAGAGGCAAACGGGACCCGGCAACCGACGCAGGACCGAACCTCGAATGGCCCCAAGTACGAGCACGTCTTCGCCACCTTGGGCGACCTCCGCCTCGCCGTGGCTCGCGGCGGTCAGATCGAAGACGAGTACGCCTACGTGAATCCAGTCACGGGCGAGGCGGACCTTCTTGTCTTCCGACTGCGAACGGACCGGGGCAAGCAATTTCGACAGTGTCACCCGGTCCCAGGCGGTTGGGTAATGAAGGCCCCGTCGAAGCCCTGGCCGCTGTACAACCGCGCGGGAATCGCCGAGGCCGATCAGATCGTCGTGGTCGAGGGCGAGAAGTGCGCCGACGCGCTGATTGCTCTTGGCATCTGTGCGACCACGTCGCCTTGCGGAGCAGGCAAAGCTGCACACGCGGATTGGGGGCTGGTGGCTGGCAAGCCCCTCTACCTCTGGCCTGACAACGACGACGCAGGGCGTGCTCATATGCGGGATGTTGCCGGGATTCTGGCGAGGCTGGACCCGAGGCCTACGGTGTCGATGATCGAGCCGAACGACCTGGACCTGGGCGAGAAGGAAGACGCCTACGACTTCATCGAGCAATGCCGAGTGGCAGGTATAGACCCACGGCAGGCAGTCCTGGACGCCATAGAGCGGGCAAAGCCTACTGGACCGGTGGTCGAGTACGAAAAGCGTCTGCGCCGGATTGAAGCCGGCGAATTGGCTTGCCTGTCTCTACCCTGGCCGGAGGTGGACAAGCTGACCCGATTGGGAGCGCCGGGTAGGTTGACCGTGATCGCAGGCCGACAAGGCGCTGCAAAGAGCTTCTTCGCCCTGCAACTCCTGCGGTACTGGTTGGACTCGGGCATTTCGGTTTCGGCGTACTTCCTCGAAGGCGACATAGGGGACTTGATGGACCGGACCTTGGCGCAAGTGTCTGGCGTCGCCGATGTCACCGACCTGAATTGGCAGAAGGCGAACGCCGCGCTGATGCGGGAACTCACGGACAAGCACCGTGTAGACCTCGACCGGGTTGCTGGAGTGGTAACGGTGAGCGCGGGCCTGGGCCTTGAGACGCTCGAAGACCTGGCGGCCTGGGTCGAGGAGCAAGCCAAGGCCGGACGGCGGGCGATCATCATCGACCCTGTTTCGGCGGCGGTCCGCAAGGGGCAACCGTGGGTAGCGGACCCCGCGTTTGTGCGACGCGTCAAGCGGGCAGCGATTGACCATGAATGCAGCATCATTCTCGTGAGCCACCTGGTGAAGGGCGCAGACGAAGGCACACCCGACAAAGTGGCCGGATCGGCAGCCTACGGGCGATTCTCCGATTGCGTTTTGCAGATCATGCGACACGACAAGAAGACGAGTATGACCAAGAGCCCCCTGGGCCGGATGGAGATTGGGCACAACCAGACCATCTTCATCGAGAAGGCCAGAGCGCCGGGTACGGGTCTGAGGCTGGCCTTTGGGCTGACATCGGGACTCACGTTTGAGGAATACGGCGTAATCGTACGAAAGGCAAACTGATGAACGGAACACAGTGTTCGACCTGCCCACGACGCATGGGCATGGAGATTACCAAGGCGGCGGACCTGCCGGAGCACCTGGGCGACGTGTGGGTGGCCGAAGCGCTGATCGACGGCAACGGCGCCGTGACCTTCCACGTGGGCCGGCTGGTGGACGCTCTTGGCATGAATGAATTGCAGGTCCGCCACGGCTGGTCGAGCGGCTACGTGCCGTTCGCCTTGTGCTGGACCATGGACGAAGCATACGCCGCCTGCGAACGGATGAAACACCAGCAAGCTGAAAGGGCTGCTCTGGGCGAAGTCGAGCAGCCGGGCCAGACTGTGCCCCCAGAGGGGCAGCAACATGAAGCCGCATAAGGATACGGACGGCAAGGCGCACATTGTCCGGGCTGCCACCGAGTTCTGGCGGTGCTGGCCGCGACGGCGCCGTCGAAGACCTGGCGACAAACACAGATTGAAGACCACAAGCTGTAGGTGATATGGTGATTCGAGTAGAGCGAAATCCATCAACCAACGAACCGGCTGTCCCTCGCCTGGCCCTGCGTCCGCGCGATGCGGCGGTCGCCCTGGGGATCGGCGAGCGAACGCTTTGGCAGATGACCAAAGACGGTGATGTCCCGCACGTCAGGATTGGCAAGCTCGTCGTCTATCCGGTATACTCACTGCAACGCTGGTTAGAGGAAAAAGCCGCAGCAGCCGAAGCAAAGAAGGACGAGGACAATGGCAAGTCTCATATCTGACCCCAACGGGCGTAAGCGAATCCAATTCACTGGCCGCGACAAGGCTCGACGCACACTGCGTCTGGGCAAGTGCAGCCAACGCCAGGCCGAGACAATCAAGGTCCGGGTCGAGCAGTTGGTCCTGACGAGCACCGGCGCGGCCAACGTCGTTGACGCCGACACCGTGACGTGGCTGTCCGCCCTGGACGATGCGATGTATGGCAAGCTCGCTGCCGTTGGTCTGGTCGATCCACGAGAAGGCGACCGCAAGACCACCCTGGGGCCGTTCATCCAGAACTACATCGACAGCCGGGTGGATTTGAAGCACCGGACGAAGTGGATGTTGCGGCAGGCACAGCGCAGCCTGATCGCCTACTTCGGCGCGGACAAGGCTCTGCGAGACATCAATGAAGCGGACGCTGAGCTCTGGCGCTTGTCGATGGTGCAGGAAGGTCTGGCCGACGCGACGATCCGTAAGCGCTGCCAGCACGCCAAACAGTTCCTCGCCAGAGCCATGAAGGCCAAGCTCGTAGATATGAATCCCTTTGCCCCCCTGCCGTCGTCATCGAAACCCAACCCGGAGCGGATGGTGTTCGTCTCGCAGGCCGACATCGAGAAGGTGATTGCCTGCTGTCCCGATGTCCAGTGGAAGCTGATCTTCGCCCTGGCGCGGTATGGGGGCCTACGATGCCCGTCCGAGGTTCTGTCCCTACAGTGGCAGGATATCAACTGGGAAGCGGGTCGAATGCTGGTACGGTCAGTCAAGACTGAGCACCACGAAGGCAAGGAGTCGCGGCTTGTGCCGATCTTCGGAGAGCTGCGCCCCTACCTGCTGGCGGCATTCGAGGAGGCCGAGCCGGGCGACACGTACTGCATCACCCGCTATCGGCAGGACAATGCGAACCTGCGAACGCAGGCACATCGGATCATCCGGCGAGCGGGCCTAAAGCCCTGGCCCCGAACCTTCCAGAACCTCAGATCGTCCAGGGAAACCGAACTGACCGAGACATTCCCGCTTCACGTCGTCACCGCTTGGATCGGCAATTCGGCTTTGATCGCGTCGAAGCACTACCTGCAAGTGACCGACGAACACTTTGAGCGGGCCATTCAAGACATGCGTAAGCCGGAATTAACCACCCCAGAAGCGGCGCAAAATCCGACGCACATAATGCACGCGACGCAAAATCCGACGTCGCCAACTGCCGCCTCATGTCGCCACACGCCGCAAGAAAACCGCACTGGCGCCCCCGAAAACGATGACAGGCGACTTCTCGCGATATGTGGCGACACCCTGCGAGAATCACCTATAGCCCCAAGGGGATTCGAACCCCTGTCGCCGGGTTGAAAACCCGGTGTCCTAGACCTGCCTAGACGATGGGGCCAGCCGTGTTACATGCTTATGGCTTCAACGGGGCACGCGTCGATGCAAGCCCCGCAATCGATGCAGGAATCCGCGTCAACGACTGCTTTGCCATCCGCCATGCTGATCGCATTGCTGGGGCACTCCTCGACGCACGACTCACAACCGGTGCACTTCGCCTTATCCACTTCTGCCGGCATGTATTTACCCTTTCAAATAGGACTCAAATCACGATTGAGAAAGCACGGGATCATAACGCATTGCCGGCGCGATTACAAACCAAAATCTTCGCCAAAAAAATCGTCAGTAGACGGACCTCGGTCCCCGCAGGCAAGGCGTCGGTCTTCCAGGCCGGCCTGTGCAGTTACGCCGGGAAGCCTTGGAGGGTTCTTACCCCAAACCCCCATTGGGTCCCGGCCGAGAGTTGGGCAACGAGAAGGCGTCTGGGCGATCAGTTGGACAGAGCCGGCAGACCCGGCGACCATCCGGATCCGAGCGGGATTCTGGGCCTGCGAGCCTCGCGCGCCGCCGCGGCCATCGCCCTGACCAGATCGCTTGGGTCCGACTGGGCCATCCAGTCGAGGACCCTGTCGAACTCCTCGCCCTGAGTAGTGCCCAGAAGGTAGATCGCCATCATACGGACGGGCCATTGGCGACGATTGAGGTTCTTACCCACGGCCGCCGCCAGATCGGAATCGAGCGACATTGAGAGAAGGTCGGCCATCGCATTGACCTTCACAGGCCAGTCACTATCGTTCGGGCTCAACAGCAGTCCCGTCTCCTCCAGGAGGGCCGATCGCAACAGATTGGGCAGCCACGCGGCATACCGATAGGGATAGAGCGCGCCGTGCTGGGCCATTGCGTGCTGCTCTTTGAGCAGACCAGTGAACAATTGAGACGTGCGAATCTTCTGGGCCTCCAGGCCCGAAGAGAGACAGTCCATTCGACTGCGGACATAGGCGGCGGTGACATCGATCTTCGGACGCCGAACCGAGATCGTCATCGGTTCCAGCCCGGCGATCCCGCTGCGCACCTGGCCTTCCGGTGTCGTCACCGGGTCCAGATACAGGGTGAACTCGACGTCGAGGTTCGCCTGAGGATATGCCAGCAGGATCTGCTGAAGCGCCCCGACGGACAGAGGTACCGAGGCGCTCAGATTGCGGCCCGGGGGCACCGTCAGTGCGGTGCGAATCGCCTGAGAGACGAGGGCGGGAACCTGTCTTTGGATGTCACCCCCGATGCGGGCATCCACGCGAATCTGGCCGGTGAACAGGCCATTCTCCGTGACCACAAGAGGCTCGACGCCCTTGTTCACGATCGCCACGGTGGCCTCAATGTCCGTGCCGTAGGACAACTCGCTGCCGTGGACGTTGAACTGCGCCTCGATCCGGCCGGCCGGTGGCAGGAAGGACGGAACGACCGTCTGCCCGACGTTCTGCTGGAGGTAGGTGGTCATCGCGACCGGATCGACGGGCGGGACATACCGGCCTTCGATGGTCGTGAGCATCTCTCTGGCCCGTTCGGCAGCGAGCGATCCGGGGTCCTTCGCGATCGCCGATCGGAGCGTCGAAATGGCGCCGGCCCTGTCCTGCTCGACCAGTTGAACCTGGGCCTGCACGAGATCGGCGATCTGGTTGCGTTCGATCGATTGCAGTACGGGCTTGGCCCACTCCAGTTGGCCGTTCATGCTCAGTGCGTAGGCCAGCAGCGCCCCGGCAGCCGGCGAGGCTGGCTCGGCCGAATAGCTTTTGTTGGCCCAGTCCAGCGCCTTGACAGGATTCGGGTCGCCGAAACAGTAGTACCAGGCAAGGTCCCCGGCGGCCAACGGACGTGCCAGGATGACGCCGCCGGACTGACCCGGCCCCAGCGTCAGCAGCCGCTCGGCGGTCTGCTCGATCTGGGCAAACAGCCGTCGGGCCTCCTGCTCGTTTCCCATCCGGGCGGCTGCTCTTGCCGCAGTGGCCTCCAACATGATATCGAACTGTCCCTGCCGCCGGACGCTCTCGGCAATCTGGAGGCACACGCCCCTGCCACCTTCGGTGTTGTAGCAGGCCGTCGCCCACGGCAGATAGATATCGGCCGGCAGCGACTGGCTCGGGAACAGGTATCGGAACAGTTCGGCGCTGGATCGATGGGCCTCCGCGGCCAGTTCATGGAGCCCCAGCCGGCCTGCATACAGCGCGAAGTTCCGGACGGCCTCGAGGTCCAGCGGTTTCTCACGGAAGACCAGCCTGAGGTGTTCGAGATAGGCGGCCGGACCGATCTCATTCGGCGCGACTTCCGCCAACTTTGCGAATGCCACGGCATTGTACTTGTTGCTGTTGTAGGCCTGGACGAAGTAGAACCTCGCCCGCTGCCCGTCGCCCTTCTGCTGCATGATCAAGCCGAGGGCTGTCGCCAGTTCCGAATCGACCGCCGCGTTCTTGTTGCCGATCCGCCGGACCAACTCTTCCAGAAGCTTCTGCCGAGCCTCGTGACTGCCCTGGCGACCCAGAAGATACCGAATGGCATCGGCCACCACCGCGCGGTCGGCCCGTTCGTCCACATAGTCCTGTAATGCGGCCAACACCTGGACCGAGTAGTCCTTCGCGGTCGATCGCGTTGCCAGTCTCAGCAAGAGGGGCTCGACGTCCCTGGCCTGTGGGTCCAGCCATTTGGCGGCGATCAGCAGGACAATCGCCTGATCGATCGTGGACTGGCCCGGGTCCTCGGCCTGTATCCGCTCTCGGGCGATCTGCACGAATCGCGCTGCTGCCGATGGCGACTGGAGCCTGTCGAACGTGTCGGCCGGGCGCGCCGGCGTCGCTGGGGCGACGCCCTGCCACGGCGCGGTCTGCGCGCGGAGAGCCGTCGCGAACAGAGCCACGCTGAGCAGCGCCACGATCGACTTGTCCTTGAGCATTCACTTCTCCTTGAAGGCATGGAACAGGCCTTGAGTCAATAGGGTATTTCGGGCGACGGCGGCATCGGCTTTAGATGTTATCGCCACAAGGGCAGACGATTTCCCTCTGTCTTCGACAAATAGCAGTCCGATAAGTTCCACGCGGAGACATCGCGCGATCGGGGTGCCTGGTCTGCCATCGAGCGTCAGTCTCTGGGCCGGCGGCCGCCGATCAGCAGCGAGAGCATCTCCATGCCCCAGAGCCTGGCGACCAGCAGATAGGTGCCGGCGGCAACGGGAACGGCCACGGACAACTGAAGCGCCACCCCGTGGTATCGCATCGCGTACAACACGGCCAGGAGGACCACCTCCATGCAAATTGTCGCTCCGATCGTCTCGAGAACGGCCCGCCGCATCCCTGTACGGATTTCCGGACCGAATCGACGGCGCAGGATCGTTGCAAGGATTCCTACCTGAAGATACGAGCAGATGGCGGTCGAGGCAGCCAGCCCGCCGGCGCCGAGGAACCAGACCAGCGTCAGATTCAGACAGACGTTCACCAGCACCGCGACCGCCGCGCTCTTGGCGGGCACGCTTGACTCCTGAAGCGAGTAGAATACCCGCGTCAGAACCTGCTGGGCGATGTACCCGCCGAGCCCGAGGACGTAGAAGGCCAGGGTGAACGTAGTCCCGATGGTGTCAGCGGAGCTGAATTCCCCTCGCTCGAAGATCAGCCCGACGAGGGGCTCGCCGACCAGCAGCAGGCCGACGGTGGCGGGCAGCGCAATGAACACGGAGCATCGCAGCCCTCGGGAGACCGTCCGGCACAACGACGTGAAGTCCTTGCGAGCCGCGTCGGAACTGAGCACGGGGAAGATGGCCGTGGCCAGGGAGATTCCGAAGACGCCGAGAGGGAATTGATAGAGCCGTTGCGCGTAAAACAGTTGCGAGACAGCCCCTTCCCACATGGGGTACGCGATCCGGCGCCCAAAGAGCTCGAAGAACTGCCCTTTCTCCGCGGAGCCCGAGAGCCACAGTGCCACAAAGTTGTCGGCCAGGGTGTTGATCTGCGTTGCGGTCAGGCCCAGCACCATCGGCCCCATCAGGATGAGCACCCGGCGAAACGCCGGCGATCGGATGTCCCACGCCGGCCACAGAGGCACGCCGCAGGATCGAAGCGGCGGGATGTGGATGCCCAGTTGAACGATTCCCGTCAACAGAACGGCTCCGGCCGCCAGGAAGACCTGCGTTCGCGGAGGGACCTTCAAGACCCACCCGCCGAAACACAGGGCGACAATCAGCAGCACATTCAAGACCACCGAGGCGGCCGCCGGAGCTGCGAAGTGTCTGTGCGTGTTCAGAATGCCGCCCAGGATCGCCACCGTGCAGATGAGGGTCATGTAGGGCAACATGACGCCGGTGAGATGCAGCTTCAGCCGGGTCGCTTCATGATCCGAAAGCGCATACAGGATCCAGATCAACGCCTCCCCCGCAACCACGATCGCCGTCAGGATGACGAACACCACGGTCGTCGCGGTCATGGCCAGCCGGTCGGCCCGGTAACGGTCCTTTTCCAGTTCCTGACTGTAGATAGGGATCAGCGACGAGGAGGCAGCGCCCTCTCCGAAGAGCCGCCGCGCAAGATTGGGAATCATGAAGGCGATGACCCATCCGTCCATGACGCCGCTGGCGCCCAGGAAGAAGGCGAAGACCATGTCGCGAAGCATGCCGAGGACCCGGCTGACGACGGTCAGCACCACGATTTGCCGAAACCCTTTGATCAAGTGCATCCTCCTTGAATTGCGGGCCCCCCTCAGAGCGGCCGGGCTACGCCTCGATTCCCTTGCGCGGCGCGACGCTGAACGGTCGGCACCGACCCACGTTGTTCAGAAGACCAACCGCCATCATATTCACCAGCAGGCTGGAGCCCCCGTAGCTGACGAACGGCAGGGTCAGCCCGGTGATCGGCATCAGCCCAAGCGTCATGCCGACGTTGGTGGCGACCTCGACGACAAACATGGCGACGATGCCCATGGCCATCAGCCGGCCGAACGGGTCTGTGTTGTGGACCGCGATCTCCAGGCCGCACATGACAAGAAGCACATACAGCAGCAGAAATCCGAGGCAACCGATGAAACCCGACTGATGGGCGATGATCGAAAAGATGAAGTCGTTGTGCCGTTCCGGGAGAAAGTCGTACTTGATGAACGGCCCCTGGCCGTAGCCGGCGCCGCTCCAGCCACCCGAAGCGACCGCGAACTTGGACCGGACCAGGTGGTAGCCCCATTCGTTTCGCCAACTCCGCTCGGTGAACTTGCCTCCGACCAGAAGCCTGCCCAGCGCCGGGCTCTTTTCAGCCTTCTGGCGAACCCACTGGCTTTGGAGCAGTACGCTGCTGATGCGTATCCGCTGGTACGGGCGGAGCATGAACCACATCAGCGGGCTGACGACCACCGCCAGCAGTACGATCATCGCCAAATGCTTGATCCGGGCCCCGGCCACGAACAGCATCGTGAAGAACACCGGCATCATCAGCATGACCGTGCCCAGATCGGGTTCGAGCAGGATCAGCACCATCGGAAGCAGCGTCAGGGCAAACGGCCCGACCAGGGCCCGGAAGCGGCTGTAATTGCTCCGGTAGCGAAGATACCACGCCAGCGCCAGGATGTAGGCCAGCTTGCAAAACTCCGACGGCTGGATCGCCGGCAGCGAATGCGAGCCGATTTTGAGCACAATCCATCGATGAGCCCCCCCTCGCAGGGGCACGAACGGCAGCGAGACGTATTTGCCCACGAGAATCACCACCAGCAAGACCACGGTGAGGCCGTAGATCCAGTGGCTGACAGCTCCGAGGCGGCGATAGTTCACCAGGTTGGCGGCCACCAGGCCCCCCAGGCCGACGAAAGCGAAGACCAGTTGCTTCTTCCAGTATCCGGCCAGATCCGCCGCATCGCTGGTCGGACTGGGCTCCTCGGGATGGCCGACGACATAGATCGTCGCAATCCCGACCGCCACCAGGGCAATCATACTGGCAAGCAGGCAGATCCGGACAGGTAAGAGCCGCCCTTTCAAGAAATTATGCATGCCCTCAGGATACCACAGCAACCCATGCGACGTACAGTAGGCGCAAGCGAAATGGCTGCGGATATGCCCGACAGATCGGCCCTGCAGAGGCCTCGAACAGGTCAGATTTCCGCCTTTTGATCTTGATTTTGGCCGTGGTTTCTGGTAGGCTACAAGAGGCCTTGGAGGCGTTATGCACTGGTGCTGAGACCCTGTCTGGGCACCCAAAAACGTCAAGCGGCGGGAAAGGAGGAGCCGAAGGGCGAAGAGCTTGTTGTTGCCGGCTTTGCCTGCAAGTCGGGTCTACACCATCGCGACCGACGGCGGTGTGGATATTTCAGGTGAGGGCCATTCTCCCTCTGCAGGACTACGAAGAAGAGAAGAGAAACGGACACGACCAAAACCAAGATGCAGCGGGATGTGTCATTCCGCGAAGAAGAGAAGAGAAAGGAAGGGTTGCTCATGAAGAGGCTGAGTGTGCTGCTGGCCGTGCTGGTTCTCGCCGGCCCGACCTTGGCGGCCGTGAGGATCATTGTCGAGCCCGACGGAAACACAGCGGCGATCAAATACGAAACGGACGGGGAGAAAGTCCGGGCCTTTGCCCTGGATATCACGGTCGATGCCGGGACCATCGTCGGCATCTCCGACTTCATTCGCGGCGAAAGCACAGCGGAGAAACCCGGTTATGGCATCTTCCCGGCGAACTTCAGCCGGTACATCACTGTGGACGCCGATACCGGTGAGGTCGCCGCCTGGGACATCGATGACTATACCCCGGTGGCCGATCCCTGCGATCCCGGCGCTCTGGGCGGACTCGGCACCGATGGAATCACCATCGAGATGGGCGCCCTGTACTATCCGGCCAACGACAACTCGCCCAACGCACCGGGCGACAGCGGCACGCTGTGCCGCCTGACGCTCAGCACGACGGCCAACGTGACCGTGAGCCTGAACGAGATTCGCGGCGGCGTTGTCCTGACAGATCCGGACGTCGCAGCAACTGTGGACCTGATCCAGGCCTCGGCCCTGACCGTCACCACCGCGAGCAATGGTGATCTGCTCGCCTCCAGCCATCCGGACTACGCCGAGTGGGTTGCCGTCGGCAAGCCGGCCTGCTGGGCCTACCCGAGACAGTGTCACGGTGACGCCGACGGCGTGGCCGATGGCGATGCCAGCACCGGCTATTACTACGTTGGACCACGGGATCTCGATGTCCTGGTCGCGGCCTGGCAGGTCAAAGAGCCGCCCTTCGGGCCGGGAATTGCCTCGATCGAAAACGGCATCTGCGCCGATTTCGCTCGCGACAAGGAAGGCGACGAAGCGACCGGCTTCTACCGTGTCGGCATGACCGATCTGAACCGCCTCGTGGCGAACTGGCTGGTCAAGGAAGCGCCGCACGGCTCCGGCGTGCGCGGCGACTGTGGCGGCGGCCTGGTGCCGTAGCCAATCGGATTGACCTTACAACTTGGCTGAACGCACATCAAGGGCAAGTCCTCTCGAAGGGCTTGCCTTTTTCTATGGCCTTGTCGCCAACGGGGCCGTGCGATATGCTCGAAGTGCGTATTCGCTCGTCCGTTCAAGAGTGGAGCCTATGAAACACCGCATATGCATCATCGTTTGCCTGACGACAGCCATACTGCCAATGGGTTGCCACGGCCCTGCGACGCTGCGGCAAGACGCCGTGAGCGTCATGATCCAGGGCGAAGGCGAATTCCCGCCCGAGTTGGCCGGTACGTGGAAGGCGAATCGCGAGGGATGGGAAATGGTAATCGAACCGGACGGACGCGTCGCCTCGGCGGTCATCAGCCTCGGCCGGGTCCGCATCATACCCGGAAAGAGCCAGACCCTCGCGACCCAGGGAGGAGGCGAGGGGCTTTTCGAACCCGGTCCCTGGACCGTCCACTATGACCCGAAAACAAACGATCTGATCGTGAAGATCGTTATGAGTCACATCCGCATTGAAATGGCCGAGGCAGTCCTGGAAGGCACCGGCGTGGACACCTTCGCCGGACCGATCTCGGCGGCCGACGGCGTCTGGCAGGCGCAGTGGACGAATTTCAGCCGCTACCTCCTTCACAGGCCCGATGGCTCGGTCTCGGAACTGGCGACCGACGAAACCTATGGCGAAACGATCGCACTGCCGTTCGAGAGGCTCTCGGCGCCATAGGGAGCTCAACGGCGCTGCTTGACCCTCTGGTACTCCAGGAAATCCACGTACGCTCCGACCTGAAGCGCAACGTCGCGCCGCCCCAGTTTCTTCAGCACCGCAACGTGCTTTCTCGCCACCTCAATGGCCTGGTCGTAGCGTTGCTGGCGTTCGAGCGTCTGGGCCAGCTTCTCATAGAATGCCAGATTGTCGGGCTCCAGGGCCATTGCCCGATCGAACGCCTCGGCCGCCCCCTCGAGGTCTCCCGCCAACACGAGCGTGTCCGCGAGCCGTTCCCAGCAGACCACGGAGTTGGGGTTCTTCTGAAGATCGACACGAAACCATCCAGCCGCCTCGGCCAGGTGCGTTCGCGCCTCCGTCTTGCGGCCCATCTGCCCGAGCACGATTCCCAGATTCATATGGGCGGTGGCGATCGCCATCGTCTGCTGGCCCGCCTCGTTCGCCTGGGCGACGGCGTTTTGAAAGGCCTCCGCCGCCCCCTGCAAATCCTCCTGAGCCAGCCTCATTTCCCCAACGCGGCTCCAGGCCTCGGTTGCCATCGACGGACTAAGTTCCGCTGCCTGACAATAGCGTAATGCGCTGCGTTCATATTGCTGGGCGACCCGAAGCCTTCCGGCCTCCCGACAGGATCTGTGGGCCAGTCTCTGCCTGGCAACCTCCGGCGTCACGAACGCCAGAAGCTCCTCCACCGGGGCATAGTCATCGGTCAGCACCAGAGGCCCGCCGACTGCCTTGAGAGCGGCAAACTGCAGCTCGTCGAATCGTTCGAACTCCAGATGCTCATCGAAATCCCGCAGATACCCCACCGCATCGAACGCACGCTGTGCCGCGACGACAACGAAAGCACTCCACGTCGCCCGCGGCCCGACCTGATCGGCAACCACGCAGACGTGTGCAAACGTCTGCTCCAACGTGGCGACCACGGCGCCCAGGAAGCGCCCCCCGCCGGGCGCGTCGATGACG
>Ga0209312_1001173_pt1 | contig 20021 bp, 14 predicted proteins | sample BioC13SIPDNA_4_FD_185744 | JGI IMG/M metagenome (GOLD analysis project Ga0209312, IMG submission 185744) | Anaerobic biogas reactor microbial communites from Washington, USA - Biogas_R1_B C13 SIP DNA (SPAdes) (version 2) | ecosystem: Engineered > Bioreactor > Anaerobic > Unclassified | place... | reverse complement strand
TTCTAGTTTGTGACTTGAACTCTCACGTTCAATCGGAAAGGTGTTTTGGTTTGGGTCTAACCCTTTGCCCCCACCCGCATAGCGGGTGGTTTATTGTCTCACTCGTTTCACGAGTTCGACTGCCTAAAGGCTTAAGAGGAGGCGACGCGTGCGTCGCCCCTACCCTGGTGATTGTTGGAGACATGACGGTCAGAGGCCGTGCTCGGTCTGGAGGCTACCTATCCGTTTCACGGTGGGTACAGGCGGCATGAGCGGAAAGTCTAGTGCCAGCAGGCATTCGGAATCCAGCCTACGGAAAAGACCCTCTTCAGTCATCCATCCGCTACGCGGCGGATGCCAGCTTCCCCCCGGGGAAGCCCAGGGCAGCTTGGCACGAGCGGAAGACCAGGGCAGGCCGGAACGATCATTCGGTTTGGGGCAGATGGGCATGATTCAATTTATTGTCACCCCCTTTAATTCCCCCTCTTAAGAGGGGGTTTACGGCTCATCCAATCCTGTATTCTTTATTTATGATGCCTACGCGCAATGTTCTAACCATCAAGTGACTAATTTTTTCAGGAACTTTGACTATCATCGTCGGAGTGAGTCCGCTGGAGGTTCGTGTTAATCAAAGACCAAAGGGTAAAACAATGGAGACCTGCGGTCAAATCACGTGCTCGGCCAGAAGGCCGGCACGAGCAGAGGTGGCGGGAGGAGCAAGCCCCTCCCGTACGTTTCTGGAGACCTGACGGTCAGAGGCCGTGCACGGCCGGGAGGCCGGCACGATCGGAGGTTCAGAGCAGGTTGGCACGAGCGGAGGACCAGGACATTTCGGCACCGAAATATGCCCATTTCAACTAAAAATTGCTATTTTCCCTCACCAATTCCCTTTACAAGATTGTCAAGGACAGGTACTTAAGCTACAATATAGCTAGAGGAGAAATAATAGAAGAAGAAATCCAAAAAGCCGCTCTGGAAGAGGCGAATAAAACCGTGCCCAGAGTTCTTAAAATTATCCTTATCACCCTGGCGGTCATCATCATCCTCTATGGGATCTACTCCATCTTTGGAAGACCCGCCATCTCTCTGCCTACCATTCGTTATCCCGTGCCTGCAGGTCAGCCTCTCCACGATATCATTAGCGCCGCTGATTCGGGCGAGGTCCTGATCACTCTCAACACCAAGGGCTCTCTCGAGCTAAATAGTGCCGCCGACTCGCTGACCAGGGTGGACTATACTCCTGAGACCTTTCTCAACACCCTTCAGCTGGGTCTTAAGCTGATGCCAGGTCAACTGGGGCAAAATTATCAGGCTTTTGTCGATAAAATTCCGCTTTACCCCGGTTTGGTCAGCTATGTCGTCAATTTTTTCTACCGTATCTTGCCCTTGCGCATCTCAGTCAACCTGACGCCGCAATAAGATATCTCATCCAAAGGAAATCATAGAAAATTAGAGGAACGAGGACAAACATGAAAAAGAAATCCAATCTGATCAAAATCTTTATCGCAGTCATTCTTGTGCTGGGCATCAGCGTGATGCAGCACACCCGCTCAGCTGTGGCTGACATCCCCATGCAGGAAGGGCCAGTCAACCGCATCTATATCGATGTGACCTACGACCCCAATACCGAGACCTACAGCCTGGGTGGTTTCTCCTCGGAAGAGTTGAAGCAATTCGGCGCGCCAGCATTCCAACCAGAACTCTGGCAGGTCTTGAGCGCCTTGGATTCGGTCACGCTTAAACTTGCTAACGAAGAGCTCAACCTGGTGACCGATGAAGCCCAGGTTGCCACCATCGCCTGGGATCAGGCCTCCCGCCAGCTGCTTTATGGCATGCTCAACGCCTACATCGAACTGGGCGAGGTTAATATGGTCCGCGCCGAAGCCTGGCTGGACAAAGCCGACGTTGAATTCAGCCTGCGCCAGAGCAAAGAACTGAGCGACCCGCTTCTGATCGAACTGGCCACGCTTTTGCAGGTTAACGTTGCTGAATCCGGCGAGCTGGCTGTGGAAGGCTTCCCAACCGGCTATGGCATCCCGGCCGAAATGCTGGACATGATCAAAGCGGCTGAAGTCAACAACATCAAACTGTGCTGGAACAAGGGCGTGATCAATACTGACATCAACGGTACTGCAATGCCCCAGATGACCCTCTATGAAGAAGGCGTTGGTGTAATCGATAAAGCCTTTGGGCTCAACCTGGGTGATTTGGGTCCGGTGTTTGACTCCAGCTTTGGCGCTGGTCTCGTTATCGGCGAAGGTGATCCTGTCACCGGCGAGTGCCTGCCCTAAGCGAGCGCGGCTAAAAAGACTTAACTACTTCAAGCCCTGGTTCGGTCCAGGCTGAGCCGGGCTTGAGCGTTCTTCCGCGCTGTTTTGGCACGCTCTGTGCTCTTGTAATGGGCAGCATGCCTGCCGGCAGCCACAGCCAACCCTATCCGGGAGCATTGGTCTTGGGCTTCAAGCTCAGGCAGCTCCCTATCAAAGCAAAAACACACAAAAAGACTGGCCATTGGCCAGTCTTTTTGCTTGTATGAAAAAGTGAGACTTACTTGTTACGGTTTACGAGCCACTCAATGATCAGCTCTTTTTCTTCGGGATTGATATCCGCTCCGTAACCAATCATGCGGTCCAAAACTGTGGACCACTCTTCCGCGCTCATATCCTGCTCAAGGATAAACTCCAGTGTGTGATTATCCTCGACTTTTTCGGCGATCAAAGCCTCCATTTCAGCATCGCTCAGCGGTTCCTGGGGTTCCGCCGGGCTTTGTTCCAAATCGGGTAGAGGCGCGGTTTCAACGGTTGGGGTGGAAGTGCAAGCCGCCAGAGCCAGAATTGCGATCAGGCTGAGGGCCAATAAAGATAAAAATCTTTTTTTCATTGTGTACCTTCCTTTCTTAGGATTTTTATTATAGTGAGCCGAAAAAGTGATTTCAACTTAATCCTTTGACAAAACTTGTAAGAAAACAAAAGACTTTTAGCCTGCTCACTCGCAAATCCCGGGCATTTCTATCCAGCCTTGACAGGTTTCATAAGTAGCCAGTTACCAACCAGGACGTACTTTTTGCACGGATATGAGAGCTACTTTCTATTGCAGGGCAGTGAAGAGCTGTCCTAAGTCAACAGCAAAATGATATTCTTTGGAGAAAAACTAAGGCTGTACAGACAGGCCAGCCTGGAAAAGGGCTTCGAAGCCTCCCAAAACCGGGTTGACCCGCTCAAAACCATCCTTCAGCATCAGGAACGCCGCCCGGGCGCTCGTGTTTTCAGCCGGTCAGGTGCAGTAGGTGATGTACCAGGTCTCTTTATCCAGCCCCGGCAATAAGCTTTCCAACTGCTCCAAGGGAAGGTTGAGCGCGCCTTCGATGTGGCTGATCTCATACTGGTCTGCCGCCCGTGTATCCAACAGGACCGCGCCCTGGTTTTGGATGGCATCGATCACTTCTTCTGCATTGATGCGGGGCACCTGGTCCTGATTGGTCAGAATGGGGTTGCCGCTCAGGCTGCGCGCGCCTCGGTAAATAAATATACCCAAAACAATCACAAGCACTCCCAGCAGCAGCCACAGCGGCGTGAGCTTGGATTTTTTCTGGTCGATCGGTAGTTTTCTGCGTGCCATCAGGCTCCTTTTGATATTAGGCATTATGTCATAAGTGCGCCCAAAACAAAAATCCCTGTACAGTCCCGCTAGGCTTTTGAGCAAGGCCGCCCCAATCCTGGCTCTTTCCTTTATAATTAGCCAAATATCATCCTGGACGTGCTCATGCACGGTAATGCGAGCGCTATGCTGGAAATTAATGTAAACGGTATCCCCTACTCGCTGGAAGAAATCCCAGACGAAAAACTCAGTCACCTCCTGCGCCAGCGTTTGCGGCTGACCGGCACCAAAGTCGGCTGCGGCGAAGGACGCTGCGGCAGTTGCACCGTGATTGTGGACGGCGTCCCTACCCGTTCCTGCATCACCCGGGCCAGCAAGGTTAACGGGAAATCCATCCTTACGGTCGAGGGTCTGCGTGCCTTGCGTCCAGAGCATCAACAAGCTGAACGCGAGGACCTCAAATCTTTGCACCCGCTCCAGGAAGCTTTTGTCAGCCACGGTGCCATCCAATGCGGCTTTTGCACCCCCGGGCAGCTCATGCGCGCTTATGCCCTGCTGCACGAAAATCCCGACCCCAGTTTGGACGAGATCCGCCAGGCGATGGACGACGTGCTCTGCCGTTGCGGCAGCTATGAATCCATTGTTTCCGCCATCCAGGCGGCCGGCAAGGCCATGCGCGAGAACAGCTACGTTCAACCCCGCGCTGTCCCCCTGGGCAAACAGGACCTGACCTACCTCGGCAAGCCCATTTACCGCCCTGACGCGGTTGCTAAGTCCATCGGCGGCGCAAAATTCACGGACGACCTGCACTTTGAAGGCATGCTCTACGCCCGCGTTCTGCGCGCCGGTCTGCCTTCGGGATTTTTGAAAAAACTTGATATCAGCCAGGCGCTTCAACTGCCCGGTGTGGTCAAAATTCTGACCGCCGCGGATTTGCAGTTTGAACGCAAGCATGGCATCTACGTCAAAGACTGGCCGATCCTGATCGGTCTGAACGAGCGCGTGCGCTACCAGGGCGATGCCATCGCCATCGTCGCCGCCCAAAGCCAGGCCGCGGCTGACCAGGCAGTCAAGCTGATTGAAGCTGAATTCGACCCCCTCCCGGTAGTCTCTCACCCCCGCCAGGCACTGGAAGAAGGCGCGCAGCAACTGCACGAAGACGGCAACCTGCTCAAGCGCATCCACTTCAACAAGGGCAATGTGGAAGCCGGCTTTGCCGAGGCTGATGTGATCATCGAACACGATTTCAGCACCCCTTTCATGGAACACTTTTTCATGGAGCCTGAGTGCTCCATCGCCGTCCCCAGGGAAGATGGCGGCATGGAAATTTTTGTCGGCTCGCAAATTCCCTTTGAGGACCGCCGGCAGGTTTCAGAAGCCACCGGCATCCCCTTGGAACTCGTGCGCGTGCGCGGGCAAAAAACCGGCGGCGGATTTGGCGGCAAAGAAGATATTTCCGGGCAGATACACGCCGCTTTGTTGGCACAAGCCACAGGCAAGCCGGTCAAACTGCTCTTTACCCGCCGGGAAAGCCTGCTGGTGCACCCCAAGCGGCATGCCACTACCATCCGCGTCAAACTGGGTGCTAAAAAAGACGGCAGCCTGACTGCCATAGATACCGAACTCTACGGCGATACCGGCGCTTATGCCTCACTCGGCATCGTCGTCATGACCCGCGCCACCACCCACTCCTGCGGACCATACATTGTGCCGAACGCCCGCAGTAACTGCTACGCTGTTTACACCAACAACCCACCCGCCGGCGCCTTCAGAGGCTTTGGCGTGGTTCAAGCTGCCTTTGCCATCGAGTCCGTGATCGACATGCTTGCCGATCAATTGGGGCTCGACCCCATGCTCGTCCGCCAAAAGAACAGCCTCACCATCGGCAGTGAAACCAACACCGGTCACCTGCTCGAAGAAAGTGTGGGCTTGCCTGAGTGTTTGCAGTCTGTCAGCAACTGGTGGACCGAAAACGGCATCGACCAGCCCTTTATCCCTCAACGCGAGCAGATTGACGGGGAGGAATGGATCACCTGCTGGGGCTTGGCCTGCGGTTATAAAAACACCGGATTGGGTACCGGCGCCGACGATACCAGCGGCGTCACGCTCAAACTCCTGCCGGCCGGCCGCCTGCAGATCAAGAGCGGTTCGTCTGAGATCGGGCAGGGCATGGTCACCACCCTGCAGCTGATCGCGGCGGAAGTTTTGGGCATCGACACCGAAAACATCAACGTTTACGTGATGGATACCGACCTGACCCCCAACGGGGGTCCCACCACCGCCAGCCGCCAGACCTACGTCACCGGCAATGCCGTGCGCGAAGCCGCCCTGCTGCTGCGCGGGCGTGTTTTGGACCTGCTCCAACAGCATTTCAGCATCGACCCCGAAAAAGTACAGCTGGACGCGCGCGGAGCCAGTGCCGGGGAGCGTTTCTTCTCCTGGCAGCAAATTTACGACCTGCTCAAAAACACTTCTGAAGGGCTGGAGGCCGGCTTCCGCTATCACGCCCCCACCACCAACCCCATCGAAGTCGGTGGACGCATCCATGTTGCCTACGGCTTTTCTGCCCAGGCTGTTCAAATTGCGATTCACCCCATAAGTGGAGAGATCAGAGCCCTTAAAGTGGTCGCCGCTCACGATGTTGGACGCGTCATCAACCCGCTCGGCTTCCAGGGACAGGTTGAAGGCGGCATTATTATGGGCCTTGGGCACGGCATGATGGAAGAATTTAAGGTCGAGGAGGGAGTCGTCTACAGTGACCGCCCCGCCCGTTATAAGATCCCGCGCATGCGTCATCTGCCCGAAATCGTCTCCATGCTGGTGGAATCCGAAGCTGCCGATGGTCCTTTTGGCGCCAAAGGCGGAGGCGAATTGGTCTGCGTGCCCACCTCACCAGCCCTGGCCAACGCTGTCTTTAATGCGATAGGGCTGCGCGTGGACAAGCTGCCCATCACGGCTGAAAAAATCAAGCCCCACCTGCCCTGAACCCTTTTTGGGTCGGGCTCTTGCGTGGGGCAAACTTTTGCAACTGCTATCATAGCTGCGATTGCTTGCTTTAACCATCCCCAACACTTGTTCATTTTGATTTTCCCCTTGCATTCTTCTTAAATATCGCTATAATATAGAACATACGTTCTTTTAATGATCAGAAAACACGCATGGACGAGGCCGGTATACACAAGCCCTTGCCTGAAATCGATTCGAAACCAACCCTTGAAAGTGATCCGGTGAAAGAGTGGAATTGACCTACGAGATGATCGAAGCCAGCATATTCGATGAGCTGGGAGCGGAGGTGGCTGCTCTGGGTGCCTTATTGGAAGCGCTCAGGGAAAGGGAAGGGGAATGGCTGACGCGCCAGGAGCTTTTGGCAGCGGTGCAAGCGAATCGAGAGTTGATGACAACGGTACAAACACGCCAACCCCACCTCACCCGCCACGCTCTAAACATTGCGCTGCAAAGGCTGAAAGACGTCCCGGGCGTGGAATCCAAACTCGCCCTCTCCCCCCTCTACCGCTGGCTGCCCTGATTCCTGTAGGCCGGATTCCGAATTTGAATCCGGCTTTTTTCTCTAATTCAGCCGGCTCGTCCAGTCTACTTGCATACGGGGCCTCCCGGCCGAGCACGTGATTTGACGGTTAGGCCTGCCCCGCGTTTCTGTTCGCGGGGTCTCCATCATTTTGCTTTTTAGTTCGCGCAGGCATGCGGGTAGCTTTTTGTAGGCCGGATTCCGAAGTTGAATCCGGCTTTTTTCTCTAATCCTACAGTCCTGTCCCGTGTACTTGCATATGGGGCCTCCCGGCCGAGCACGTGATTTGACCGTTAGGCCTGCCCCGCGTTTCTGTTCGCGGGGTCTCCATTGTTTTACCCTTTGGTTCGCACAGGCGTGCGGGTAGGTCGGAATGAGACCGCTCTGTATGCTTGCCTACCCTGGGCTTCCCCTAGGGGGAAGCTGGATCCTGCCGTGAAACGGACAGGAGATTGAAGAGGGTCTTTGCACTTTTGTCTTTGATCTTATCCAGATTCTTGATCGTGCCGGCGTCCACGCCGAGCACGCCAATTGACCGAAGGTCTCCATCATTTTGCCCTTCGGTCTAAGCAGGCGTACGGGTAGGTCGGAATGAGACCGCCCTATGACCTCAGAACTAGATTTGCGTTGCGCGGTCTCACTTCGACGATGAGGGTCATAGAGAAGAGATGTTGAATATACATCAACAAACATTTGCCTTACAAACACAAAAACCCGCATCACAAAAGGCAGACATATGAAACGACCAACGGCGGAGTGGCCAGAAGAGGGCCTTTTCGCCCTACTCTAACTCGAATTTTGGTTAAAGATCTCCACCCCCCCGGTATGAACACCAATGTGTTCAATACAGACCGATGTGAGTTGAGCTCACTCAGTCTAGTCGCTTCGCTCTCGGTCCCCCTCTGAAGAGTGGGTAAAGTCAACAAAGGCGACGCATGCGTCGCCTCTACATTGTCTAACCATTGAAATACGATAAGCCCTACAGCCCTCTTTCCCCTCGTTGATAGGGTGTACCCAGGGCGGCGGGGGCGCCAATGCGCTTCTTGCGCGCCGCCGAGCTGCCCCAAATCAAGGCGATAATGGTCAACACATAAGGCGTCATCTGCAAAAAGAAGACCAGGTTCATGTTATGGAAAAATGGGTTTACCATCCCAAACAACATAGTCGGTCCCTGCAAATCGATTGTAAATCGGCGCAGCATGCCAAACAGATAGCCACCTAAAGCCGCCCGCCAGGGGTTCCATTGCGCAAAAATCACCAGCGCCACCGCGATCCAGCCCTGCCCGGAGGTGGTCAGGTTGCTGTACCAGCCGGGAGCAATCGCCACGCTGATGGCCGCCCCAGCAAGGCCTGCCAGGCAGCCTCCGGCAAAGGTATAAAGATAGCGCGTGCGGTAAATATTGACGCCCAGCGTATCCGCCGCGGCCGGATTTTCGCCCACCGCTCGCAGATGCAGCCCGGGTTTGGTTTTGTGAATATACAGCCACACCAGGGGCACCAGCAGATAGCCAAAATAGACCAGTAAGTTATGGTTGCTGAAGAGGATCCCGCCTATATAAGGGATTTGCGAAAGCAAGGGAATACTGGCCTGCGGAACGACCGCGGATTCCAGCCCGGTCAGTCCATCACCCAACACCAGCGCCAGCCCCGTGCCTAAAAAGGTAAGCGAGAGCCCACTGACGGTTTGATCGGCCTGGAAGTGAATCGTGACCAGCGCATGCGCCAGGCTCAACATCCCGCCTGCCAAAATGGCCGCCCCCAACCCCAGCCAGACATTGCCGGTGGAATAGGTGACCTTGAAGCCAGCCATCGCGCCCAACAGCATCATACCCTCCACACCCAGGTTCTGGATGCCGGAGCGTTCGGTCAGGATCTCACCCACCGCGGCGATGAGCAGCACGGTGCCGGTGGAAACGCCGGAGCGTAAAATCTCGAATAAGTTCATTGGGCTTGCTCCTCTTGCGGGCGGACCCACTTGATATCATATTTCAGCAAAACATCACTGCTGATAACCAGGAAAAGAGTGATGCCTTGGATCAGGAAAGAGACTCCCGAGGGCTGAATTTCACGGCTGGCAACCAACAGCGCTCCAAAAAGAATGGAAACAATGATGGTGGCAAAGGGGTTCAGCTTGGCCAGCCAGGCCACGATCACGCCGGAAAAGCCGTAGGAGGTGGAAATGCGTTCCTGCAGGCGGTGCACGACGCCCGAGACCTCGGTCATACCGGCCAGACCAGCCAGCGCGCCCGAAACCATGAAAACCAGGATGGTGTTGGCAGTGATATTGATGCCGGCATAGCGCGCGGCGCGCACATTATCGCCGATAAGGGTGATCTTGTAGCCCCATTTACTGCGGTAGAGGATCAGGTAAACGATGATGGCCGCAATCAAGCCAAAAAGGATGCCGGCGTGCATGGTCATGCCCGAAAAAGCAGGCACCTGCTTGGCGTAGTCCGCCAGGCGCGGCAGCCAGGCCGTCTTGGGGAAAGTTTTGGTCATCTGAAAGCCCGCGTCGCTCCATTTTCCGAACACCCAGTAGTTGTTCCAGAGCACCGCGATGTAGTTGAGCATCAGCGTGGTAATAATTTCATTGATATTGAGCTTGGCTTTGAGCACGCCGGGGATAAAGCCGTAGAGCGCGCCGCCAATCATACCCAGGACCGCCATCAAAAAGATGATGACGATGCGCGGAGTGGTGTCCAGCGGCACCAGGGGCACCATGATGACCAAACTGGCCATGAAAGCGCCGATGAAGAATTGTCCTTCCGCGCCGATATTCCACAAGCGCATGCGGAAAGCCAGCGAACAGCCCAGCCCAATCAGTAAAAGCGGGGTCGCCTTGACAATTACGTCCGAGAAGGCACCCCAGGAGCCAAAGGAGGCTTTGAAAAAGTAGGAATAAACCTTGAAAGGATTAGCGCCGATAAAAGCCAGGATAATACCGGAGATAACAAAGGCCAAAATCACCGCGCCAACCGAGGTTGCCACCGGCAGCCATTTGGGATTATCTTCCGTGCGTTTGATCAAAGCAGGATAGGGAAATTTCATTCTTCACCTTCTCCTTTGTATTTTTCACCGAGCACTTTGCGCAACACGCGGTCCTTTTCGCTTTCAGGGAGCCAGTTTTCTTCCTCTTCAGGTACAGGAGCTTCTTCACTCTCTGTCGGAGCTTGCTCTTCTGCTTGCGCCAGCTCTATCTCAGCCTTTTCGGCTGCTTCTTGTTGAGCAGCTTCGTAGGTCTTGAGCGCTTGCAGGGTTTCATCAAAAGTGGAAACAGGCACATCGCCAAGGGCTGCGCATTCTGATGGGGGCAAATCCTGGAATCGGGTGCCGGTCATCATCAGACCGATTTTGGTGATGTCAAAGTCATCGCTCTGCAGCATACCGACGATCTCCCCCTCATACATGACGGCGATCCGGTCAGAAAGGGCCAGCAGTTCGTCCAAATCTTCTGAGACCAGCAGGATGCCGCAGCCTTGCTCACGCTGAAGCAAGAGCAGCTGCTGCACGCTTTCGATCGCGCCCACATCCAAGCCGCGGGTGGGCTGCATGGCCATAATTAGGCGGGGGGCGTTGGAAAGCTCACGCGCCAAAATCAATTTTTGCAGGTTCCCGCCCGAAAGCTTGCGGGCCTGGGTCTGGATCGAGGGGGCTTGAATGTCGTACTCCCCTTTGAGCTGCTTGGCCAGTTCATCGGCTGCCAGGTAATTAAGCTGCCATTTATGGCTGAGCGGCTCCTGGTCGTAGCGCTTCATGATGATATTGCTGGTCAAGGTCAGGTTGGGGGCAGAGCCTACGCCGATGCGGTCTTCCGGAACATGCGCCAACCCCTGGCTGATGGAAAAAGCGGGCGGTTTGTTGGCAATGTTTTTGCCTTCCATCCAAATTTTCCCGCTGCAGCTGCGCAGCCCCGTGATCACCTCAACTAATTCGCTCTGACCGTTGCCGGCCACGCCGGCAATGCCCAGGATCTCTCCCTCGCGTAAATCCAGGCAAACGCTGTGCAGCGCGGGCAGATTTTTATTGTTTGCGGCACTTACGTCTTCCAGGCGTAAAATCTCACGCCCGGGTTCCTGTTCTTTTTTATGCAGATTGAAAATCACTTCGCGACCGACCATCAGGGAAGCCAGCTTCTCCCGGGTCATGTCCTTTACATCCACCCGTTCCGCGGTCACCTTACCCCTGCGCAGGATGGTGAGCTTGTCGGCTACCTGTTTGACCTCATGCAGCTTATGGCTGATGAAGGCAATCGATTTGCCCTGGGCAGCCATGCCCTTGAGCGTGGCGATCAGCTCGTCGGCTTCCTGGGGGGCAAGCACAGCCGTAGGCTCATCCATGATCAGGATGTTAGCGCCGCGGTAGAGGATCTTGAGGATCTCCACCCGTTGCTGCTCGCCCACGGAGAGCTGCCAGATCTTGGCGGTTGGGTCAATCCCAATGCCAAACTGCTCTGCCAGGGTTTTGATTTCCTGGTCATGCTTTTTCAGGTTAAGCCTGAAACGTGGGTTATCGAGACCGATAAGCACGTTTTCAGTCACGGTTTGATTTTCAACCAGCATGAAATGCTGATGGACCATGCCAATGCCGTTGGCAATAGCATCCTTAGGGGAACTAAAGCTCACTTTTTTGCCGTGAATCAGAATTTGACCGGATTCGGGTTTATAGAGCCCGGTCAGCACATTCATCAGGCTGCTTTTGCCGGCTCCGTTCTCGCCCAGCAGGGCGTGGATCTCACCAGGGTAAATCGTGAAATTGACATGGTCATTGGCTAATACGCCCGGAAAACGCAGGACAATATCCTGCATTTCAACCGCAGGCGCTGTGGTGTTTTCTTCTGGAGATGTCATAAGGTAGTCAACTTTTATAGGAGAGATGGCTCCGTGGAGCCATCTCTCTGCTTATTGAATAGGTCTAAAGTTCAGGCAGTTCGGCAGTTACATTCTCATTCCACCAGTACATGCCAACGCCGCCCCAGCAGGGGGCCGCTTCATCAGTGGCGAAGCAGTCCAGGTCAACCTGGCGCAAAGATTCGCCTTCTTCGAGAACCACATTGCCCTTGTTATCGGTGATGGGACCTTTGAAGACGTCAAAGCGGGTCATATCGCCGGAGAGGAATTGAGCCAGTTCATCGCGAACCAGTTGCAGGTCTTCTTCGGGCAGGTCTTTGGCACCGGGCATCAGCTCCTGGCCTTCCATGAAACCGTAGAGCCCCAAACCACCGGAATCAGCGTCAAAGTAGACCGCATCTCCAGCGTAAGTGCCGTCCATGGACTGTTTGATCAGGTCAGCATAGATGGGACCCCAGTTCCAGTACATGGTGGTGAGGCAGGTGGCAGTGGTGCAGTTGTTGATGTAATCGTAGGTGATACCCCACTTGCCCTCTGGTGCCGCGATGGCGGGTGCGGGGGTGTCAGCACCGGTCATAACCACCTGAACGCCGGCATCAAAGAGTGATGTGGCGGCTTCTTGTTCGATGGTGGGGTCATGCCAGGTGAAAATAAAGCGCACATCCATGGTGCACTCAGGGCAGGTTTTTGCCAAACCAAGCGCGAAGGCATTGCCAAGGCGCAGTTCCTCAGGGATGGGGAAGGTGGCCATGTAGCCGACCTTGGTGTTGCCATCCATTTTAGCGCGTGAGCCAGCTAAAATGCCAGCCAGATATTTGATATCTTCCATGGCGCCCATTACATTGCCAAAATTGGAGCCATTGAACTTGTAGCCGGAGACATGCACAAAGTCTTTGTCGGGGAATTCGCCTGCCACGGTTTCGGTGGCGTCCATGAACCCGAAGGAAGTGGTGAGAACCATGTCAAAACCCTTGCGGGCCAAGGAACGGGTCACTTGTTCGGAATCGACGCCTTCTGCAACGTTCTCAACATAGGCGGTGTGAACACCTTCCACGTTGTCCTGCACCCAAAGGCGGCCGACATCATGAGATTGGGACCAACCACCATCATCGTGCGGTCCAACATAGACGAAAGCAACGTTGAAGCAGCCCTCAATAGGAGCGGGAACCTGGTAGGAACCTTCAGCTTCCAGGGCAGATTCAGCTTTACAGTCAACAACAGGTGCTTCTGTAACTTCTGCGGCTGGGGTCTGGCAGGCTGAAAGAGCCATTGATAAAACTAAAAACAAACTTACGAAAAACAATAACTTTCTCTTCATTTTTTCTCCTTATTTCTTGAATTGATTTGGATTGGAAAATATCAGTATTGAACCTCGCGTCTCCTTGAACCAAAACTGTCCGACAATAAGTATTTTACATCAAGATGCCAAAGCGCGGATAAATTCCCTCGGATTTTCATTTCCTGAAATTGTTAAGCAACCCCTGCTCAAAAGCACATTAAAGGAAGGCAACTCTTGCACTTTGCAAAAATTCAGGTGAGGACTCTGTTCTCGCCGGCCTGCCCCGCACGTTTTTTGCGTGGGTCTCCAGACCGTGCGAGGCTTTTGACCGTAGGTCTCCCATATACTATGGCTCGTGCTTGCCCTGAGCTCCCCCTTGGGGGCTGCTTGCCTGCCCTGTGTGCTTGCATACATGGGCGTACCGGGATTCCTAAAACCCCCTCTTAAGAGTGGGACCGAGAGCATAGCGATCGGGGGGGTGATAGACCTTTGTTCTCGCCGGCCTGCCCCGCCTCTGTTCTCGCCGGTCTCCGGACCGTGCGAGGCTTTTGACCGTAGGTCTCCCATATACTATGGCTCGTGCCTGCCCTGAGCTCCCCCTTGGGGGCTGCTTGCCTGCCATGGGTGCTTGCATACATGGGCGTACCGTGATTCCTAAAACCCCTTCTTAAGAGGGGTTAATTACATCATCATGAGCTTTATCGTACGGCTGGGGCTTGTCTCCAGCCGCTGCCCTGGATTAAACAATTCATTACGGAGGGAGGTGAACCCCCTCCGTATGCGAATACTGTAGGGTTGAGGCCTGCCTCAACCTTAATTAGAATTCACACGGAACAGGAAGACTTGTTTCATTCTCCTTGCTCCGCTCTCATTATCATGAGCTTTATCGTACGGCTGGGGCTTGTCTCCAGCCGCTGTCCTGGATTAAACAATTCATTGCGGAGGGAGATAATACTGCTCGCTACGTTCCCAGTACCATGGGCCCCCTCCGCACGTCAAGATTTGAGTTAAATACCGATGTCCTGACAGACCTACTCAAAAACCACCCTGGAAAAGCCGAGCGAGTTCAGCAAACTGAGCAGGTAGGTCTCAGCATTTTTCTGTGCCTGTTCCAGGATGCCGTCTTCAGTAGCAGTGCGCAAGATCTCTGCTTCGGCCGCCCGACGCGCGGCGCTCTCAAGCTGGGTGTCTGCCCGCCGCAGCAAACCGGTATCGCGGTCGTAGACGTAGGAGTTTTCATTATCCAGCGTGGCCACAAAGACCTCAGCCGGCGGCAATTTCACCCGTAGCGTTTCACCACTGATGCGGATGTCATCTTCCGTCAGCTTGGAAAGGTCGATACCGGCAATGACATAGCCGTGAGCCACAAAAAGCAGCCGGTCGCCAAAGAGGGTGCCGAATGCGCCCTGGTTGAGCTCAGCTGTGATGACTTTCTCGACGCTGTATTGGATCGTTTCAAGCCGGGCTAGCGATTGCACTTCCCGGACAATGCTGATTGGGTCCGGGATGATGGTGGGGGTGGGGTGCAGGAATTGCGAAACCTGGGTGCTCAGACGGTCGTTGACCTCCTGGATCGGCTGAACCGCTTTGTCAAACTGACGCGAAATAAAGGTAAAGGCCAACACAACAATCAGCAGCAAAACCAGCATCAATCCAGCTAGAACACCCAAAAAAGTGCGCAGTGGGTTGCCTGTTTTTGGCGCCGGGTCGGCGGGGCTTGGGCTTATGTTTTCTTGCGGGGTCTTTTCGATTTCTTCCATTTTCACTCCTGTTACTTCAGTTAATCTTACCTGAGTTCACTGTTTTTACTTTCTTGCCCTTCTAAAGCGGGCGGGGAATTGAAAAGAAGCGGTAAACTTAATGCAGCAAAACCTTGATGCGGAGGAAACCATGTTTGAGCGAGAAAACCAGCAAGTTTACGTGCCCGACGGCAGCGACCCTTTAGAAGCTTTGGGCCGGACCACCCACCTTTGTGTGGCGGCACACCAGGACGACATTGAAATCATGGCGGTCGACGGTATCCTGCGCGCCTTTGACGACCCTGAAATCCACTTTAGCGGCTGTATCGTCAGCGATGGGCGCGGCTTCCCCAAAAAAGGTCACTATGAACAGTTCAGCCCGGATGAATTAGTGGCAATTCGCAACCAGGAGCAGAAAAATGCGGCCCGCATCGGCCATTATTCCGCCCAGGTCTTCCTGGGATACCCCAGTAAAGAGGTGAAAAATCCTGGAAACCAGGACCTGATTGATGATTTGAGGGAATTGCTCAGGCTGACCCAGCCCGACGTGATCTATACTCACAACCCAGCGGACAAGCACCCCACCCATATTGGCGTGCTGCTGCGTTTGCTGGAGGCATTGCGCGGAATGCCAAGAGAATTGCAGCCCAAACAGTTGCTCGGTTGTGAAGCCTGGCGCGATCTGGATTGGCTGCCGGACGATAAAAAGGTGCTTTTTGACCTTTCATCCCACAAACAGCTGCAAAAAGAACTGGTGGAGGTCTTTGAATCCCAGATCGAGGGCGGGAAAGACTATACCGGGGCGAGTTTAGGACGGCGGGCAGCCCACGCCACCTTCTTCCAATCGCATGCAACCGACACAGTCAACGCTATGGGCTTTGGCATGGACCTGACCCCCCTGCTGGATGACCCGCAGCTGGATCCTGCCACCTTTGTAAAAAGCCTCCTGCTCGAATTTCAGCAGGAAGTGCTCGGATTGATCGGAAAAACGAAATAACTTTTAGGAAATTAACTAAGCCCTGGACTTTTCCAGGGCTTTTGATCTTAAATAAAACAATTTAGAGGTCAAGCAGGCGCATATAGTGGCTGGCTCCACTGCACCAAATCTGCTCATCTTTTGAGATGCGATACCAGCCGTCTTTTTCTTCATAAATCGTGACAACGTCGTCTTTGACCAGGTTGCCAATGATTTTGTACTTAGCCCCCGGTCCATTGCGCTTGAACAAAGCCTTCACAATGCATTGAGCCCGCATTTTTTTGTTGGGATCAACTTCAGCCAAACGCTGGATGTGGTTGGGCTCCCCGCTGCACCAGACCTGTGTGCTGGGTGAGATCTTGTACCAGCCATCCCTGACTTCGTAAACAGTAATCAGCTCCCCCAAACTTAAGGAACCAACTGTCTGGTACTTGGAACCCGGTCCGTCGTGTTTGTTGAGAGTGTTGATCACACATTTTCCGTAAAACAAAATTTTGTTTTCCAGGTCACCAACAGCGCCGCTGGTGGGATACTTGAAATATTTCTGCACCGCTTCCAGGTCCCCATTCCAGCGGTTGTAGTCCATATAATGGCTCTGCGCGCCGATGGATTTGCACTTATCCCCGGTTTGTTGGATCAGGTAGGTGTCGACCCCCTTGGGCAAATAGGGCGGACCTTCATGCTCCTTGGTGTAGAAGGGAGCTGGAGCAAACTTGTTATAGGTTGCCAGCCACCAATCCAGTTTGGGCATATCAGCCACGTTCAGGTAGGTGTCGACCCAGCTGGCTCGGGAGTAAACCATCGGGTAGCGCCCGGTGCGGGATTTGCAGATTTCAAGGCAGTTGAGCGTTGTGGCGGTGATGCGTGCCCGGGTGTTGATGCCGGCCACTTCCAGGTCAAGCGCGATGCGGTCATGGACAAAGTTGCTCTGGTTTTCAAGCATCTTGAAGAGGGAATCCATCTGAGCGATGGCACTTTCTCCAAAATAAAGCACGTGGTAAGCGATGCGTCCAACGCCCAGCGTGGCGCTCTGGTTCCAATGGAAAGTGAACTGTGGATCGCGATAACCCCAGGAAACGCCGGCCCGGGAGGCGATGAAACTCACTTTTTCCTTGTGAGTGCGCACGGCGTCAAAATCCATGCGTCGGACCCCATCCGAGCTGGCCTGATGTTTGCTGATATCAATTCCAAATGCTCTTGCCATAACTCCTCCTGGTCTTACAAAGCACCAGTATCACAAAACAGACGATCGACAGAGTCGTCACCAGAGACGTTGCAATTAAAGTGCCAGAGAAGAAGACCGATCCATCTAAGCAGGTGGCGTAAAGCCAGACCCCTACGTCTGCCATGTATGGATTGTCTGAGAAGTAGGGTTTTAGCGCTTCTTACCTTCTAGTTCCCCTTTACAAAGAAAGTTGTAAGAACTCATTCCCCGGTCTGTACATTAAGAGGGGGCTGTACTAATAGCCCTGGGATCTCTATCTAACTCAAAATAATGGGTACCAGTCGTAGTGGCGACGCATGCGTCGCCTTCTCTTTGTCGTGCCGGCCTGCGCTAGCGCAGGCCGGCCCCGTGTGCTTGCATATGGGGTCTCCAGACCGCGCGCTTAACCTGACTGCAGGTCTCCATCATTTTGCCCTTTTTATTACACAAGCGTCTTGGTAGGTCGGAATGAGACCGCCTTGTGGCCCTTGATTAACACCCACCTCCAGCGGGCTCACTCCGACGATGGAAGTCGTAGACAAAAGAAATTAAATGTACGAACTGTCAACTATCGGCGGAGTGGCGAACCCTGCGAACAGATACGCGGGGGAAGCTTCCGTCATTCCACCCAACGGTCTTTTCAATAATAGAAATTTGGATAAGCTTTGTATAACTTGATAGTAGTAATTGGACAACATTTTTTGTATAGTTATCCCCTCAAGACTTTCCAATCAAATCTATAGTTCTCGGAGGAATCGATGAACCAAAAAAACCGTCCTTTAGCAATCTTCATTGCTATTCTGCTTGTCTTAAATCTCTTTGTCACCTTCTTCTTATCGAAGAACTCCTTTGTCAAGGCCCAACCTGGCGTGGAACCTGGTGAAGAACTCCAAATTGAGCAAATCGAAGCTGGCGTTAATGCCGAAGTCAATGAGGTTCCAGGAGGACCCGGCTTCATCATGATCAATCCCTTTCAATTCAGACCACGAAGTCCTTCTGATTCCTGGGAATACATAAGTTCATTTTTGTACAATCCATCAAATGAATATAGCTCATTGGTGGCCCCGCTAAACCTTCCCCATGGGGCGACCATTACTAAAGTGACCCTTTATTACCTGGATAACACAAGCTCGAATATGGGCCTTTATCTTGTACGAGAGGAAGCTAATGACAAGGTTTATATGGCATACACTTCTTCCAATAATAGTAGTAAAAATGCATCCGACTCAAGCATAAATTCTCCGATTGTTGACAACCAAAGCTATAGCTATTATTTAATGCTTGGAATTGATGCAGGATGGGGGACCGATCTCTTGCTTACTAATGTTCGCATTGATTATGCATACAACAGCAATTTACCTTTGATCAACAAGTAAACTATAGTGTAGATTAAACCATTCAAAATAAACGGGAATAGAAAGTTTTGACTGCTGTCAATTTTCTATTCCCATTCTTTTATCGAAAATTATAGGCTGGCGCGAATACTTTGCCTGGATATTTTCGCCTGCACAGCCTTATTTTGTGCTCCAATGCCCGGGCGACTCCTCCATCCTGCTATCAGATTGGCAGATCCCCCGCAAAAGTGCTCAGCTTTATCCTATTTTCCCTGTTTCCAGCTTATAAAGCTCTTCCACTGCCAGCGAGATCTTGGTGACAGACGTATCCTCTGAGAGGGGATAAACAAAGTAGGTGTCATCGATCGTGCTGATATCGATCAGGTCACGCTTTTTATCAATGTAATTGAACTCAACGTGGATCGAATAGAGCGAAATGTTGGATTTGATCACCTCAAAATCCTCGCCCAAATGCTGCCCGCGCAGAACGATGCCGTTCATGTCATGCCGCAGCCAGCCTTTCCCCAGGGGCACAAAACCCTTGGAGTTGGGCAGAGAGTCGATCAGGACCTCCGATTCCATTCCGTACGTGCCCGCCAGAACTTCAGCGCGCACGTTCTCGCGCTCCCATTCATACCAGGCCGGGGGAGAATCAAATTCGGTTTCGCCTTCCAGAGCGCGAATCTGGCCGTATTCGGTCAGTTCCCAGGTCTTACCGCAAGCCTGGCAGCTCAGGTGAGCGCCTTCGGATTGCATGCGGTATTCAGTTTTGCAGTTGGGGCACTGGTAGAGCACCCGGTGCAGCTCTTCAGCCCGTTTGGGATAATCGATGCGGATTTTGTTTTCAGTTTGCCAGGCGTAGTCATCATAGGTCATAGCCTGATCGACCCGCTCAAGGATCTCCTCAGGGCTCAGCCGGGCAACTTCTTCAGCCGTGAGCAGCAATTTCAATTCAGATTCGATGGGCACATCCCGGGCAGTCTGGTTCCAGGCCGGCTCGTGCAGGTGATGCCCGTGTGTGATCAAGGTAACCACGGGTACCTGCAAAAAGCGCAGCATTTTGCCCAGGGAATCCGGCAGCACCGAATTGGTGCCAACAAACGAGTAGCGCGCTTCCGGGTAGTAGACTACGATCTGCCCCTGCTTGAGCAGGCGGACGGTCTGACGGATCAGTTCAACATCGTTGACAAACTTGCGTTTGCCGATGCAGCCCACTTTGCGCATGATACCTTCCCTGCCGATAAAGCCATCCAAAGCCACCACATAATTGGCGCGCTTCGGGAAAATGGCAGCGGTCATCACTTTAAAATCAAGGAAGCTGTTGTGGTTGCAGAGCATGATGTAGGGAGGTTTGACGCCTTTCAGATCACGCTGGATTTTAGCTTTGTACTTCCATACATCGGGATAGCTCAAAGCCCAGGAAAGCGGTTGCAAATAATACGCCTGGGGTTTGATCTCTTCCACAAAATTAAAACGGGGAAAATCCTCGATCTTGGTGTTTACCAGGTCCATGTTATACATACTCATTACATTGCTGCTA
>Ga0209312_1001166_pt1 | contig 20098 bp, 18 predicted proteins | sample BioC13SIPDNA_4_FD_185744 | JGI IMG/M metagenome (GOLD analysis project Ga0209312, IMG submission 185744) | Anaerobic biogas reactor microbial communites from Washington, USA - Biogas_R1_B C13 SIP DNA (SPAdes) (version 2) | ecosystem: Engineered > Bioreactor > Anaerobic > Unclassified | place... | reverse complement strand
TGCCAGATCGACGTGGCTCGACAGGTCCTGCCACGAGCGGGCCTCGACCGGCTGGGTGCGGGCATAGACCTCCTCGCGACGCCGTCGGCTCGCGCAGCGGCGGAGCAGATCGATCGACTTTTGTGTAGCGACCTTGTGGAGCCATCCGGCCAGCGACCCGCTGATGTGGCTGGCGTGCCGGGTCAACTCGAAGAACGTCTCCTGCGTCGCATCGGCCGCGTCCGTCTCGTCCTTGAGCACACGCCAGCAGGTCGAATAGACCAGGCTCGCGTAACGCTGCACCAGTTCGGCGAACGCCTCAGCATCCGCTCCGGTGCAGAACCGTCTCAGCAGCGCCGACTCCTGCGGTCCCATGACAAAACTGCCCCGCCAATGCCATCGTTGTTCTGACTCCACAAGTAAGACGTGCCTGTGGCCTCAATGTTTCAGAAAAATGCCTCCTCATTGCCGGGCAATCGACCCGATGCTCGGACTCGCCACCCCACCGGGTGTCGGCAAAAAGGGTTGACGACGCCGCCGCGACCCGATATAGTGCCCCCACCTCGGTCGCTGCGCCCGTAGCTCAATTGGATAGAGTCGCGGACTTCGAATCCGAAGGTTGCAGGTTCGAGTCCTGCCGGGCGCGTTGAACAACTCCATAGGAAGCAAGGACTTACGGAAACAAAGCCGACAGAGGCGGTCGGCAAGGCCGAAAAGTTTGGCGAAAGTTTACGCGGGTCCGACCTGGATCGGGTGATTGCGGCCTGGCCCGGACTGTCGGCTGAGCTGCGCGCCGCGATCCTGAGGATGATCGGGGTTGACCGATGACGATGTTGTGATTACCATGCTGCTGCCGGGTCGCTCCCGGCGGCACAAACCACGTCCGGCTTGGCCGGCAGTTCTACATCTTCCTTCTGCCGGCCGGGCCGGGCCAGTCAAGGAAGATGATGATGGCCAAGACGCAATCGCAGAAGAGCAAGCAGACGAGGCGGATCGCGCCCAACAGCCCCGATGGTACCTGGACGCCAGTACCCCGTGAGGCGTATACCGTCCAGACGACGTCTATTGAAGAAGCCCGGCTGGAAATGCCGATCCTCGATGAGATCGTTCCTGTGGACCACAGAACCCCGTGGGGGTCGGAACTACTGGGATTCGCAGGACTGGAGATTCTGAAAGAGTACTTCAATTGCCCGTTCTTCATGCGGAACATTCGCCAGTGGACGCGAGAGCACGGCATCGACTGGCGGGAGATCGAGGCGACCCCCTTACCGTGGACAGAGTTCCTGAGTATTCTTCGAACAAAATGCGACGGGGAAGGCCAGAACGACGGCAGACAAAGTGATCGCAAGGCTGGCCGGCATGTCACGCATGACGACAGGACGCTATCACGCATGAAGACCGCCTACGAGAACGCCCTGGCAGATGGGCTCGACAGCAAGGCGGCCTATGCGAAGGTGGCCGAGACGTTTGAGGCCCCGAGCGGGGAAGCGGTCCGTCAGGCGTTGTACCGATGGAAGAATCGGAACACTGTACACAAATAGTTTCGTCCATTTCGTACATCGCAAAAACCCTCTGACGTAAGCCCCTACATGCGCACACCTTACAGCACGTCAGGAAGTTTTTCTGCGCTTTCTTTTTCGTCCATGCGTCCAGTGTTTTCATGGTTGTATGGAAACCACGGGCACAATTGCGAAACAGTTAGGTATCGATCGCGAATTGGTGGACTACCTGATTCGGAAGGGCCGGGTAAGACCCGTAGGGCGGGCTGGTATTGTTCGCGTGTTTGCGCCAGAGGCGGTCAAACAGGTTGCGGCCTTGGCGGCACGTCATAATTTCCGCAAGCCTTTGGCAGGGTCCGCGTCGTGAGCTGCTCGGCGTGTACATCCAAGGCGACCGCGATCGTCGATCCGATCCTGGTAGACGCCACCACGGCGGCGCGAGCTTGTGGTGTATCGCGATCGACCTGGTTGTCTTGGGATTCGGCCGGACTCTGTCCGAAACCTATCCGACTCGGCGGCCGGGTCCTATGGTGCGCGGAGCATCTCCGGCAGTGGGCGGTCCGGGGATGTCCATCCCGCGAAGAAATGGAAGCGGTCGAGGAGGGGCGGCCATGACGACGCCGATATGGTTCCTCGCGATCACCGACTCGACGTTGACGCCAATGGAGCGGTTGCTGCTCGCGGTGCTCGTAAGGTACCAGGGGGCGAACGGATCGGCCTGGCCAAAGCGAAAGACGCTGGCGGGGCATTTGGGCACGAGCGAGCGGCAGGTCCGGCGGCTGATCGGTGACTTGAAGGCCAAGGGCCGGCTGACAGTAGATCGTCCCGATGGACGGGGTCGTGGAGGGCGGAATCACTACACTGTCAACGTTCAGAAGGGGGACGCCGATGTCCCCCTTTTCGGCCAAGAAGGGGGACGCCAGTGTCCGCAAAAGGGGGACAATTTGGGTCATGTCACGGGGGTGTATAAGGATGAACTAGTCAATGAAGTAGTCAATGGCACTCGTGAGAAGAAACCCTTCGTCGCCCCCAAGGTCGAGCAGGTCCGCGAGTACGCTGCGTCCCTTGGCAACAACATCTTCCCGGCGGAGCGGTTCATCGAGCATTATGCGCGCCTCGACTGGCACGACAAGGGCGGCAAGTCCGTGAAGTCCTGGAAGGGGAAGGTGCAAACCTGGCACGCACACGAAAACGAGCGGCGCGTCGCCCGAGGTGAGCCACCGCTGGATGGATACAGTCAGTACGGGACCAGGAAGGCGACGCCGGAAGACATCGCCATGCTACAGGCTGAGGGGGTACTATGACCACGACCGAGGCGAAACGACGCGATAGGGCGGCACTGGAGGCCGAATTGAGGGCAGCGGGCGCGACGATCAAGGGCGCGGCGGTCCGCTGCCCCTTCCACGACGATCGACACCCCAGCGGTTCGATCTACGCGGATGGTGACGGCATCTGGCGATTCAAGTGCAATGCCGCGAGCTGCGGGTTTGGTGGCGACCTGTACGACGTTCGCGCCCGGGCTACCGGCCGGGACATCAAGGACATTCTCCGCGACGAGAACCCGCGATCAGCATCACCGCGATCGGAGAGTCGGGAGCGGGTGTTCGCGACTCTCGACGAGGTTCGCGCGGCGATCAGCACGGCCGGGCACATCGAAGCTGAGTACGGCTATGACAATCCCCACGTCCCCAACCGGCCCGATATGATCGTCTTCAGGTTGCGCACGCCGGAGGGCAAAAGCTTCAGGCAGGCGTCACCCGCTCCCTACAAACCTGGCTGGGTGCTACGGGCGCCGAAGAAACCCTGGCCGCTCTACAATCGATCTGCGATCCTCGACGCCAAGGACGCGATCGTCGTCGAGGGTGAGAAATGTGTCGAGGCCCTCAAGTCCATCGGCATCGCGGCGGTGACGACGTCGCCCTGTGGCGCGGGCAAGGGGCGGCACGCCGACTGGCGCATCCTGGCGGGTAAGCGCGTCTTCCTGTGGCCGGACGCCGACGATGTCGGACGCCAGCACATGAAGGAGGTGATGCAGATCATCGAGACGCTCGATCCTGCGCCGGAAATCCACCTCATTGAGCCGACCGACCTGGATCTGATCGACCACGAAGACGCCGCTGATCTGATCGCAATGTGCCACAAGACCGGGGAGGACGTGGTCGCGGTGATTGATCGCGCTTGTGCGCTGTCGAAAACCTTCTCGATCAGTTCGGGGCTCAGGGAGCGCATCGAGGACACGATCAGCGGGAAATGGTCAGACGTCGCATGGCCATGGCCGAAGCTCACGCGTCTGTCGAGGGCGCTGCTGCCTCAGACGGTCACCATCCTGTGCGGCACGCCGGGGGCGGCGAAGAGCTTCTTTCTCTTCAAGAGCCTGATCGCATGGCAGGAGGCCGGCATCCCCTGGGCCTGTCTGGCCCTCGAAGAGGACAGGGTCTATCACCTGCATCGCGTTATGGCGATCAGGGAGCGTAACGTCGATCTGCTCGATCCTGAATTTCAGAAGTCGAACCCTGACATCGTGCGCGCGGCGTACGAGCGGCAACGTCTTTTCCTGGACGCCTTCGGGAAGCGTCTGTGGGACGCACCCGTCGAGCCGCTGTCGCTGGACATGGTGACGTCCTGGGTGCGAGACAGAGCCCGTGAGGGCAATCGGATCGTTGCGGTGGATCCGGTGACGGCGGCGGCGGCATCGGAGAAAGCATGGGTTGCGGACGCGAAATTCATCACGGCCGTCAAGAGCATCGTCCGCTCTCGCGATTGCAGCCTGATCCTTGTGACACACCCAAAGAAGGGCGCGAGAATGATCGGCCTCGACGACCTGGCCGGCGGGGCGAGCTATCAGCGGCTAAGCCAAAGCATTCTCTGGCTGGAGCGCCTACAGACGACCGAGAACGCGGTAATTCTCGGCCCACTCGGGCGGTTCGAGACGCCGATCAAGCACAAGCTGCACCTATGCAAAACCAGGAACGGCAGAGGTCACGGCCTGAGCCTGGCGTTCGAGATCGATTGGCCGACCCTGAGCTTCCAGGAGTATGGAGTTATCGCGGACGAATGATGATGAATCAAGACAACAACATCGTGAAGATCGGTGACATCATGCCGGGCCTGATGGAGGACATCCGCAGGCGAATGCAACGCTATGAAGCGGACCGCCTCGACCGACTTGATCGAAACGATCATCATCAAGATCAGCCGGAAGGCCTGTTGGAGGGCGTGACACGATGAAGACCGGACTGCCCTTGTTCGACTGGCCCACGCACCTTCAGCCGCCCTTGGCCCGTGACACCGACCCGGTGACGAGCCAAGAGGGTGCCTTTGAGACGCGACGATCTGGCCGACTCGCATCACAGGCGCAGGCGGTCCTGGCGGCCGTGACGCGGTGGCCGGGCTGTACCAGTGCCGAGCTGGCCCAACGCATGGGCGCGGACCGATATGTTGCCTCCCGCCGATGTCCCGCCCTGGCCAACGAGGGGCGAGTTCGTCGCGGTGCGAAGAAGAAGTGTCCGGTCACGGGGATGGCATCGTTCACATGGTGGCCTACGTCGGGAGGCCGCCAGTGATAAGGTTAATGGGCAATGCATACCGTCTTACTGGGGTAGGGGGGATTAAAAGACACGAAATGTCCTCTTTGAGTACCATGCCTCCCCCCACGCTGAGTTTTTCACGGGTTTCCAGACCCTTTTGCAGGGGGGGGGCAAAAAGGGCACGAATGACGGGGGGTTGCACGGAGCGGCCCCTGATAGGCGATATCCAGATCGGAGGGGTACTCAATGCTATGGGTTGATCGGCACGCTGGCCAGAAAGACCGTCAACGCACCCATGACGCTGTTGACGGCGGAAAAACACGCCTTTGTTGCTGCGGAACGATGTTCTGCTCTGTGGATGGGCGCGGGGGCCGACGCTATTGCGGGGCAGACTGCTCACACGCGGCAAAACTCGAATCGACGCACCGATCGCGCCGCGTGTACCAGGACGGCCACGTCCCGACCTGCTCGATCTGCGGAGGACCATTATCATCACCTGGCCCGCGCGGCGGCCGACCACGTTCACGATGTTTATCATGTAGAGATCAACTCAAGGAGAAGAACATGTTCGATCACCGAAAGAGATGTCTGGCCAATGAGGCCAGCGAGAAGTCCGAACCTGAAATCCGCGACATCGGCGACGATCCGCAAGTCCTCGCGGCGGCGGCACTGGTTCGCAAACTTGATAGCGATCTCAAGCTTGTCGTCGGCGAATTGAGAAAGTGCACCGGCGACCCGACCGGCTCGGGGCAGGCGAGCATTCAGCACGATCCCCGCGACGATGTCGCGGCCCTGCTGGCCGGCACGCCGTCGAGCACGTTGACCGTGGCGATCGCAGAAAACGCATGGCATTCTCTTCGGCGGCAGCTTCGCGCGCTGGAGGCGGCCGTTCCCGCCGCGCGGCACAGGCTTCGCACGCTGCGCACTCGCCTCGAAATAGAAGAAGTCACGCGACTGACGCCAACGCTGAAGGCGTCCTACGGGCGTGTGCTCGATGGGCTTGAGGCGGCGTTGTTGTGTCTGCGCGATCACCACGAACTCTTGACCCGGATGCACCGCGAGGGCGTCGGTTATGATTCGCTGGGCATCTGGAAGTTGTCACCTCGCGAGGAGCAGATGCTGCACGGCGGCGGTGACTCAAGTTTGGAATTTTATCTTCGAACTCGTCGCAAGGCCACGGGCCTGGCAGAAGGAGAGACCAAGTGACAACATCGACAAAACAGCTATTGAGAGAGCTTGACACCCTGGACGAATCCACGCTCAAACGCATTCCCGACTTGAACGATCCGCAAGGCCCCGGCCGGGAGATCCACGCTTCCGCCGCTCGTGTCGAGGAAATGAAACGCGAGCGAAATCACATTCGCGGCGAGCTGTCCAAGACCGGCCCTGGCGACCTGGCCGGTTCGCGCTCGATGCTGAGTGAGCAACAAATCGCGGCCGACGCCGATCTTTTGTTGGCCGGCGGCGGCCTCGATGAAATCATCGAGACCACGGCTGTCGATCATCGGCAAAGCCTGGTGCGGCGCCTGCACGCCTGCGAACGCGCCCTGCCTATTCTTGAGGCCCGCATGACGGAAACACAAAACCGCGTGATTCGCGAGGGGCTGGCCGAGTTGGAGCCGCTCGGGGCGGAGCTTTACAGCGAAGTCCTGGACGCCTTCGCGAACCTGCGCGAGCACCTTGAAGGCTGGGCGCAGTTCACGGACCTTCTCGGGCGACGGGGTTTTTCGCTACACTTGCGAGAAAGCCGATGGCAGTTGTCCGAATTCGAGAAAGCCCTGCTGTTCGGCGGCGTCTTTCCGAGCATCGAGCACCACACGAACCTGCGAAAGCAAAGTTGGCCTGGCCTTGTTGAAGGCGGGCCGCAAAAATGAAAGTGAGTGACATCATGGACGAACTACGAGAAGTAGCGGACGCGGCGCCGATCCGGCGCACGGCGGCGGCGCGATCGTTGGCGGGTTGGTATAAGCAGCAAATGGCTGACATTGCGGCGGGCCGTCGTGCATGCCGTCGTTTGGTTGACAACGGCGAGGCCGACGAGCAAACGGCCGCCGTCGTCCTGGGCGAATTGGACCAGAGAGAGCGCGACCTACAGGAAGGCTGGGCACATAGCAGTTTGCGTCGCGAGATCGAGTCCCGGTCGGTCCCGGATGATGCGTTCGAGGTGCGCGGTGTCTCTTCGCGGGGCGGTCCGGCCCTGGACGACTTCCGGGTCACCAGTACGAAGACCGCAACGCAGCTACATGGCGAAGGCATCGTCTACGACCAACTGAGTCCCGACTACTTCGGCTTTCGCGAGAAGATCGCGCGGGGCGCCTGCACGCAGGCCCTGGCAACGAGTGACATTCGACTACTGTACAACCACAACGTCGATCACCTCTTCGCCCGGACCAGCTCGGCCACGTTGGAACTGCGAGAGACTTCCCACGGCGTGTTCTTCACCGGCTATCTGCTGCCGTTCGACGGGCCGTCCTACCATCTGGCAAGGTTGATCGATCGTGCTGATGTTTCGGGCTGCTCGTTTTCCTTCAGCGGCGTAACGGACCGCTGGGTCCTGAAGCCCGGCGAAAGCGACATCCGGATCATCGAGTCGATAGAGACTATTTACGACATCGGCCCGGTCACGATGCCCTGGTATCCGACGACGAGCGTAAGCGCGACGTTCGCCAATGTCGAGCGGGCGGCGCCTGTCCAGAGTGCGGCCGATGTCTACGATTACGAGCAAGAAGAGCACGACGCCTTCGTCGCGGACTACGAGCGGACGCAACGCTTGGCGGCGGCGGAAGAGCGTCTGCGGTCACGTCGGCTCGATGAGATGTTGGCGAGGACGCGCGACTCACGTTTGCTAACGGCGATGAGCCGCAACCGCGAAGGCCGGTTGCGGGCATACGAAACGAAATTCTCCTTGAAAGGGCGTCGATGACATCGGCTCGGCGCTGATTTTGCATGGCCGGCGGCGGCTGGGTTCTCCTATTCCCCTCAGCAGGCCGCCGTCGGCCATTTTGATCGTACGACTCCCGGCTCGTCGCGCGGCCGTCGTGGTCGCGCGGGGCCGGGAGGTTTCCGCTCTTTGACAATCGGACACCCTTGTCTTTTCCGGCCATAGAAGGTAGACTATTGGGCAATCAAAGGGACTTTCGAGGGTTCTAATGATGAACGACCGACGAATCGTCCAGCAGGTTGCTTCCATCCGGGAGCGGATCGACGATCTTGGCCCGCACGTCCAGCGGATCGCCCGTGCCGTCGAGGCCGAGTCCAAAGAGGCATGGGACGCTCTGCGCCGATACCCGCGATGTCGAGGCCTGCTGAAGCGCATCCTCTCGAACGCGGCCGTCCACCAGCACAAGGCTATGGCCTTCGGCAGACAGTTGGAGGGTGCTGAGGCGGAGATCGAGCGATTGCAGCGGTCCCTTCAGTTCGCCGTCTTCCACGCCGGCGGCCCGACGCCGGAAACCGTCGCCTTGGCCGGCCAGATCGACGAACTCCAGCAGCTCGTCCACCAGTACAGCGCCCCGCAGCAGTTCGAGCCCGACCAGGTGGCCATAGGCTGAGCCATTACCGCCGCTGTGCCTGCACGGACCGCCAGAAGCCGTTTCCGGGGGTATCTCGCTATGGGTTCGGCCGAGATCGTGCCTTAGAATCGATCTGGCGCAACCGGATTTTCTCGCATTCCATCGAAATCCGGTTGACAGCCCCCACGCGGGCCCGGTATGGTGATAGTCGCGATGAATCATGCTCTCAAGCAACTCAGGCATATGCGCCGCTTCTCAGGGAGTCATTCCCTCCGGGCATGGTTCATCGCACCTGGGGAGCGGCCTTCTATTCACGGGAGGTATCAACTATGGCTACCGCGATCATCCTGGGAACGGCTGCCGGCATCTTCTCTTTGATCGTGCTCGGTGCGGTCCTGGCGGCAGACCGGCTGCGTAAAGAACTCGAGGCGCAAACAAAGGAGACGACCGATGAACACCTATAGACCGACGTACACGGACAGGCGCACGGGCCATCCATGACCAAGAACGAAGACGTTCTACTCCATTCGTCTTTGGTGTTTGTTGTGGCATGGGGGCCGGTCGCGCGGGGGGCCGGCCGGTCCTGACATTCAAAGGAAGGTGAGCCATGCGAATCTACAAGCCGAGCGCAACCAAGCCGATTCCCGACGGTGCGACCATCGACCGCAAGAAGGGGCTCGTCAGTTACAAGGCCAGAGGCAAGACCCGCACGGCGGCATTGACGGACAACGGCCGAATGCGGATCGAGACGAAAACCTGGCGGATCGAGTTCAAGGACCACCACGGGCGCCGGCAGACGATCAGCGCGTTCACCGATGCGAACCAGAGCCGGCTGCTGGCGGCCGATATCGAGATGCTGATCGGCTACCGGGGCCAGCAACTACCGACCGACCTGGCCAAGCGGATCGCGAAGCGGCCGAAGAGGATCATGGACGGCCTCGTTGACATCGGCCTGTTCAAGGGCACATCGACGGCGGGCACGCGGACCCTGGCCGATCTGCTGAATGAGTTCGAGACCTCGTTGCGATCGCGCGAGTTGTGCGCCAAGCACATCGAAGAGACGGCCGGCCTGCCTCGCATGATGTTCGAGGACCTCGGCATCGACCACGTCCACGACATCACCATCGGAGCGGTCGAGGGGTATCTCAAGCTCCTGCGCGACGGTGCGGTGGTCCGCAAGGGCAAGCCGATCAAGGCCGTCGGCTACAGGCGGTCGAACGCCTATCTGACGGCGGTCAAGGCCTTCTTGAACTGGCTTGTGCGTCGTGGCTACGCCAACGAGAACCCGCTGGCGACGATGAAGAAGTTGAACCAGAAGATCGACCGTCGGCACGTCCGGCGGGCCCTGACGGTCGAGGAACTCAAGAGACTGCTGGCGGCGACGAAGGCCGGACCCGTCCGCAAGGCCATGACGGGTTACGAGAGATACCTCCTGTATCTGACGGCGATCCAGACGGGTCTGCGGCGCAACGAGCTACGCCAGTTGACGAAGAACTCATTCGACTTCGAGCGGCACACGGTCACGGTCGAGGCGGTCACGACCAAAGGCAAGAGGCAGGACGTCCAGTACATCACGGCCGATCTGTCGGCCGAGATCGCCACGTTCCTGGCCAACAAGCTCCCGACGGCCAAGGCCTTCGGCGGTGAGACCCGCAAAGAGTTGACCATGCACCCCACGGTCGCCTTGAAGCGGGACCTGGCAGACGCCGGCATTCCCTACGCCGACGACGCCGGCCGGGTCTTCGACTTCCATTCTCTGCGGGGCCAGTGCGCCACGCTGCTGGCGATGAGCGGGGTCCCGATGAAGACCGCGCAGAAGATCATGCGGCACACCGATATCAATCTGACGGCCAACGTCTATACGCATATCCTCCACGGGCAGGAGCGGGCCGCGATCGAGGCCTTGCCGGACCTGTGCGGCGGGGATGTAGAGGCCGAGAAGAACCTCAAGACCGGAACCGACGATGTCGATGTCACGCCGAAAAGTTTGCTGAAAGTTTGCGTAGACATCGGGCAACATGAGACAAAATCGGCCAGCATTAGACAAGTCACCCGCGATAGCGGCCCAAAAACCGCGATAGAGAGCCAGAATCAAGGGTCTGAGAAGATTGTGGTTCTGGGGGTCGCGGGTTCGAATCCCGTCTTTCACCCTTGGGAAGTCCTCGGTAGTCTGTCGCCTCGCAAGCGGTGGTGGTCTGCGCATCTGAGATATGTCCAGTTATTCGAATCGCCCGGCAAACCTGCCTTCGTTGGGCGGTATCTGAGATTTTGTGCAATATCACTGCGACAGGAAGCGTCGATTAGCACGGAAATACCCTTTGTGGCGGGGGTGCCTCCACATACAATGGATGGAGCACCATACGGCGGCGATGGGTGGCTCGTCTGTAGGGTAACAGAAACTGTTCACGGGAGATGAATCTGTGAGGACCGAGTGGCGAAAACGCTTGCCGTTGTGTCGGTCGAAATGGGGCGGTCTGTGGATCGGGGGGCTCTGTATGGTCCTGGGCCTGGCCGGCGGATGCAGTCGCGAGCAGTACAAGGCGCAGGCCGACGAGGAAGTCTACAAGATCCTCGAAAAGAAGTGGCAGGACGGCTTCGGGCAGATGGCCAACTACCGGATTCAGGACGCCGATCCGAACGAGGTGGCGGTCCTGGATGTGGTCCCGTCCGGCGGCGTACTGAGTCTGGCCGAGGCGGTGGAGATCGCGACGCGATACAGCCGGGAGTATCAATCGCAGAAGGAGTCGCTGTACCTGGCGGCACTGGATCTGACGCTGACACGGCATCGCTATGCGCCGCAGTGGTTTGGCACGTTCGACGCGTTCTACGCGAAGAACCTGGGTCGTGAAGACATCACCGCGGGAGCCGAAGGCGGTGTCAACAAAACGTTTCTCCTGGCCAACGGCCTTCGGGTCACCAGCGGCCTGGCCCTGGACTGGAGCCGATTCCTGACAGGAGACCCGCAGACGTCGCTGGGTTCGGTGCTCACATCGACGTTGGCCTTCCCGATTCTGGGCGCCGGCGCCGGCCTGTCGGAGTGGGAGAACCTGACGCAGGCCGAGCGAAACGTGTTGTATCGAATCCGCACTTTCAATCGCTATCGCCAGACCTTCGTGGTCTCGGTCATCAGTGAATACTATCGGGTCCTGCAGCAGCGGGAAGCCGTCTCGATTCAGGAGGCCAGCTATGCCAGACAGGTGGAGTCGACGAACCAGTTGCGGATGGAGGTCGAGGTAGGCCAGCGACCTGCGTACGACCTGGGCGAGGCGGAACAGCGGATGCTCACCACCGAGCAGGCGCTGGTCTCGGCACGTCAACGTTACGAACAGACGCTGGATACGTTCAAGGTCCGTTTGGCCTTGCCCACCGATGCCAACATCGAACTCGATCCGAACGAGTTGACGGCGCTGGCGGACATCGGGATCAGCGAGCCGGAGTATACCGAGGTCGAGGCCATCGAGCTGGCCCTGGACCGTCGTCTGGATCTGGCCAACACGCGGGATGGCCTCGACGATGCCCAGAGGAAGTTGGAATTGGCCGCCAAAGGGTTGGGCGTTCAACTCAATCTGATCGGCAGTGCGAACGTGGCATCTGAGCCGGAGACGAAGTTTGCCTCCCTGCAGTTCGACGAGGGCAACTACCGATTGGGATTGGAGGGCGACCTCCCGCTGGACCGAAAAGCGGAGCGCAATGCCTATCGCGAGTCGCTGATCACCCTGCAGCAGCGGCAGCGAAGTCATGAAGAGCAGGTGGATGAGATTAAACTCGGCGTCCGCCAGGGGTATCGCGATCTGGCCGAGACCGCCGAGAGCTATCGGATCCAGCAGATCGGGCTGAATCTCGCTCGAAAGCGCGTCGAGGTCGAGAAGCTGTCGCTTCAGTACGGGCGTGGCACCGTGCGTCTGTTGCTCGACTCCGAAGATGCGCTCGTGCGGGCACAGAATGACGTGCTCAGCGCGCTGGTCGATCATACGATTGCGAAGATGAGCTTTTTCCGAGATATCGGCGTCTTACAAGTCAGACCGGATGGAATGTGGGAGCATACGGCACCATGAAATCTGATGCAGGCAATTCGATGCAGGACAAGTCGTCCAGTCAACGTCCGACCAGCCAACGGTCCAAGCCGCGGAAGAAGCGACGATGGCCCTTGCTGATGATTCTCTTTCTCCTTGCGGCCGGTGCGGTGGTGCTGGTGGCTTCCATCAAGGGGAATGCCGGCGCCGGCACGACGTCCGGGGGCACGTTCACGGCGCGACGCGACAGACTGATCGTCACGGTCAGCGAGGGCGGCAGCATCCGTGCGCACAAGTCCATCGAGTACCGTTGCGAGGTCGAATCGCGCGGGGCGCAGATCACGATCCTGAGCATCGTTCCATCCGGCACGTACATCAGCCAGAAGGACGTCGAAGAAGGGAAGGTGTTGGTCCAGTTGGACTCCTCTTCGTTGGAAGACCAGTTGATCCAGGAGAGGATGGAGTTGGCCAGCGACCAGGAGACCGAGACTTCTGCAAAGGAGGCCTACGACATTCAGGTGATTCAGAATGAGAGCGACGTGGCGGATGGGCGTCTCCAGGTCCGCTTTGCTCTGCTGGACCTTCAGAAGTACCTCGGGGCCGCTCTGGCGGAACGACTGACGCGAGACGTGAACGATGCCGTGGACCTGACGGAGTACGTGTCGCCGTTTCTGATAGAGGTCAGGGATGATCCCAACCTGCTGGATGGCACCGCTGCCGGCCAGGAGTTGAAGCGACTGAACGATGACATCGTTCTGGCCGAGGGCAACCTGAAGACAGCGCAGGCGCGATTGGCCGGAACGGAGAAGCTCCACGATGCCAATTACGTCTCCGAGCTGGATTTGCAGGGGGACCGGCTCACGGTTGTCAACCGAGAGTTTGCCGAGCAGAACTCCAAGGTGAGTCTGGACCTGTTCCTGCGGTACGATTTCCCGAAAAGCGCCGAACAGTATCTGAGCGACTACATCGAGGCCGGCCGCCGGTTGGAGAGAACGTTTGCCGAATGCCGCTCCCGTCTGGCACAGGCGCAGGCAAGGTTGGCGAACGCTCAAGAGCGACTCCGGGCCCAGCAGAAACGCGTCGCCGAATTGGAGCAGCAGATCGCCAACTGCACGATGCGCGCCAAGGCACCGGGTCTGGTGATCTATGGCACCGGCAGCAGCGGCGACATGTTTCGCGCCATGCGCGGCCGAGCGGGCGGCGGCAGCGGCGTGATCGCGGAAGGGGAAACCGTCTTTGAGGGCCAGACGATCATCTCGATGCCTGATACTGCCACCATGGTGGCTGAAATCAGCGTGCACGAGACCGAGGTCGACAAGGTCCGTCCGGGCCAGCCAGCCACCATTGTGATGGATGCATTTCCCGACCAGGTGCTCCACGGCGAAGTGCTCGAAGTGGCTCCGCTGCCCGACCAGCAGCGTGGCTTCATGAATCCGGACCTGAAGGTGTACACGACCTTGGTGAGGATCGACGGGACACACGACTTCCTTCGAACGCGAATGTCGTGCCGCGTCGATATTCTCGTGCGCGAGCTGCAGGATGTCGTGATTGTGCCGATTCAGGTCGTCGCCACTCGCGGAGGTCGGAAGGTGTGTTATGTCATGACGCCGCAGGCACCAAAGGGAGAGGAACGTGAGGTGCAGACCGGCGCGTTCAACGACACGTTCGTGCAGATCGTCAGCGGTCTGGAAGGCGGCGAAGAAGTGCTGCTGAATCCTCCGTTGTTCACCGAGTCTGCGGCCACTTCGTCGTTCCGCGAGCGGCCGCAACGCAATGGAAGCAGTGCGAGCGATGCAAACGACTCATCCGCAGCGGCGCCGACAGGCGGAACGACAGGGACCATTCCGGCACTTCCGCCGATGCCGGGCGGGACCGAGATGACTCCCGAGCAGCGGCAGCAGATGATGGAGCGTTTCCAGCGTCAGGGCGGCGGTCCGGGAATGCCGGGCGGGACCGAGTTGACTCCCGAGCAGCGACAGCAGATGATGGAGCGTTTCCAGCGTCAGGGCGGCGGTCCGGGAATGCCGGGCGGCGCCGAGATGACCCCCGAGCAGCGGCAACAGATGATGGAGCGTTTCCAACGTCAGGGCGGCGGTCCGGGGATGCCGGGCGGCGCCGAGATGACCCCCGAGCAGCGGCAGCAGATGATGGAACGCTTCCAGCGCCAGGGTGGCGGTCCAAGGACGCCGGGCGGCGCCGAGATGACCCCTGAACAGCGTCAGCGGATGATGGAAATGACGCCCGAGCAACGTCAGCAGATGATGGAGCGTTTCCAGCGTCAAGGTGGTGGCCGCGGTCGCCGGGGCGGGAGCGACCCCGCGGGGGAGCAGACCGGCCAGGGCGTTCCGTCCAGCGGCCCCTCCCAAGCCACGCCACCGGCTCCGCCGGCAGGTGACCAGACAAATTAGGTTTCCGTCTCGGCGAGAGGCGAAGGATACCAGCAACGATGATAGACTTCCGTCAAGAGCTCGATTTCGACGCCGAAGGCCCCATCCTCGCGATGGAAGACCTGTGCAAGAGCTACCAACTCGGAGCCACAGAATTGCGGGTGCTGCGAGAAATCAATCTGGCCATCAACAGCGGTGAGTACGTGGCGATCATGGGGCCAAGTGGTTCCGGCAAGTCGACCCTTCTGAATATGATCGGCTGCCTCGACCGTCCGACCAGCGGAGACTACCGTCTCGGCGGCCAGAGCGTTTCCGTATTGGATGACGACGACCTGTCTATGATTCGTGGAGCGCGCATCGGCTTCGTCTTCCAGTCCTTCAACCTGATCGCTCAACTGAACGTCGTCGAGAACATCGAAATCCCGATGTACTACCAGGGCTACAGCGAGCATGAGAGCGCCGAGCGGGCGGAAGAGCTGGCGACGATGGTTGGCCTGGGCGAGCGGCTCAGACACCGGCCCTCAGAACTCAGCGGCGGTCAGCAGCAGCGGGTGGCCATTGCCCGCGCCTTGGCGAACGACCCGCTGATCATTCTCGCCGACGAACCGACGGGAAACCTCGACTCTTCGAGCGGCGCCGAGATTCTCATGATTCTGGACCGCCTTCGCGAGGAGGGCAAGACGCTGATCGTCGTGACCCACGACGAGCATATCGCCACGCGCGCCGAACGGGTGATTCGGCTCTTCGACGGGCGCATCGACAAAGAAGAGTTCAACACACGGTAGGATGCTATGTTCTTTTTTCGTCTGAAACGCACGATCAAGCTGGGGGCCAAGAGCCTGTGGATGCACCGGTTGCGTTCGACGCTGACGGCGCTGGGCATCATCTTCGGCGTCTCGTCCGTTATCGCCATGCTGGCGATCGGTGAGGGGGCCAGCCGTGATGCACAGGAGAAGATCGCCCAGCTCGGCAGCCGCAACATCATCATCAGAACCATCAAGCCCCCCGAAGACCAGGTCGCCGGGGGACAACAGCAAACCCTGATGGAGTATGGCCTGACATACGACGACGCCGAGCGATTTCAGAACGGTATTCCGGATGTCCAGGTGATCGTACCAAACCGTCGGATCTCGCAACAGGCGCTGTATCGCAATCGCCGAGTGTCTTTGGAGGTCGTCGGCACCGTCCCCTGGTTTCCGAACATCTCTCCCACCCGTATCCGATTCGGGCGTTTTCTCAGCACCACCGACATGCACTACAAGCAGGGTGTCTGTGTTCTCGACGAACGGGTGGTCAAAGAGCTGTTCGCCTTCGACGACCCCATCGGCCAGGCTGTGAAGGTTGGCGGAGACTACTACCGTGTGGTGGGAATCACCACCGAGCAGAGCAAGACGCCGACCTCACCTGAACTGGAAACCAAGGACGCCACAGGGGCCAAGAAAGCGGCTGGCGCCAATGTAGGCGCCATGTATGTCCCGTTGACAACGGTGAAAGACCGATTTGGCGAGATGTCGATGCAGATTTCCTCGGGCAGCGGCGGGACGCTCGAACGGGTCGAGCTCCAGGAGATCATCGTGCAGGTCCAGGATGTAGACATGGTCATGGGAACACGGCAAAGCGTGCAGACGCTTCTGTCCCGCTTCCACAAGAAGAACGACTACGAGATCGTTGTTCCCCTGGAGCTGATGCGGCAGGCCAAGGACTTCCAGCGGATCTTCACCATCGTGCTCGGTTCCATTGCCGCCATCTCCCTGCTGGTGGGCGGCATCGGGATTATGAACATCATGATGGCCACGGTCAGCGAGCGCACGCGGGAGATCGGTATCCGTCGGGCCCTTGGCGCCAAGAAGAAGGACATCGTGATTCAGTTCCTTTCCGAGACGCTGATCCTGACGCTGTCGGGCGGCTTGCTCGGAATGGCGTTGGGCGCCCTGATCCCGTTCTTCGTGACGCATTTCGGTCAGATGCGCACGGTCATCACGGGAAGCTCGCTGATTCTGGCCTTCGGGATCAGCGGGGCCGTGGGAATTGCCTTCGGCCTGTATCCGGCCTATCGCGCCGCCAATATGGACCCCATCGAGTCGCTGCGGCACGAATGAGCGCGCGTCGCCCGTTCGGAGACGGTGCGGTCCCGTGGATCAGCCGGTGAACGGGCTGGCATCGTGTCGCGTCTCGGCACCGGATTCCTTCTTCATGCCGGGCGGCATCACCAGGCCGCTCTGGCCCTGCTGGTCGCGGAAGTCGGTGATGATCTTGACCGCGGCGAACGGGTCGTCCGTGACGGTGAACACGTCGAGGTCTTCCGGTGAGATGTATTCGTACTTCCCGAGCATCGTGTTCTTGATCCAGTCGATCAGACCATCCCAGAAGTCGCGACACATCAGGACGACCGGAAACTGGATCTGCTTGAGCGTCTGGATCAGGACCAGGGCCTCGAAGAGCTCGTCCATCGTCCCGTAGCCGCCCGGGAAGACGATGAACCCATGCGCGTACTTGAGGAACATGACCTTGCGCACGAAGAAGTATCGAAAGTGCAGGGAGAGGTTCTGGTAGTCGTTGGGGACCTGTTCCATCGGCAGTTCGATGTTCAGGCCGATGCTGGTTCCTCCGGCCTCGGCGGCGCCCTTGTTGGCGGCTTCCATGATGCCGCCTCCACCTCCGGTGATGACGGTGAACCCCGCCTGGGCGATCTGAGCGGCGGTCTGTTGCGCCATAGTGTAGTAGCGGTGGTCGGACGGCGTTCGCGCCGAGCCGAAGATCGAGACGGCCGGCCCGACGGAGGCCAGCTCCTCGAAGCCCTCGGTGAACTCGGCCATGATCCGGAACATCCGCCAGAGGTCCTGCACGGGTTTGTCGGGGGTATTAATCATCTCATTCGTTTCCGGCGATTCGGGTTGTCATTCGTTTCGCTACCATCGGTCGGGTTGGTTCGCGGCCGGACAGCAGGCCGCGATCGGACATTCCAGGCAGTTGGGCTTTCGGGCCTTGCAGAGATTGCGGCCGTGAAAGACCAACAGGTGGCTGAAGAGCGTCCAATCCTTCTTGGGGACGATATCGGCCAGATCGAACTCGAGCTTTACCGGGTCCGAGTTATCGGACAGTGCGAGCCGGCGTGAGAGCCGGATCACGTGCGTATCGCACACGATCCCGGGAATGCCGAAGGCGTTGCCAAGCACCACGTTGGCGGTCTTGCGGCCGACGCCGGGCAGGGCGGTCAGCTCGTCCATCGTCTGGGGAACCCGTCCGTGGTGTTCAGCCACGATCCGGGTGCAGGCGTCTTTGATGTTCTGCGCCTTGTTGCGGAAGAACCCCGTGGTTCGAATGTCCTCTTCGATCTCCTTGACGTCGGCGTCGACCCAATCGGAGACCGACGTGTACTTCTGGAAGAGATCCTGGGTCACGATGTTGACGCGCACGTCGGTGCACTGGGCGGACAGGATCGTGGCGATCAGCAGCTCCAGCGGATTCGTGAAGTTCAGCGCCACCTTCGCGTTCGGATAGGTCTTTCGCAGAATGGGAAAGATCTCTTTGACGCGCTGCCTCGCCGCCACCGTGTCGAACTCGCGGGCCTTGGCTTTGGATGTTTTCGTCGTGGGCCCGGCGGCCTTCTGTTTCGCCATCTACTTCGGTCCCTCCGGCAGCTCGTCGAGCAGATCGATCAACTCCTGTTTGTCGAAGATGCCGCGCAACTTGCGGACCTCTGCATTCGGCAGCACAACGATCGTCACCGGGACATTGCCGGCCTCGCCGTAGATCTGCTGAAAGTCCCGGGTCGCCGGATAGTCGATCAATGTCGTGTCGGCCATGATCGGCAGGACGTTCTTGCGCTCGATTCGCTCGATGACGTCGGGATCGTGGTAGACCCTTCGCTCGACGATCTTGCAGTTGGTGCACCAGTCGGCGGTGAACTTCAGCAGGACGGGTTGCCCTTGCGACGTCGCACGGCTGACGGCCTGGCGGTCGTAGGATTGCCAGTCGATGGACGCTCCCTCCGGCGGTCCCCCGGCCGGGAGCAGCCAGACGGCGGCGCCGACGGCGATCAGAAGGGCGACAGAGCGGACGAGCCGCCTCTTGCCGGCGGGTGTCGCGAACCCGACCCACGCCCCCCACATCCAGGCGCAGAAACTGAACACGATGCCGTAGGTCAGCACGTTCAGGAGGCGATCCTTGGGCAGGGCCGCCAACGTGAGCTTGGCCGCAATGAAGAACAGCAGGAAGCCCGTCGATTTCTTGAAGATCTCCATCCACGTCCCCGGCTTCGGGACGCGTTCCAGCAGCGACGGAACCGAGACGATCACGGCATAGGGCAGCGCCATGCCCACCCCCATCAGGATGATGGCGGTGCTGCTGACCGCCAGGGGCTGTGTCTGGGCCCAGACCAGGACGAAGCCCAGCAGGGCCCCGCTACACGGCGTGCTGAGAACGCCCGCGAAGAACCCCATGCCCCCTGTGCCCAGAAGGCCGGAGCCCGAACCCTGTTGGCTCGCGAGCGCCGACGGCAGCGAGATCGTGACCACGTCCAGCATGGCCAGGCCGAACAACACGATGGCCAGAAACAGAACAATGACCGCGCTGGGGTAGCGGAACAGGCTGTTGAGGTCGAGGACCGCCCCGGTCGTGAGGTTGATGACCGCTGAGACGAGAGCGAACGCGGCGAAGAACAGGACCACACCAACGCAAAACGCCAGGCCGGTTGCAAGACGACTGCCATCGGATCGCTTGGATTGGTCGATCAGACGCATCAGGATCAGCGGGATGACCGGCAACACACAGGGCATGAGATTGATCGAGACACCTGCCAGGATAGCCAGCAAATAATAGACGACCGTGCCGTAGGGCAAAACCGCCTGCCGTTCGGCCGATCGGTCACCTGCCGCCGGCTCCGGCGCAGGAGAAACCGTCTGTGTCGCTTGCGGTCCATTGGATGGTTCGGCCGCTGCAAGTGGCTCCACGGTGGCGGCGGAGAAATCGACACGGGCACTCAACGTCTTGTCGAAGGGAGGCAGACACAGTTGACTGGTGCAGGCCATGCCTGTGAGACGAACATCAACCCGGATGGGGCCGTCGGGAACGGGGGACAGAGGGACCAAAACCTGGAAATCGCCCACGTAGACCTCGACCTCTGTGTCGAGGCCGACGTCGTGGAACATCCGCCACGGTGGGAAGGCCGGCTCGCCAAAG
>Ga0209312_1001145_pt1 | contig 20308 bp, 13 predicted proteins | sample BioC13SIPDNA_4_FD_185744 | JGI IMG/M metagenome (GOLD analysis project Ga0209312, IMG submission 185744) | Anaerobic biogas reactor microbial communites from Washington, USA - Biogas_R1_B C13 SIP DNA (SPAdes) (version 2) | ecosystem: Engineered > Bioreactor > Anaerobic > Unclassified | place... | reverse complement strand
CAGCTGCTTGCCATGCTGATGCGGCACAAAAACATGGCCCTCTCCCGGGAGCAGCTGCTGGAAGCGGCCTGGGGCTTTGACTATTTGGGCGGCACCCGCACGGTGGACATGCACATCCAGCGCCTGCGGAAAAAGCTGGGCTGGGAGCAGGTGATCAAAACCATCTTCAAACTTGGCTATCGCCTGGAGGTGCCCCCATGCGGCTGAGCACCCGGGTCACGCTGATCGCGCTGGGCTTCTGCCTGGCCTTTTCCACGGGCCTGGCCGCCATTATCCTGGTGCGCAGCTTCCGGGCGGAGCTGGACAGTGAACTCACCCGCGGGCTGACCACAAACGCCCTGCTCTCAGGCACCTTATCCGCCAGCATGGAGGCCTTCTCCTCCCTGGAGGATCAGGAACGCCTGTCCCGGGCGGCGCGGGTGGCCGTCAGGTATATGCCGGGCGCGGGCCTGGTGGCGGTGATGGATCATCAGGGCTCCCTCATCCATGATAATCTGCCCCTTGAGATGGCGCCGCTGCTCTCCCACATCCCCACTGCCCTAAACAGCTATGCCATCACGCGCTATGAGGAAACGCCCTACCAGTTCATCCGCCGGGATTTTGAGGTGATGGGGCAGCGCTTCACCCTGTTTACCGCCTGGGACCTAAGCCAGGTGTACGCCTCCGCCGCCGCCCAGGCCCGGTCGGCCGGCCTTATCATCATGGGGATGGGCATTTTGCTTTGGGCGCTTCTCAGCCTGGTGCTGAAGGCAACCTTCCGGCCCTTGCTCCTTCTGGAGCGGGCGGCCAAGCGGATAGGCGCCGGGGATTATGCCGCCAGGGCGCCCCAGGGCCAAAAAACCGATGAGGTGGGCCAGCTCTCCGAGGCCTTCAACCACATGGCCCAGGCCACCCAGGAGCACATCGGCCGCCTGAAACGGCAGGATGCGGCGCAAAAGCAGTTCATCGCGGACATGGCCCACGAGCTGAAAACCCCCGTCACCTCCATGATCGGCTATGCGGACCTGATGCGCCGCTCCCCCATGGAGGCGCAGGCGCAGCACCAGGCCTTAACCGCCATCCTCACCCAGGGAGAACGGCTGGAGCGCATGGGGCAAAAGCTGCTTCAGCTCTCCGGCCTAAACAGCGAGGCACCCCTTGATTTGCTTCCCCTCACCGCCCAGGCCCTGTTTACTCCGGCGCTGGAGACCGTGGCGGCGCTGGCCCGGGAGAAGGACATCCTTTTTTCCGTGTCAGGCGGAAGCACCCTTTTATCAGGGGATCAGGATCTGCTCATCACCCTGATTCAAAACCTCCTCACCAATGCCATCAAGGCCTCCCACCCCGGGGGCAGCGTCTTTCTTTCAGCGCAGCCGGGGCTTGTCACCGTGCGGGATCAGGGTGTCGGCATAGCGCCGGAGCATCTGCCCCACCTCACGGAGGCCTTTTATATGGCAGACAAGTCCCGCACCCGCTCGGAGGCGGGCAACGGCCTGGGCCTGGCCCTGGCAAACCGCATCGCCCACAGCCACGGCGCCCGCCTGTGTTTTGAAAGCGAGCCCGGCCGCGGCACCACCGTGCGTCTTCTTTTTACATCTCCGATACACCCCTGAGACCTGGCGGACAAATCCGCCTTCTATCATCAGGGAAAACGGAAAGGAGCACCCCCTATGAAACCCATCTTCAAACGCATCCTGGCCGCCCTTTTCTCCCTGCTGCTGATCGCTGCCGCCGCCCTGTCCCTGCCCCTGATCATGGACAGCGTCATGGCCAACAGCTACATCGCCCAGGTCGGCTTTGCGGAAACCCTTCCCGCTGAGGAGGACACCAGCCCGCTCGCTTCCCCGCTGCCCACCGCCACGCCTATGCCAAAACCCGCCGCCACAGCTTCCCTCTCCCCTAAATTCGTCCCCCAAGAAGATGAGGACTTCCGCACGCCCACGCCCACGCCCGCTCCCCTGCCGCACTCCAGCACATCAGAGCCTGTTTGGGAACTTATCCCCGTCTTTCCTACGCCTGCGCCTGAAACCGTCCTTTCCTGGCGCAGCCTGCTCACCACCGCCACAAGCGATGCCTGGTCAGCCAGGAATAAAGGGCTTAAAGCCCCCAAGGCCTTTCCCGGCCTCAACGCCAGCGCAAACGCCATCACGGACTATTTCCTGCTGCCCGATGAAAAAACCCTCCTGGCGGAATCCCTCCAGCCCGGCGAGCCCGCCCTGCAAAAGCTGCTTCAGGGCATCCTTTCAAACCTGGAGGCCTTCCCTGCCTTCATTCCCACCGGCGAGGTGCTGGAACAGGTGATCAACCTGCCTATCGCCTTAAGCCTCCTGTCTGAAGGCGGCGAATACAGCAGCCTCCTGGCCACCAACGCCCAGCGCCTGCCCCTGGCGGTGCTGCGCGCGCTTTCAGACGAGGGCAAACGCAGCGTCTCCCGGGAGGAGTACGATGGCAAGCAGGACCATTTGGTGCAGGAGGCACAGCGGCTGATCACCCTGGACCCTGACGGCGCCATGGACAATAGCGCCGCTTTGATAAACGACCTGATGTGGGATGATACGCGCTGGAAGCTCTCCATTATCCAGATGACGCCCTACCACCTAAGCGCCGCCTGGGATTATTACCTGGCCGGCCACCATGTCAAGGCGGTGGACATGGAGACGGGGGAGCTATACACCCTCACCACCGACCTTGTAAGTCAAAAGGTGGTGGGCATCGCCTCAGAGGGCGCGGAGCCCTTCCTGACCGCCTACACCCATCTGCTGGCTGAAGGGGAAAAGCTGAGCAGCATGTCAGATGATGGTTTTTTAAAGATTTACCAGGCGGCCCTCCTGCTGGGCAGCCAGCTGACGGAAGACGACCTGAGCGACAGCGCCTGGCATACCTCCGTGCAGCCCAGGTTTGGAAACTATCCCGGGGCCCCGGGGTGGCGCGTCAGCTTTTATCCCGAAGACGAGGAGACCCGCCTGGTGGACCCCACTTCAGATGTCTATATGACCTACCTGGTGGAGCTGGATGAAACGCTCCAATTGATCAGCTGGAATGCCCAGCGCAACCCTTTTATTTCCATCAGCGGCACCGGCCTTGACTTCAGCCAGGAAACCTTCGATCAGCAGCTCAATCAACTGCTCCAGACCCAGTTTTTAACCCGCCCCCGGATCATAAGCCATATCAAACGGGTTGCCCGGGAGTATGTTGACCTGACTGAAACGGCGGTCATCAAGCTGAGCGCCCTTTCCCCCGGCATCGTCCTTGAGGCTGTAAAGCAGCTGCACTGGGAGGAAAAAACCAGGGACAACGGCGATCAGGAGGTCCAGGTTTTCATCATCCTCCAGGTTGCGGATGCCCAGGGCCAGCAGTATCAGGTGCACTGCGGCGTGGATATCGCCGGCAGCGTGACCATCACCAGCATCAACGCCCTGTCAGGCCCTGAGGGGGCAAGGGATAATTTGCAATAGATGCGGTTTCAAAAAGCAATGCGAAAGGGGCGCCGACCTGACGCCCCTTTCGCGTTGCCAGATGAAGCGGCGCTTACCGCCCCTGTTTCCGTCCTTTTAAGAGGCCCTTTTTCCCCACCATGAACAGCACCAGAAGCGCCAGATACACTGCGCACAGGCCGATGGTCAGCCACAGCATGCCCTGGGAGGAGGGGGCCAGGCCGATTAGGATGAGCATGGGCGCGCCAAAGATGATGCCGGTGCCGCTGCCCACCACCAGCTGGTCCGCCGCGGGGGTCTTGAACTCCGGGTCGATCTGCCTTAGCGGCAGGATCCCTGAGGAGATGGTGCCCGTGAGCATGCCGAACATGGCCACGAAGCTCTCGTCCGCATAGTCCGGCGCCAGGATGGGCGTGAGCCTTTTTAAGTACCAATAGGTAATCACCCCGCCGATGACGGCCATCAGCACAAAAGGCAGCCACAGGCCGCGCATGTCCGCGATATCGATGGAGGCGATGCCCGCCACGATCATCAGATCAAAGGCCAGACCGGAAAGCCGGTTCAGCAGATAGTTGTTCTGATATTGCCGGGTCATCAGGCCGGTTTTCCGAAGGCCGCCCAGCACCGCGCGCACCAGCATGGCCATCAGGGAGCCGGTGATAAAGTTAAAGCCCCAGAGCAGCGGGGTAAGGATGTTGGCAAAGCCGGGCGCCACCGCGCCAATCAGCGTGGCGACCGCCCGGGTGGCCAGGAAGGTGAGCAGATAGGTCACCAGCACCAGGGCCACCTGCATGCTCAGCCGGTCGATGGATTCGGATACCGGCGCCTCGTTAGGGTCCTGAAAGGCCTCGATGGTAACAGATCCGGAAACCATGGGCCGCTCCGTCACCACCAGGCGCCGCTTGCGGATCACCCGGCGGGTGTACCAGATGCCCACCAGGCAGGCCACCAGATAGCCCACCGCCGCCAGCGACAGGCCAAAGGAGCGCCCGCCCACAAAGCCCATGGCCTCATAGCTGCTGCCCACGTTGTTGGCCTGGCCCGGACCCTGGCCATAGGCCATGGGCAGCAGGATGCCCGCCGCCGGGAAGAAATCCGGCATGATGGTGTAAAACAAAATCACGGAGATCAAAAGCCCGATGATGGCCTGCACCAGATAGGAGGACACGATGAGGGCCCCCGCCTTAAAGGCGAACATCCCCCCGGTGCCCTCCTTGGTGGTGCGCAGCGTCAGGGCGATAAAGCCCAGGGCAATGCCGTGATAGGTGACCATCTCCAAAAGCTGCATCGGGACGTTCAAAAGGCCCGCCGAGCGAAGGATCAGCAGCAAAAAGCCCGCCAGCGCCGCCACGGGAATCAGGCTTTTGCGCACAAAAGCGATTTTTCGCGCCATGATATTGGCCAAAAGCAGCAGCACGGCGATAACCCCGGCCCAGATAAACATGGACCACAGCGCCGTATTGGCATCGGAATAATCCATTTATTGCCTCCCTTTTTCCATCAGGATGTGATACATGTCCCGGTATTTCAGGGCGTTAAAAGGCCCCTGGGCATTCAGCTGGAAGCGCCGTCCTTCCCGGTTTGCCAACAGCAGGATGTTCTTGCGATAGATTTCAAGGCTGTTAAGTTCCTCAAGCGCCATGACCTTCTCCCCTAAGGCAAGGGCGCTTTGGCTCATCCGCAGCGTCCCCCGGGCTATGGGAATCAGCCGGCGTCCCTCCCCCCGCTCAAAGAGGGTCAGGTTGTCGTCCTCAAGAACCCAGTTATCCTCCCCTGCCGCCAAAAGGCGTTCTCTGAGATGGGCCCGCTGGCTGTCCTGCCACTGCGCCGCGTTTAAAAAGGGCGTCCCCCCCAGGAAAGCGCCAAAGGGGTCAAACTGGGCCTCCAGCCCGCAGGCCTGGCAGAACACCCTGTCATCCCGGCTGCTGATGCCCCCGATTTCCCCGCAGGCAGGGCACCAGTACAGGGCGTGCTCCAGCCCCTGGGCCAGGCGCTTGCCCCGGTAGGCCACGGGTTCTGATTGCTGCCGGGCAAAGTCGTCCACCGCCAGATCCCGGGCGATCAGCGCGTTGATCGCCACCGGGCTCATTTTTTTTAGCGTTTCATTCGGGTATATCCCCACCGTTTCTCCAAAAGTCCGGCCTTTTCTGATGCCTTTCCCCCACCGCGGCAGCGCCAGGTGGGCGCCGCTGATGCGGTAGGTGACCAGCGTGGCCCCCACCGCCCGGGCCAGGCTGCCCGTGGCCTCCGGAAAAGGGCCGGTGCGCCCGTCAAAGCAGGTGTTGCCCTCCGGAAACAGACACACGTTCTGCCCGCCCCGCAGCCGCCTGAGGATGCCCATGGCCGTGGTGGCATCCGCAACGCCCTTGTGCTTGCCGATGGCGCCAAAAAGCGCCACCAAAAGCCAGCCCACCACCGGCGCCCGCAGCAGGGTGTCGCCTATAACAAACACCAGCGGGGCCTTAAACGCTGCGCCCAACAGGGCGAAGTCCAGCTCCGTGACGTGGTTTGCCATCACCAGAAAAGGCCCCTTGATATCGGGATGCTGGGGCTTATAGTTGAACCGCCTCACAAAATAAGGAGCCGCTAGCGCCCGGCAGAACCGATAGGCCAGCGCGTGACGCCGCCATCCCTTTACCTTCTGAACCAAGGCCCATCCTTTCAGGGGCGGCAAAAATGCCGCCCGCCAAAATCATGAACATATCATACCCCTTCTGTCCAATTTTCACAAGATGGACAGGAGGGGGAAAATGCCAGCGTTCAGCGCCCCCGGGAGGCTGTCATCTCCTCAATCATCCCCAGCACGGCCCCCCGGCCATCAGCAGGGGGCGCTGCCGCCAGGGCGGCCCTCAGCTGATCCGCCTGGGCCCCTAAGCCCACCAGCGCCTGGGCCAGGCTGTCCGGCGTCAGCTCCTCCTGGGCCAGCACATGGGCCAGGCCCCGCCCGGCCAGGGAATGGGCGTTTTCTATCTGGTCGCCTCGGCTGGCCCCCTTGGGATAGGGCACCAGCAGCATGGGCTTTCCAAGCGCCTGGAACTCAAAGATGGCGGTAGCCCCCGCCCGGGAGAGAACCAGGTCGCAGGCCGCCAGGGCGTCCGGCAGCTCCTCCCCCAAAAACTCCGCCTGAAAATAGCCCGGCATCCCCTGAAGGTCTTCCTGAAGGTGCCCCTTGCCGCAGAGGTGCAGGATGTCCATTTGGTTTAGCAGCTGGGGCAGGGCCGCGCGCAGCGCCTCGTTGATGGCCTTGGCCCCCTGGCTGCCGCCCATCACCAACAGCACGGGCTTCTCCCCCTTGAACCCCGCCAGGGTCAGGCCGCGCTGCCGGTCTCCCGCAAGGAGGCTCTCCCGGATGGGCAGCCCCGTGTGGATGCCCTTTTCCCCCAGAAGGGGGGCGCACTCCGGAAAGGCGGTGGCCACCCGGCCTGCAAAGCGCAGGCTGATGCGGTTGGCAAGGCCCGGGCTCAGATCGCTCTCATGGGCCAGGACAGGGATGCCCCGCAGGGCGGCGGCGGCCACCACAGGCACCGCCACAAAGCCCCCCTTTGAAAACACGATGTCCGGCCTGATCTTGCCCAGCAGCCCATAGGCCTGAAAGGCCCCCGCCAGAACGCGGAAGGGGTCCGTCAGGTTTTGCCAGCTGAAATAGCGCCGCAGCTTTCCGGTTGGCACGCTGTGATAGCTAACCCCGGCGCGCCCTTCCATCATGCCCCGCTCCATGCCCTTGGCGGTGCCGATGTAGTGCACCTGATACCCCGCCGCCAATAAATGAGGCAGGAGGGCCAGATGGGGCGTCACATGCCCGGCGGTGCCCCCGCCGGTGAGCACAATGGTTTTCATTCCGCCTCCTGGGCGGCCTTAAGCCGCCTGCGCTCCGCCCTGGCCTGGAGCAATTGCCCCAGCGCCACCAGGAAAAATACCGCCACCAGCATCACGGTGCACAGCGCGTTCACATGGGGCGGCACCCCCACCTTCACCGAGGAATACACCTTCAGCGGAATGGTGGTGGTGGTCGGCCCGTTGACAAAAAAGCTGATCACAAAATCGTCCATGCTCATGGCGAAGGCCAGCAGGCAGCCGGAGAGCACCGCCGGCAGCGCCAGGGGCAGGGTGACGGTGGTCAGGGCCTTAAAGGGGCTTGCCCCCAGGTCCCGGGCGGCCTCCTCCAGCCCCGGGTCCAGGGTGGCCAGACGCCCTTTGACGGTAATAAAGATATAGGGCACGCAAAAGGTGATGTGGGAGAGCACCAGCGTCACCATGCCAAAGGGCAGCTTTAAAGCGGTGAACAGCGCCAGAAAGGCGATGCCCAGGATGATCTCCGGAATCATGATGGGCAGCACCGCCAGCTGTTCTCCCATGCTTAAGGCCACCGCCCCCGCCCGGCCCAGCAGGCTTTTGCGCACCGGGCGCCGGGCCAGGCCGATGGCCCCCAGGGTGCCGATGACGGCGGACAGAAGCACGCTCCAAAAGGCGATGGTCAGCGAGTTGATCATCGCCTGGCCGTAGCCGGTCACCGGGTCAAAGAGGTTCTGATACCATTGCAGGGAAAAGCCCTCAAACTGGAAATTGGCGGTGCGCCCGGGGTTTGAGTTGAAAGAAAAAAGCACCACCACCAAAATAGGCAGGTAGAGCAGCACCAGCACCAGGGCCATATACACCCCGGCCCAGGGAGAATTCTTTTTCATTTAAAATACCATGGTTTCCGCGCTTCCGCCCTTTTTGCGATAGAGCAGAATCACCAGGCCCGTCAGCGCCAAAAGCACCACGGACAGCGCCGCCGCAAAGGGCAGGTCCCGGCTTTTGAGCAGCTCGTTATGCACCAGGTTGCCCCAGAGCATGGTGTTGGAGCCCCCCAGCAGGTCGCTTAGGAAAAAAAGCCCGATGGACGGGATAAAGGTCAGCACCAGCCCTGCCAGGATGCCAGGCATGGTCATGGGCACCACCACGGTGAAAAAGGCTTTGATGGGCGAAGCGCCCAAATCCCGGGCCGCCTCCACCACCGACCAGTCCAGCCGCTCCGCCGCGGAATACACCGGCAGCACCATAAAAGGGATCATCGCATACACCATGCCCACCAGCACCGCAAAATCCGTGTACAAAAGCTTCAGCGGCCGCTGGGCCAGCCCCAGCGCCATCACCAGCTGGTTGATGGGGCCGGAGGCGGAAAAGAGAATCTTCCAGCCGTAGATGCGGATTAAGGCATTGGTCCAGAAGGGCACAATCACCAGCAGCAACAGCCAGGTGCGGGCCCTGGGTGGCGCCTTCACCATAAAATAGGCAAAGGGATAGCCGATCAACAGGCAAAACAGCGCCGTCAGCCCCGCCAGGCGCAGGCTGAGCCACAGGGAGCGCAGATAGATGGGGCTTAGGATGCGGGCATAGTTCTCCCCCGTGGCCGGAAGGCTGGCCCCAAAGCCCTCCCCCCGGGAGAGCAGGCTTAGGCCTATGATATACAGCAGGCTGAGCCCCACAAACAGCGCCGCATAGGCCGCCATGGGGAGGGCCAGGGCTTCCCGGCGGTGGACCCGGTTTTTCATAGGGCCTCCTGGGCCAGATCATCCCGCACCAGCACCGCGGAGGGCTGGTGCCACCAGAGATATACCTGATCCCCCACCGATAAAGGGGCCTCGCCCTCGGTGGGATGCCGGCTTTTTAGCACCTGCCCGTCGGGCAGATGCACCATGCACACCCGCTCGCCCCCCGCATAGCGGCTCTCCGCCAGGGTGCCGGAGAGCTGGCAGGGCTCCTTCACCGGCACGGGGGACATATACAGCCGCTCCGCCCTTAGGCTTACGCACATCGCATCCCCCGGGCTGATCCACAGCTGGCTGTCCACCGGCAGGCTGATGCCGCCCACCTCCATCAGCGCACCGTCATCCCGCACCGCGGCGGCCCGCCCTCTTAGGAGATTGGTCTCCCCGATGAAGCTGGCGGCAAAGGCGGTCTCCGGCTGCTCATACAGCGCCTGGGGGCTGCCGATCTGCACAAAGCGCCCCTCCCGCATCAGCGCGATGCGGTCTGACATGCCCAGGGCCTCCTCCTGGTCGTGGGTGATGTAGATGAAGGTGATGCCAAGGCTTTGCTGCATGCGCTTCAGCTCCTGCTGCATCTGCCGGCGCAGCTGCAGGTCCAGCGCCCCCAGCGGCTCATCCAGGAGCAAAATGCGCGGAGAAAGCACCAGGGAGCGGGCGATGGCCACCCGCTGGCGCTGCCCGCCGGACAATTGCCCCGGCTGGCGCTTGCCATAGCCCTCCAGCTGCACCAGCGCCAGCATCTTCTCCGTCGCCTCCCGCATCTCCTGGCGGGAAGCGCCCCGCATCCTAAGCCCATAGGCGATGTTCTTCTCCACATTCATGTGGGGAAAAAGGGCATAGTTCTGAAACACCGTGTTCACCTGGCGCTTTTCCGGGGGGAGGCGGGTGATGTCCTCCCCGTTTAGCAGCACCACCCCTTTGGTGGGCGCCTCAAGGCCCGCGATGACGCGCAGCGTGGTGGTTTTCCCGCAGCCGGAAGGGCCCAGCAGCGTTAAAAACTCCCCCTCATAGACATCCAGGCTGATGCCGCTGATAGCCTCCTGGGTGTCAAAAACCTTGTGAAGATCCCGCAGGGACAGAAGCGCCTGGCCCTCAGCCACGGGCATGCCCCTCATAGCCCCGGGTGCGGGCCACCACATATAAAGGCCGCCCCTTCACCTCGTCATACACCCGGGCCAGATAGGCCCCCAGAACGCCCAGAGCGCTTAAAACGCTGCCCGTGGCCAGGCAGAGAAAGCCATAGTGGGCAAGGCCCCCGGCCTTCCCGCCGGCAATGGCCATCACCAGGGCGATCAAAAGCAGAAGACCGCCTGAAAACAGCCAGATCAGCCCCAGCCACAGGGCCCACAGCAGCGGCTTTTCTGAAAAACTCATGATGCCGTGCGCCGCCAGGCGCAGCATTTTCTTTAAGGGGTAATGGGTTTCCCCGGCAAAGCGGCGGTCCCGGTCATAAAGCACCGCTTCCTGCCTAAACCCGGCCCAGGCGAACATCCCCCGAAGGTAGCGCGCCTGCTCCGGCATCCCCCGGATGACGTCCGCCACCTGCCGGTCCACCAGGCGAAAATCCCCGGTGTCCTCGGGGAAGATATCCCCCGCGATTTTCCGCAGCACCCGGTAGTAGACCTTGGCGCTCCACTCCTTGAACCTGGTCTCGCCCTCCCGGCTTCTGCGCTTGCCGTAGGCCACCTGAGCCCCCGCCTTCCAGCGCGCCGCCATCTCGGGGATCACCTCCGGCGGGTCCTGCAGGTCCGCGTCAATGATGACCACAGCCTGGCCCAGGGCATAATCAAGCCCCGCGGACACGGCCACCTGATGCCCCCGGTTGGCGGCAAAATGCAGCACTCGGACGTTTTTATCCCCGTCCGCCAGGGCGTCAAGCAGCACCGGAGTCTCGTCCCGGCTGCCGTCGTTTACATAGATCAGCTCGTAGCTTTCCCCCATGCCCTCCATCACCTGGCTTAACCTGCGGTGGGTTTCCACGATGGATTCTTCCTCGTTATAGCAGGGGATGACCACCGAATAGACCGGGTCCATGGCCGTTCCTCCTTGGCTTACAGCATTTTGATCAGCATGTTCTTCTGCTGATCCATCTCCAGCGCCAGCACCTTTTCCTTCTCCAGGGCCTTGAGCAGGTCGCTGAAGCGCTTATAGCCCACGTTCTTCTCCTGAAAATCGGGGTAAAGGCCCTGGATGTCCGCCTTTAGGATGCTGGGGTTGATGCGCTCAAAGCCGTCTTCCTTGTAGTGCTTCAGCTGCTCCCGGAACACGCTCACCCAGTTCTCCGGGGTGATCTGGGCCTTGGCCTTGCCCTCATCCGCGGTCTCGGCGGCAAGGGACACCATCACGTTGTAGTTGTCCGAACGCACCTTGATAACGCCGTGCTTCTGGGCTAGTTTGGTGAGCAGCTTTCCAAAGGTGCTGCAGCCGTAGCGCTTTTCGTTGAAATCCGGACGCAGGCGCAGGAGGACGCCCTTTAGTTCGCTGGCGAAAATCTCCTCCTCCGTATGGTCGTCCAGAATGCTCTCAATCAGCTTCATCAGCTCCGCCTCGCCGCTGGAGCCGTTGTCGTCGCTGGTCTTCTTGGCCTTCACCGGCGCCCGCCGCACCGTGACGGACTCCAGGAAGAGAAACTCATTGCAGGCGTTGATAAAAATGGAGCTGGCCACCTCGGAGCGCGAGATGCCCAGCACAAACTTGCCCATGCTTTTGAGTTTGCCCACCAGGGGGGTATAGTCCGAGTCCCCGGAGACGATGCAGAAGGAATCGATCAGGGGGTTGGTGTAGGCCACCTCCATGGCGTCCAGCACCAAAAGGATGTCCGCGTTGTTCTTCTGCGCCACCCCGTAGCGCAGCGAGGGAACAACGGTAAAAGTATTGGAGAGCAAAAGCTCCTTCAGCGCGCCGAACTTGTCGGTATAGCCGTAAACCTTGCCCATGAGAATGTCGCCGCGGATTTTGACCTTTTCCAGAATGTTGTTCAAGGTTTCCACCTTGGCGCCGCAGTTTTCCAGGTCGACGAAAATCGCGAACCGTGATGTGCTCAAAACAAAAAACTCCTAACTTTGGCGGCAGAACCGCCGTGCTCCGCCTGTGCGGGTCAAACAAATTATAACATATCCCGCGCCCATTTGGAAGAAACACAGGCCCCGGCGCGTTGTATGTATCGAAGGGCCGCTTTCTGCGCCTTTCCGGGTTTGATTGACAGGTTAAAAATTCTGTAATAGAATTGTAACGAATACCACGCCCACAAGAGGAGGCCAGGTTTATGAATTCAATGCCATCCCATCGCCCCACCCGCCGCCTGGCGGCGCTTGTCACCGCTCTTATCCTGCTGCTGCCCACCCTTTCTGTTTTTGGGCAGGCGCTCTCGCCGGTGACCTTCTCCCTGGCCTACACCGACAGCCAGGGGCAGCCCCTGCAGGTGGATGCCGTTGCGGTGCCCTATGAGGGCTATCCCACCAGCTACTGGCTCTATCTGGATCCCCAGGCCCAGGCGGACCCGGAGGCCAGCCTGATCATCCTGGATATCTACGACCAGTATCCGGGCGGTTTTTCCACCCCCAACGGCACGCTGATTGATCACTTGTATTTCAGTGACGCGGGGCTGGACTTAACAACAGAGCCCCTTGAGGTGCAGGCCCTGGGACTAAATGGGGAAACCCTGGCCACCTATTTCCTCTATATCAGCCTGGCCGGCCCCCAGCCGGATCCGCCGTCTGAGGAAATAAAGCCCGCCACCCTCTTTATCCACTATGTGGATCAGGATAACCAGGAGTTCGCCTCCGAGCAGCGCACCCTGGATCCGGGCACCCACCCGGTGGCGCCTGACCCCGGTAAGGTGCCGGAGGGCTACACCCTCACCGGGGACAGCCAGTTTTCCGTCACCGTGGATGCCGGCGGGGCCAATCCCTCTGACATCACCTTTCATTATCATTATCAGCCGGTGATTCAGCCCGCCAGCATCACCATCCGCTATGTGGACCAGAACGGGGCCGAGTTCGCCTCCGAGCAGCGGGTATTGCCCGCCGGGCAGCACATTGTGACCCCGGACGCTTCCAGGGTGCCCGGAGACTACAGCCTCACCGGGCCGGCGGATTACTTTGTCGAGGTGACCGAATCCGGCGCCAATCCCTCTGACATCACCTTCAACTATCAGAAGGCCATCCAGCCCGCCACCCTCACCATCCGCTATGTGGATCAAAACGGGGCCGAGTTCGCCTCCGAACAGCGGGTATTGCCCGCCGGACAGCACATTGTGACCCCGGACGCTTCCAGGGTGCCCGGAGACTACAGCCTCACCGGGCCGGCGGATTACTTTGTCGAGGTGACCGAATCCGGCGCCAACCCCTCTGACATCACCTTCAACTATCAGAAGGCCATCCAGCCCGCCGCCATCACCATTCATTACGTGGATCAGAACGGGGCCGAGTTCGCCTCCGAACAGCGGGTATTGCCCGCCGGGCAGCACATTGTGACGCCGGACGCTTCCAGGGTGCCTGGAGACTACAGCCTCACCGGGCCGGCGGATTACTTTGTCGAGGTGACTGAATCCGGCGCCAACCCCTCTGACATCACCTTCAACTATCAGAAGGCCATCCAGCCCGCCACCATCACCATTCATTACGTTGACCAGAACAATCAGGAGTTCGCCTCCGAGCAGCGCACCCTGAATCCGGGCACTCACCCGGTAACGCCCGACCCCGTTAAGGTGCCGGAGGGCTACTCCCTCACCGGGGACAGCCAGTTTTCCGTCACCGTGGATGCAGATGGCGCCAATCCGTCTGACATCACCTTTACCTATCACTATCAGGCGGTCATCCAGCCCGCCGCCATCACCATTCATTACGTGGATCAGAACAATCAGGAGTTCGCCTCCGAGCAGCGAGAACTGCCCGCCGGACAGCACATTGTGACGCCGGACGCTTCCAGGGTGCCTGGGGACTACAGCCTTACCGGGCAGGGCGAGGCGATTGTTGAGGTCACCGAATCCGGCGTCAACCCCTCTGACATCACCTTCACCTATCACTACCAGGCGGAGGTTCAGCCCGCCACCCTCACCATTTATTTCCTGAATGACAAAGGCCAGACGGTGGCCAGCTCCCGGACCCAGACCCTGGCCCCGGGCGAACACATCATCGAGCCCTGGCCCACGGACCTGCAGCCGGATTATGTCCTGACGGGCGATGCCCATTTCACCGTCACCGTGGACGAGCGGGGGGCGGTGCCCTCTGAGATCACCTTCGTCTACGAGCTCAAGCCCGCGGTATCCCAGGAGGTGGAGATCACCATCTACTATGTGGATCAGAACGGGGTTCCGGTCGCCAGCGAGGACAGCCTCAGCCTGGGCGAGGGCGTCCATCAGATCAGCCCCAGCCCCCGGGACCTGAAGGAGGGTTACACCCTTTTGGACGAGGCCACCAAGCCCGTCTCCGTCAGCAACAACCAGGCCAGCCCCGCCAGCCTCACTTTCCTCTACAGCCTGGCCACGCCCACACCCACCGAAGAGCCCACCCCCACCCCGGCCCCCGCGCCCAAGGTGGCCCTGGTGCCGGTGAATTACGTAAACGAAGCGGGCGTCCTGCTCTACACCGAGACTGTGCCCGCCAAGGAGGGCGAGCAAACCCTGATCGCCGCAAATCTCAGCCTGGTGGATTCCGCCGTGTATGAGCTGACCGGCGCTGCCCAGCAGACGGTCACCGTGGACGCCAACGGCGCAGCTTCACCCGCGGAGGTGGACTTTGTCTTCCGGGACATCAGCATCAAAACCGCCACCCTTCGTGTTCACTACCGGGATGAGGCGGGCAACCCCCTCTCCGCCAGCCAGGAAATGGCGCTGGAGCCCGGCGCCCATCCTGTCACCGCGCCGGAAACCATCAACGGCCTGGTGCTTCAGGGCGAGCGCACCGTGAACGTCACGGTGAGCGCAACAGGCGTGCTCTCTCAAGCCGAGGTGATCTTCACCTACTTAAAGCCCGCCACCGCCACCCCTGTGCCCACGGCCACGCCGGAGCCCACCACCATCCCCTTTGACATCACGACGGAGGACAAATACGCCTACCCCAACAACGACAACATCAACTTCCGCAACACCCCGGAGGTAAAGGACGGCAACGTTATTTCCACCGTCAGCCGCCAGGACCTGGCCCATCTCATCGGCAGCCTTAAAAACCGCGCCGGGGAGGACTGGTATCTGGCAGAGATCAAGGGCCAGCAGGGCTTCCTGAAGGCCAATGTGGTGCGGGTGCTCAGCTTTGAGGAGGCGGCTGCCCTGCTGGGCTTCACGCCCTCCCCCGCGCCCACCGCCACCCCCGGCCTTCCGGACATCCCGGACGGCGCGGTGATTGACCGCTGGGGCGAGGTCACCGCTGCGGGCGGGGTCAATCTCCGCTCCAGCACTTCCACCGCCGGTTCCAGCCGCATCGGCACCCTGGACCGGGGGGAGCGCTTCTGGGTGTATGAGCAGCAGACGGTGGACGGCGAGGTTTGGTACAACATCACCACTGCGGGCGGGAAGGACGGCTTCCTGGTGGCGCGCTACGCCCGGCTTTACAGCCAGGAGGAGTCCGACCGCTATCAGGCCACCCTAGCCAGCCCCATGCCTGAAAGAGATACCCCCACCCCCACAGCTGCCGCCTCCACGCCCACGCCCACGCCCACCCCAACGCCTTCCCCCAGCCCCACAACCCAGGTGACGGCCACGCCCGTGCCCTATCATGGCTATGCCCTCACCATCCACCAGGCGGCGCTGCGCTCAGGCGTGTCCCAGCAGGATGAGAGCATCCTGGCCACCCTGTCCCCCGGCACGCTGGTGTATATCTGGGGTCAGACTTATGTGGGAAGCGAAGGCTGGAACAGCGTGGACGCCCTGGCCCTCACCCAAAGCGGATACCTGCCGGACAGCGCCCTGCGGCGCATCAGCGAGCAGGAGGCCGCCCCCTACCTGGAGCAGCTAAAGCCCCAGGCCACGCCTTCCCCCACCCCCACCCAGCGGCCCCAGCAGGTGAGCGGCTACGCCATCACCCTGGGAGACCATGTGCCCATGCGCGCCTACGCGGACACCAACGCCCAGATTCTGGACGTGCTCCAAAACAGCGCTGTGGTGCATGTGCAGGGGCAGGAATATGTGGCCGGCGACACCTGGCATCTGATTCAGTTCGGCGCGGGGTATGGTTTTGTGCGCGCAGACCAGCTGCGCATGCTCAGCGCTGCGGAGACCCAGGCCTATCTGGAATCCCTGCGCACCCCCACGCCCACGCCTCCGGCAGCGACCCTGCCGCCGGTTACCCTGGACAGCCCGTCCAGCTACGGCTATGTCACCGCCAACAGCGTGCGCCTGCGCCGTGGGCCCTCCACCTCCACGGACAGCCTGAAAATGATGGATAAAAACGCCTTCGCCCTGGTCTACGGCAGCCAGCAGCAGTCTGACGGCCTGTGGTATCACATCAACCAGGGCGGCACTGAGGGCTACGTGATGAGCAGCTATTTCAAGGTGCTGCCCATGGGCCAGCTCTCAAGCTACCTGCAAAGCCCAGAGTACCTCAGCACCAACACCACCGTCACCAGCCCCAATGTGCAGCCGGGGCAGATCACCTCGGTGGAGGATTTCAACAGCTCGGTGTGGCAGAACCCCACCCTTCTGAACCCCTCCTACGAGCCCTTCAACCCCCTGGGCACCCCCACCCCCCCGGTGGAGGCCATCGCCACCCCCGGCACCTCCCCTTCAGAGGCGCCGGATTTAGAACCCCTGCCCACCTTCATGGTGCTGGAGACGGAAGCGCCTCAAAAAGCGGACTCCTCCTTCCCCATCGGCTGGGTGGCCGTGGGCCTGATCGCCCTTTTGGGCGGCGGCGGGTACTACGCCTATCACCTCTATAACCAAAACCAGAAGCGCGCGGCCCAGCGGGCAGCCCAGCGCCGCCAGCAGGCAGCCCAGCAATCCGGCTCGCCCCAGGCGCGCCCAGCCCAGCCCCAGCAGGCCCAGTCCCCCTACGCGCCCCCCCGGTCCGGCCAGCAGGCACAGCAGCCCGGGGCTACCGCCCCCTACCGCCCCGGCGCCACGCCGCCCACAGGCCAGACGGGCGCCCCGCCCCAGGGCACCACGGCCTATCGCCCCGGCGCCACGCCGCCCACAGGCCAGACGGGCGCCCCGTCCCAGAACACGACGGCCTATCGCCCCGGCACCACGCCGCCCACAGGCCAGACAGGCACCCCGTCCCAGAACACCACGGCCTATCGCCCGGGCAGCGCCCAGGCAGGACAGATGCCGCCCACAGCGCCGCCCCAAAGCACCACAGCCTACCGCCTCGGCGCCACGCCGCCTCAGGCAGGGCAGCAGCCAGGCACACAGGCGCCTCCCGCTCAGACCCAGGCAAGCCAGCGGCCAGCCGCGCCTTCCCCGGATCAGGACGCGGCCAAGGGCAGCGCGGGGGCGGATCCCAAGAACACCCCCCAAAGCAGCGGCAGCAAACAGGCGGAGGAAACCCGCCGGCGCCGCAGCGACCGGCACAGCAACAGCTAAATTAACTTTAAGGGAGGGGCCGCCTGTCGCGTCCCTCCCTTTTTTGCTATAATGATGAAGGTGTTTTTTCCTGATTCTCCCGTGCATGAAAAGAAGGCGGTCAAGCGTTGAATGAATGAAAGCGGTCATCCCGGCGGCATGGATCCCAGCCAGGTGGAAGCCCTCTATGAGCAGTATGCCACAGATGTGCTGCGGGTCAGCTACTTTTACCTGGGCAACCGGGCCAACGCGGAGGATGTCACCCAGGAGGTTTTCATCCGCCTGATGGAGAGCAACCCGGCCCTGATTCCCGGCAAGGAGAAAGCCTGGCTTTTGAAGGTGGCCCTTAACCGCTGCAGGGATCTCTGGCGTTCCAGCTGGCACAAGCGCGTCTTGCTTGGCAGCCGCAAGCTTGAGATTATCCCGGGCCGGGACGAGATCGAGAACCTCACCGAGAAGGAGGCCCTGATGCAGGCGGTGAACGCCCTGCCGGCGGGCGAACGGGAGATTTTCCTCCTCTACTACTACCAGAACTATTCCATCAGCCAAACCGCTGAAATTCTGGGCCTGCCGGAAGGCACCGTTTCCAGCCGCCTCTCCCGGGGCCGGAACAAACTAAGACAATTTTTGGACGGAGGCGATTCCCTTGATCCGACTTGAGCAACTGCCCCAAGTGGCGGAGGAAACCCTGGGCGGGCTGCATGCGGACCCTGGTCTGTTACACCGTGTTCCCAAGCGCCCCGCCGCCAGGATCACCCCCCAGGGCCGCGCCCTGGCCTTTGCCCTTTCCCTGGCGCTGGTGCTGGGCCTTGGCGCCCTCACCTTCAGCCAGATGCCCCAGGCCATCCCCCAGGTCAGCCATCAGCAGGCAGGCAGCGCCGAGGGCCTGCCCGAGGGCAGCCGTTCCCTGGCGGATATCCCCCGGGACAGCCTGGTCCTCTCCCAGGAGGACAGGCCTGATTACCAGGGCGTATGGGCCCGCAGCAGCGGCGGCAATTTCCCGCTGATCCGCCTGGATGGCCGCTACTACCGCCTGCTAAACAGCCCCACCGATGCCAGGGGCCTCATTGGTCAGGCCCTGGGCACGGTGGCCCTCACCACAGACGAGCCCGCCCTTGACCGCTCCGGGGATGTCCTCAGCAGCGTGGTTGGAACCGGGGAGGATGTCTATGCGGTGAACGGCCTGGGCGGCGGCGCGGTCGCAGCGATGGTGGAGGGCCGCATGCGCGTCTTCCAGCGCGTGTCCTTTGCGGGCAGCGCCTTAATCGGCAGCGAATCCCTCAGGGATACCCTGCCTGCGGGCGCCAGCACCCTGCAGCTCTCAGGCGTGGGCAGCGTCACCGATCCCGCCCTGGTGGCCCGGCTGATGGACACCCTCCTCTCCCAGGCCGCCTTTCAGGGCAGCCAGCTAAACGAAACCGGACAGGCCCTTTTGATCCACTACCCTAACGGCCTGGTGCTCCAGATGGCTGTGTCCGGCACCTCCCTTGGCGCCTGCGGCACCTGGTCCTGCCCCCCCTTCTTTGAGGCCTTCCAGGCGGCGGTTCAATAAGCCCGCCTGGCGTTTCCTTTTTCTTGCCAGCCCGCCGGATCGTTGGTATATTATTGCCACCGCATCTCGCGCGGGCAATATTTTTTCTGGAGGAACTATGACGTTCAAACTCAAAAAGATTCTGGCCCTCATGCTGGCCCTTTTCATGGTGCCCGGCCTGTCCGCCACCGCCTTTGCCCAGACCGTCCTCACCCCGGGCACCTACACCCAGACCGTCCCCGGCCACAACGGAGACCTCAGCGTTGAAGTGGTGCTGGACGCAAACCGCATTCAGTCCGTCACCGTGACCGGCCATCAGGAAACCCCCGGCATCGCAGACACCCCCCTTGGCCGCATCCCCCAGGAGATCGTGGAAAATCAGAGCCTGGCTGTGGACACCATAGCGGGCGCCACCGTCACCTCCAAGGCCATCATCGCAGCGGTTGCCGCCGCCATTGAAAGCGCAGGCGGCGACCCCGAGGCATTTTTAACCCCCGCTGAGTCAGAGGAAGACAGCAGCGCCACCGCCCCCATTGAGATGAGTACTGATGTGGTGGTGGTGGGCGCCGGCGGCGCCGGCCTTGCGGCGGCAGCGGCCGCGCATCAGGGCGGCGCCTCTGTCATCGTGCTTGAAAAGCTGGCCGCTGTGGGCGGCTCCACCGCCCGTTCCGGCGGCGGCATCGCGGCCACCGGCACCCGCTTCCAGGAGGAGCTGGGCATTGAGGACAGCGCGGAATCCTGGATGGCCCTCTGGCAGGAGCGCCAGGCCATCGGCCAGGAAAATGATCTGTATCCGGATTATGAAGCTGTCAGCAAGTTCATGGGCGATGCCGTCATCACCACGGAATGGCTGGTTGACTATGTGGGCCACGCGTACGGCAGCGTTGAAGGCTTCGGCATGGACCCGGTGCGCCGTCTGCACTTCCCCGTGATGCCCACTGGCGGCGGCGGTGGCGTGCTGATCAACAGCCTGAAGACCTTTATTGATGCCCAGGAGGGGATCACCCTGCTTTTGGAAAGCCCCGCCACCAGCCTTATCACCGATGAGACGGGCGCTGTCACAGGCGTTCTGGCACAAGGCCCTGACGGCCCCCTCTTTATCCAGGCCAAAAAGGTGATCCTGGCTGCCGGCGGCTTTGCCAAAAATGAGGAGATGCTCTCCCGGCTGGTGCCCGAAATGGCCGGCACCGGCGCCACCACCACCGCGGGCGCCGGAAGCGACGGCGACGGCATCAACATGGCCCTGGAAGTGGGCGCCGTTCTCTATGAAGAACCCTGGGTAATCGGCCTTGGCGTGGTGGCCTATGTGCCCGGCACCTCCTCCCTGATGATGGAC
>Ga0209312_1001143_pt1 | contig 20344 bp, 14 predicted proteins | sample BioC13SIPDNA_4_FD_185744 | JGI IMG/M metagenome (GOLD analysis project Ga0209312, IMG submission 185744) | Anaerobic biogas reactor microbial communites from Washington, USA - Biogas_R1_B C13 SIP DNA (SPAdes) (version 2) | ecosystem: Engineered > Bioreactor > Anaerobic > Unclassified | place... | reverse complement strand
CACGCACAATACAAAACTTACGTTTCTTTGTTTATACATAGTATAATGCAAATAATACGAAAGTGACATTTCCCAAATTTGACCCAGGAGGATCCCATGCGTACACGAATAATCCCCATCTTAATTGTTCTTTCTATAATATTGTCCGCTTGCTCCAAACCAGCCGCCACCGTTGAAATTCCAACTGCAGAGCCAACCTCTGTTGTAATTATCGAAGATCCAACCACAGACACCGCAACAAACGCAGTAAAAAGTATCGAGGAGGCAAAAAGCGCCACGATCCAGATTCAAGCGGAAGGGTCCTTTGTTGACCCGGAGTTTGGTCAGCTGTTGAACACTGCCGGTCGCGGCTCTGGCTTCATTATTGACCCCAGTGGTATTGCGGTGACCAATAATCATGTGGTCACTGGTTCGGCCCTCATCAAAGTTTGGGTGGGCGGGAGCACCAAACCATTAAATGCCCGAATTCTTGGTGTTTCAGAATGTTGGGACCTGGCAGTAATTGATATCGAAGGCGATGGTTTCCCCTATTTTGATTGGTACAATGGCAATACCGACCCGGGGGTCGAGGTCTATTCTGCCGGTTTTCCGTTGGGAGATCCTGAATATACCCTCACAAAAGGCATCATTTCAAAAGCTAATGCCAGTGGAGAAACCAGTTGGGCTTCCGTGGATGCGGTGATTGAACATGATGCTCGTATCCGCAGTGGAAACTCAGGTGGACCATTGCTCTCAACCGATGGTAAAGTGATCGGCATCAATTATGCTGGTTCGGACCAATTTGATACCAATTATGCGATCAAGGCAGAGATAGCTCAATCAATAATCGCCAAGCTCGAATCTGGCGTTGATTTTGAATCAATTGGCGTGAACGGCAGTGCGGTATCCAATGAGGATGGAAGTCTCACCGGCATTTGGGTTGCCAGCGTCAAATCAGGCTCACCTGCCGACAAAGCTGGTATCAAAGGTGGAGATATCATCACCAAGTTGGAAGGTCTTGTGCTGGCAACCGACGGAACCATGTCGGACTATTGTGACATCTTGCGCACTCGCTCTGCTAGCGATACTTATTCTCTCGAGGTCCTGCGGTTTTCCACCGAGGAATTCTTGGAAGGGCAGATCAATGGACGAACACTCGAGCAATCCGTTTCGTTTGCGCAGCAGATTTCAGAGCAATCTGACGTAACACCCGAAGCTGCCGCTGTGACAACGACCGGTGATTACGTTACCGTTCAGGATGACGAAGGTGCAATCCAGGTTGATATCCCGGCGGAGTGGACCCAGGTCGATGGCAGTGTATGGGTAGGCGGCGATACCACCTACGGAGCATCGATAACTGCCTCGGCCGATTTGGAAGCCTTTACCTATGGCTATTACCAGCCCGGCGTTTTTTTTGCCGCATCTGACGAGATTGCCAAGTTGGGGGGCTATGTGCAGTTATTGGACGTATACCGCGATAGTTATATGACGGATTGTGAACTCGCTGACCGCTACGATTATGAAGACAGTGCTTTCGAGGGTAAGTATGACCTTTTTACCAATTGTCTCGGTGAGGGAAACGTACTCATGATCCTATCAGCCCGACCGATCAGCGACCCGTCAGCCTATTTAGTCTTGCTAATAGTCAACATGATTTCAGATTCTGATTTTGATGCTCTGGACCAAATATTGGCAACCTTTGATGTTGTTGGATATCTACCCTAACTCAAATTTACACGTAAAGAATAGAACTGGCTGACTGGAAAGTTAGCCAGTTCTGTTTTATTCCAGCATTCTTTCTTGGTCTGCGGATCATGAAAGGCTTTTGACCGTTTGGTCTCTAATTTAATAATCATATGGAATCAGAAAAAACGACCGTAAAAACAATTTCGAACTCTTCAATTGCGATGATTCGGCTGGCGACTATTCCTCATTAGTCTCACCATGATCAAATTTATCCCCCAGGGATGCCCACGGTTTTTATCGCCTTGTTTCAATATCCATCCCAGGTATCTTGGTTTTTCGTTCGAGGAATTTGAGCAAGGCGTCCAGCGCAAAGACCATCACCAGGTACACCAGCGCGATTGCCAGGTAGACTCCCACAAAATCGAAGGTGGCGGTGGCGGCGCGTTTGCCTTCCGCCATCAAGTCCTGCACCGCGATCAGAAAGACGATAGCGGTGGTCTTCAACAGCGAAATCGGTTCGTTGGACCAGCTGGGCAGCGCCAACCGCAGAGCTTGGGGCAGAATGACATAGCCTATGGTCTTCCACTTGGAGAGACCGATTGACCTACCGGCTTGCATCTGGGCGGCACCAATGGCGTTGATGGAGCCGCGCAGATATTCCGCCTGGTAAGCGGCGCTGTTGAGACCCAGTGCCAGGTAGGCAGCCAAGGTTTGCGAAAAAGTCAGCCCTAATTCGGGCAAACCATAATAGATGATAAAAAGCTGCACAAGCAAAGGAGTGCCGCGAAATACCGCAATGTACGCCCCTGCCAACTGCTGCAGCCATTTGGGACCATAACAGCGTGCCAGAGCCAGCAGCAAACCAAGCACGAAACCAATCGCCAGCCCAACTGCCGTCAGCTCCAGTGTCACCCCTGCGCCGCGCAGGAAGTTCTTGCCAAAGCGTTCGAAGTAGCCCAGCCAGGTCAGCATTACTCGGCGTCCTTATCTTTCTTACCGTACAGCTCGGTAATTTTCCAAAGGAATTCACGCGTGCGTGGGAACCTGGGATGGTTGAACATTTCATCCGGCGAGCCTTCTTCTACAATATAACCCTTTTCCATGAAGACGATCCTGTCGGCTACTTCGCGGGCGAAGCCCATCTCGTGCGTCACCACCAGCATGGTCATGCCATCCAAAGCAAGCTGGCGCATCACTTCCAGCACCTCACCGATCAGCTCCGGATCCAGGGCGGATGTGGGCTCGTCAAAGAGCATAATGCGCGGGTCCATTGCCAATGCCCGGGCGATGCCCACACGCTGCTGCTGACCGCCTGAGAGCTGACCTGGATAATGATTTGCCCTGTCTGCCAGTCCCACCCGCGCCAATTCGTGCATCGCTTTCTTGGTGGCTGCCTCATCGGACATCTTTTTGACCTTGGTCAATCCCAATTTGACGTTCCCCAAAGCGGTCAGGTGGTTGAAGAGTAAAAAGTTCTGAAAAACCATACCAATGTGCTGCCTGACCTGATCTTCATCCGTGCCTTTGGCGGTGATTTCCAGGTCATCCAGCCAGATTTGACCTTCGTTGGGGCGGGTAAGCAGGTTGACACATCGCAGCAGTGTGCTCTTGCCAGTCCCGCTGGGTCCGATGATTACAATCGTATCCCCTTCATTGACCGTCAGATCCAGGTGCTGGAAAATGACATTCTCACCGTATGATTTGGTCAGGTTTTTGATGGTCAGAATGGGTTTAGACATGGCACGCTCCACAGACTAAGGATTGGATGGGATGGCAAGTTTCTTTTCGAGCATGGTCAGGATTTTGGTGGTGCCAAAAACCAGCAAAAAATAGATCACAGCCGCACTCATGTACGCCAGCAGGTATCTCTGCGAGCTGGCACCGATCAATTGTGCCCGACGTAAAATTTCCGGAACCCCAAGGGCATAAACAAGGGAAGAATCTTTGATCACGATCGCTGCTTCGTTTGACCAGGGCGGAATAGCCAGCCTGACCGCCTGCGGAAGCACCACATTACGGATTGCTTGCAACCGGCTCAGACCCACTGCCCTGGCTGCCATCAATTGGTCGCCGCTCACCGAAAGAAGCGCTCCACGCACGATCTCCATCTGATACGCGCTGCTCACGATCCCCAAAGAAAGCGAACCCGCCCAAAAAGCCGAAAGATTGATGCCTTTAGTGACGGCGAAGAACAGGATAAACAACAGGACTAATGGCGGAATTCCCCGAAAGATCGTGCTGTACAGGTTCATGAGCCTCGCAGCCACTTTTCCACCATAAACATAGAGCAGTGCTAAGATCGTGCCAAACAACAGCCCGGAAGGTAGGGCGATCAGGGTTACACCAACGGTGTAAACCGTTCCAGAGGCGATGTATGAGATGAATTGGCTGAAATCCAAAGCAACTCCAGTTATTTCAGGGGCTGCAAGAGTAGCAGCCCCACATAATTAAAAGCTCTAAAATTTATTGCTGCGCTGTTAATCGCTAAAGTATTTTACAGCCAGTTGATCGATAAAGCCTTCGTCCTGCAGTTCCTTGATGATTCGATCGACCTCAGCTTTCAGAGCCGTGTCACCATCCGGTAAAACGATATTGATAGGACCTGTGGAAAGCTCGCCGTGGTAAACAACCTGCAGATCGGGGTTCTGGGCAACCAGAGCCTGCACAGGCACATAATCAGCCATCAACACGTCGATGCGTCCGTTTGCCAGGTCCAGGGCTGCCTGATCAACTCGTTCATAGCGGGAAAGATTGGCTTCGGGCAGCAAACCGGGCGTAACCAGGTTATCTGTCAGCCAGCCATCCTGCACCGTACCGGACTGCACGCCGACTTTATAGTTGGCGGCATCTTCAGGTTTCACAATAGTGCCGGTGAAGGCGCTGCTGACCACAAAGGCATCTTCGGTGGTGTAGTAAGCCGCAGAAAAATCCACAGTCTTGTCGCGTTCCTCGTCGTAATTGAAGCAGGAGATGGACATGTCCAGCTTTCCCGAATCAACTGCTGCCACCAGGCTGTCGAAGGGCATATCCACCCACTCGAGCTCAACGCCCATACGTTTGGCGATCTCTGCCATTAACTCAATGTCGAATCCGGTTTTGTTTCCGGCTTCATCAATAAATTCGTAAGGGGGATAATCAGCAGATGTTCCGACCACTACCTTTCCTGCGTCTTTGACCTTATCCAAAATCGAAGCGGTCTCAGACATGCAGCCAACCAGCATGGCTCCAATCAGAACAAGAGCCACCACCAACAGCAAAAACTTTTTCATTATTGCCTCCGTAAAAGCATAGGTTAAGGGATGATTAACGATCATTATAAAACAGAAATTGACGTGGCGAGCAAAGTCATCAAAAAAGGGTTAAGATTTCCAACCATTGGCAAAAAACTGCTTGCACTTATTGAGTTCTACAATCCGAATTCCGAACCTTTAGGTTAGTGGTATACTTCTGCAGTTCTCTTGTGAGAATTTTTTATTTGGGTGTACGTTTTGGACGTTCCAGACTGGTAGTAACGTACCATTTTTGGGAGAGCTGCGCCGCGAGGCAATGTTCAGTTTGTTAAAATACGGAATAATCAAGGCTTCCCCCTGAGTAAAAATTAAATTTTGTTGGTACGCGCCGTTTGGGCAATCTTTTGCCTTGGCTTTTGCCTGCCGACTACTTTGAAACTGGAGTTTTGATGACCGTACAATTTGAAGATCTTAACCTGCGCCCCGAACTGGTGCAGGCGATCAACGCCCTGGGTTACACCCAGCCCACCCCCATCCAGGCAGGTATCATCCCGCTCATGCAGAGCGGACATGATGTGACCGGTCAAGCCCAGACGGGCACCGGGAAAACAGCTGCTTTCGCCCTCCCCATCCTCGACCGCATGGATCCAGATCAACGCCTGCCCCAGGCTTTGGTGGTCGCGCCCACCCGTGAGCTGGCACTCCAGGTCACTGAAATGATCCAGACCTTGGGTCAGTTTATGGATGTGCGTGTTCTCACCGTTTATGGCGGCACCTCCTACACCCAGCAGCTCAACCAGCTTCGCCGTGGTGTTCACGTTGTAGTTGGAACACCCGGTCGTATCCTCGATCTCGTCAAACGTGGTCGCCTGGAACTTGCCGAAGTTCGTACTGTTGTATTGGACGAAGCCGACGAGATGCTTTCCATGGGTTTCATTGAGGATATGGAAGCCATTTTGGCTGTCACCCCCGAAGATCGCCAGACGACTCTTTTCTCTGCCACCCTGCCTCCCCGCATCCGCGAGTTAGCCAGGAAATACCTGCACAATCCCAAAACCGTATCCATCCAGCCCGAACAAGTCACTGTCGCGGCCACAGAACAGCGTGTCTATTACGTCAACGAACACGACAAGCTGGCAGTCCTGACCCGTTTGTTCGAAATGGAAGAGATCGCGTCCGCCCTCATCTTCACCCGCACCCGCATTCGTACAGGTGAGCTGGTCACGGAGCTCAATCAACGAGGTTACCCCTCCGAAGCCCTCTCAGGCGATCTCAGCCAGGATGCCCGTGAACACACCATGGCACGCTTCCGCTCCGGTCAGGTAAAAGTCTTGGTCGCCACTGATGTGGCAGCCCGTGGTTTGGATGTTGAAGGCATCACCCACGTCTTCAATTACGACATTCCGGAGGAAACCGAGACCTTTGTACATCGCATAGGTCGTACTGGTCGTGCTGGGCGAACTGGCATTGCAATTTCCCTTGCCAGACCCTCCGAGCGGCGTCAGATACGTCAAATTGAACAATTCACCCATCAGGAAATGCAGGAAGGAACCATTCCAACCGCTGAAGACATCCAATCGAAGCGGGTCGACAGCCTGCTTGGCAAGGTCGAAACCTGGCTTAAGCGTGGTCGTGCCAAAGAAGAACGCGCCCTTGTCGAAACCCTGCTTGCCGCTGGTTACGACGCAATCGATATCGCTGCCGCAGCCCTCAAGGTTGCAAGGGCTGAAGAAAAACAGCGTCCCATCCCTGAGATCAGCCCTCTGCCTGAAAAAAGTGTGCGCCCTGAACGTCGTCCACGTTCAGAACGATCCGATCGAACCGGTCGCGTTCAGTCGCGTGGGCGCAACCAGCGTGAATCGACTGCACCCAATAAACCGCGTGCCAGCATTCGTGGAAAACAAAGTGATGAAGAAGGCATGATCCGCCTGGAATTGGGACTTGGTAAGGTAGATGGCTTGCGTCCCTCGGACGTGGTCGCCTCCATCGCTGGCACAGCCGGCATTCCTGGTACAGCCCTGGGCAGGATCTACATCCAAAATCATCGTACCACCGTCGATGTCTCAGAAGAATACCTGGAAAAAGTGATCTCAGCCAACAATAAATTTCAGGCTCGTGGTCAGTCCTTCTCCCTCACCAAGGGATAAACTGTTTATCAAAGATTCCATCCCAGTTCTCCCATGGTCTCCCGAGTGGGAAGCCTGCCATGGGGTACCATGGGAGGATTTTTACCGTCCGGTCTCCGCTTTTCCGCTCGGTCTGCCCCCCTTGTTCTCTCAAGGTTCCCCGAGTGCAAAGCCTGCCAAAGGGGACCATGAGAGACTTCAGCCACGGGTCTCCTTTTTTTGCTCAGACAGCTCATTTATTCACTCGGTCAGGAGACCTTCGCGAACAAGGAGAAAACAGTCACTGCGAGCCCCCGTCATTGGCAATTTGAAAGTTGGAATCACTATGAGGGGGCGTGGCAGTCTGCCTTTTTGCTTCAATGGATCAATTGGATATTGTTATTTAATGGAACAATTAAATGGTTACTTAGGTACGATCCTCTTCGTTCCCCTCAAACACCCTCGCTTCTGCCTTTTCAATATGCTGGGTATCTTTTTCAGTCAATTTAAACTTAAAAATCACCGGGATTATCGCCAACATTGAAGCCCAGGCCGTGATCCGGAACGGGGTGACAGGCGAGACACTTGAGTATAACTTAGCGCCGATTGCTGGTGCCGGAAGCGAGAACAGCCCCAACCCCGATTGTACCAGTCCGAATCCTGTTCCGCGCAGCTTTTGTGGCAAAACCTTGCTGAGCAGCGATTGGTATGCCGGGCTCATCAGGCTGAAGCCAACTCCTATAATAAAATAACTGATTGCGTAAGTCAAAAAGTTGTTTGCCCTTATAAACAGGAATAACGCAGCCGATTGAAGCGCAAAACCCAGAGCAATCGCCACTCGTTCTCCTCGCTTATCTGCCAGGTGTCCGGCAGGAAAGGAGGTGAGCATCATGGCGATCCCCAAAATGGAACTAAGCCAGCCGATCTGCTGAGCGCTCATGCGCCCGATGCCTTCCAGATAAACCGGAATCAGACTGCCGGAAAGCGAGAAAGAGATATCCCTGATCCCATCAGTGACCACGATCCAGGTCATCACGCCGCCGGCTATCACCAGACCAAATATCGCAGAGAGGTTAACCTTCAGAGCTCCCAGCTCAAGGCGGGCTTTCTTACCCTCTTCCTGCCCGGGATGCTTGGCTTTGCTTGCCATACGCACCCTGATTACAGTCGCGAGCGTATAAATAATGCCCGCAACAATCAACATCACCTTAAATCCATATCGGTCCACCAGGAACCCACCAAAAGGTGGTCCCACAATCGATACAATCGTGTAAAAGGTGTCCACCAGCCCATAGACCTTGGCACGCTTATCTTCCTGCGATTCCTCGGCAATAAATGCCCCAAAACTGGGACCCACCAACGAGCGGGTGACCGCATTCAACCCTTCCCCCAGAAAAACCCAACCCCAGGTGGGTGCTAAAATCAGGGCGATGTACGAAACCACGCCCGAAACGCTCCCGGCGGCAATGCTTTTCAACCGTCCTAGACTATCCGAGATCCACCCACCCAAAATTTGCAGGACAAGTGGAACAATCTGGGAAATCGTGAAGAAGAGTCCGATCTGGGCAACATCCGCACCCAAAGATTTGAGATAGAGTGGCAAAAAACCGCCATACATCGCCCCGGCGACGTTGGCAAGGATCATTGTCACCAGAAACAACCTCAAAACTGGCGAAAGCAGTGGATCTTTTGAATTGGATTGTTCGTTTGAAATCATGAAACTAATTCTAAGGGAAAGAGAAACATTCTGCTAACTATTTTGCAGATCACACGAAACCAAACGTAATCGAAACAATTCTCGATTCAGCCAGGGTTGAAAGCCACCGCAAATTAGGGGATAATATAAAAATCATAAAGAACCCGAGGTTCACATGGAAAACGACTCTCCTAATATGATTGAAGGCAGCTATAAAGCTGATTGGATTAAACCTTTCTATACACAAGCTGGAATTTGGTGAGGCTCCGAACCGCATGATAGTGCTGAAGAGCACATCGATCGTTTAGCATTAGTCAACCGCCTTATTGGAAGCAAGAAACTGCACGTCCTGGATTTGGGATGTGGTTCAGGCAATACCGCTGCTGCGTTTGCAAAAGAGGGACACGATGTCGTCGGAGTGGAACTGAACCCTACCGATATCGGTTATGCCCAGGAATTGCTGAAAAACAATTATCCAGGCACTCTCTCAATAATTGAAGCTGACTATTCTTTGGTCGAACTTGAGGGCAAATTTGATTTGGTCACCTGGTGGGAAGGCTTTGGTTTGGGTTCGGATGCGGACCAAAGAAAAATGCTCAAACGCATCGCCGATGAATGGCTGAAACCCAACGGCAGTGTTCTCATGGATGTGTATTTGCCTTCCAGACCTGCTCGTCATGCCGGTGAGGCGGTCCATTTGGATGCGCTTGAAAATGTCGCGGGTTCTGTGGATATGATCGAAAAAAGTTATTACGATGTGGTCAATGCCCGCTGGATTGACGAATGGCAGCCTTTACACCATCCGGAAGCCGCCCTGTCACAGAATCTTCGCTGCTATTCCCCTGCAGATTTCTTGCTTTTGCTGGAAGGAACAGGACTAAGAATCAAGGCTTTGGAAATCGACGACCATGTAATTAATATTGATGAGCTGGGCGATCGAATGCTCTTGGATCATGCTCACCTGGAAGCATGGGCTTTCTTGGTCCAGTTGGTACTGGAATGAGCTTCTCTAAAACCTTTAAAGAGGAGCACAGCCCATATTGTCTTGTTGAAAATCATGTGTTATGGTTATAAAAAACAATAGGAGTGAACATGAGAACCATCGTAACCCCCTTTTTTACATTACGACCCTATGAAAGGGGCATCCAGGAAACACTGGGCAAATATTCCCGCTTTGTGCTGCCTGGTTTGGGCTTTCAATGGCCTTTTCTGCAGCTGGTACGTGTGCGGGATATTCGTGAACATACCATGGACATCATGCCGCAATCTGTCATCACCAAAGACAATGTCGAGATCTCGGTAGACGGCGTCATGTGGGTGCGACCTAGCAGCGAAGAAGAGGCTATCAAGCGTACTTTTTACAATATCGACGACTGGAAGCGGGCTGTGATCCAGCTGGCGATGACCAATCTCCGCCAGGAGTTTGGCGACCTTACTCTCGATGAAAGCCTGGTTGCCAGAGAAAAAATCGCCACCAATCTCAAAGCCGTTTTGGGCGCATTTGCCGTGGAATGGGGGCTGACAGTGAGCAAGGTCGAGATCCGACTCATCGACCCGCCAGAGGATATCAAGAAAGCCATGCACAAGCAAAAAACTGCCGAGCAGGAGCGTCGCTCGATGAGGTTGCTGGCGACAGGCGAGTTTGAGGCAGCTGAACAGCAAAAGCTGGCGGCAATTCAGCGTGCTGAGGGTGAGCGTGAAGCAGCCATCAAAATTGCCGAAGGGCAGGCTGAAGCGATCAGATTGGTCAACGAATCAGCTGAAAAGTATTTTGTCGGCAATGCCCAATCACTGAAACAGATTGAAATGGTGGAAGCTTCTCTCAAGGAAAACTCCAAGGTGATCCTCACAGACAAGGGCATCACACCCACACTTCTGTTAGGTGAATTGCCTGTGATCGAGAAAAAACGCTAAGCTTGCTTTCTTTCTAGCAGACTTGGGTCGTCCAGGGAGGGCGTTTGGGCTGCGCTTGAACTGCGTCACATGGCCAGCCGTTTTCACAAAGAACCATCTGCCACTCCAGCAAACTGCCGTTTGTTGGAGTGGTAAATTCCTGGACTCATGATCCATCGCGAGCGTAAATAGTAAGGTTAAGATGCTTGGTAAAGAAACCGTCAGATTCTCAGTGTAGTGCTATAATTGAGAAAACGATTAAAGGAGCCTAGCATGGAATTTAAGGATTCACGTACTTACCAAAACTTGGTCAATTCTTTTGCGGGTGAGTCACAAGCTCGCAACCGCTATTCGTTCTACACCGAGGTCGCCGAAAAAGAAGGTTTGCTGCATGTGGCCGCGGTCTTCACAGAGACTGCTGACAACGAACGAGAACATGCCAAGATTTTTTACGATCACATCGTGCGGCATCTTGGTGCAACCATGATTCATGTAGATGCAGATTATCCCGCGTCGGTGGGTTCCACCTGGGAAAACCTTGAAGCCGCTGCTGCTGGTGAGCACGAAGAATTTACCCTGCTCTACAAAAACGCCGCTGAGGTTGCCAAGGAAGAAGGCTTTGATAAAATTGCTGAGTCCTTCAAAGAAATCGCCGAAGTAGAAGAGCGGCACTACTTGCGCTACAAAGCCCTGGCAGATGTCGTCAAGGATGGCTACTTTAAACGCGAACACAAGGTTTACTGGAAATGCCGCAACTGTGGCTACATCCACGAGGGCGAAGAAGCCCCCAAGGTCTGCCCGGCCTGCAAGCACGCGCAGAAGTATTTTGAGGTGACTTGTTTCGAGCAGTAGACCATCAGAAACGCAAGCTAATCAGCTTAATTATCATAAGACGAAGGATGTAAGCCTTCAACTTAGTTAGTTCAACTCTGATACGATAGAAAAATGGAGTGGCAAGTGTCACTCCATTTTGAACTATCCAGGAATATTAAGAAATCACACTGGCGCTGAACCAGTTTACCGTGTAATAAACGGAAGATAATTACGACTAAGCTCGTAAGCGCCGCTGTCGCAGCGTCCATCGGAACGTGCTTGGTGACGTTGGTCGTCTTCGATGGTGTAAAGCGCTGTCGCACAATTACCTGGGCGATGATTGATGGCTGGTGAATTGAAGAGCAGTGAGTGTGTCATTGTCGGTCCGCCATAATCGCCCAGGTTTCCCAGCATCGGGTCTGTATTGAGCAAATCACCGCTGCTTAATATGCCAGGAAAACTGTCATCATTAAAAATGTTGTATCCGCCGCTAGTCCAGACTCCACCCGCTTGATAAAAATTATCCAGTCCGATTGGTGCCAAGAAAATATTATCGCTCAGGAAGACTGAACTTGTGCTGTTGTTATATAGAGAGCTGTTATTTCCTTGATTTGCGAGCGTGCAAGATTGCACCCGGAGCTGTCCAACACCATCATTAACAACGCCAGCTAACCATGCACCTGTAGAGGAATTTGCGCTTATTGTACTGTTGACGATAGACATCGTAGAAAAATTAGTGATCGTGCCCGATCCACCCGTGTTTTGAATAAAAAGAGAATGATGGATTTGACAATTGGGCGCACCACCAGCATTAAAGATAGCAAAACCCCGATCCGCTGAGTTGCTGAAGAATGTGGTGTCGCTGATATACAGGCTTCCATAGTTCAGGATTGCGCCTCCATTCACATAGCTGGTGCAATTGGCTCCCTGGGCGCAAGTTACGGAATTCGCCATAAAGTCCGTCCTTTCCAGTATCAGACTGCCATCATTTAGAATTGCCCCACCTCCAGAGCCATTCCCAGTAAGCGCCAAATGCGCGCCAGCAAATTTTACGTCTCTGATTAGCACATTAGCACCCCAACCAACCTGTAAGATTCGGTCATTGAACGAACCAATGGTAGAAATATTAGCCTGGCTGCCCGTTTCTGTTGATTGAATGGTGATCAGGTTGCTTGAGAGTGTGGTTATATCCAGATCGCCGTGATTGTTGTGGTCGGGTGCGCTGGGCGGGATGACCAGCGCGTACACGCCAGGTGGAACAAGGATGGTAACGGGCTGATACTGGATATTACCGTTAGCTTCGGAGATTGCCGCACGCAAGGTGCATGGTCCCCCAGTCGCTTGATTAGCACTGCAAACGCTGTTTGTGGCGAAATCGGGAAGGTCCATCGTACTGTCGACGGTAATGATCAGCTCACCATCTGCCGAAACTGGCACCTGGGAGAGAGCAAGGGAACTTGTTAGGATGACGATTGAAAACAGGAAACATGCCAATTTACGGACAGGATACATAATTCCTCCAATCTAGGTTTCTGTGTGGCTAAAAATCAATTGTACTACTGCGTTTTCAGAAAACTGTAAAAATGAGTATTATCTGGCGAGATTCACAGGTTTTATCTTGACAAATCTAACTCTGGCAATGATTTTGGCAAAATACCTAAGAGGCTGACCTGCTCAGGTCAGCCTCTTTTAGTGTAAGTTTTACAGATAGATTACCGGAGAATCAGCGGCAGGTAGAGTTTGATCGGTAAAGGATCCACAAACTCGGTGGTGAAGGATAACGGGTAACTCACTTGCTGTGTGTCCCCGCCAGCATCCTGCAGACCGCTCAGGCCAACCCCGATGAGTGACGAAGATGGTAAACCACCTGTTGGTGTAATCGTCAACTCGTAAATGGCCGGGTTGAAGCTGCAGGTGACCGGGATCAGATCGGCTGGGTTGGGTTCAATCCAGACTAATGGACAAGCAGAATCCGGCAATGCCTGGCTCCAGGTAACTACGATTGTCGTGTCAAGTGGAACATCCAGGGCGCCATTGACCGGAGATGTGGCAACCACTATCGGGTCGCGCCAGTTAAGCACGGTGTATTCGTAGAGTTGGGTGCCATCCGAGCCATAACTAACAGTGATTGGTAGGTTGGGGATTTCAGTATTCCCGTTCGCTTCTTTTATAACGGTTTCCCAGTTACCGCGCGTGAATTTAAACTCAAATGAGGTGCCATCCAGTATGTCAACAGTGTAAGTCCAAAGCGTGTCGCTGACCTTCGTCATCGGTACCGCGCCGGGGTTCCAATCGCCCACGGCAGGGTGTCCGCCGACGATATAAACCGTGCCAGGTGTCCATTCAGGTACGGTCAGTTCAAAAGTGACCGCCACCATCTTGGCTTCAGGGATCTGCGAGACTATATTGGAAGGCAGGCTCGGGTTGAAGCTCGTGTCAAGGGCGATCACGTAGTAAAAGTAGATCTGCCCGGTTACGACCGCATCGTCTATATAGGTTAACTCCGGCGCAAGCACCCGATCGATCTTAGTGTAGGTGTGATTGTTCGTGGAGCGGTAAAGGTCGTAAGCGTAAATCGCCACGTCGTCGCTCGCGCCCGTCCAACTCAGCGAGATGGAGGAAGCGCTCCAATCGGCAATGGTCAGAATTGGCGCACTGGGGGGAGTGACGTCACCAGATTGCTGAACTTTTAACTGACCGGCATTCGATGGTGTGTAAGGATCCAATATTGGTCCAGTCCAATATGCGTAGAACCAAGTCGATCCACCGTCGGTTGAGTATCGATACACATAGTCGTAATCGCCGATCGTTTCTGGCAATAAGGTGCCGACATATTCATCATTATTTCCGACTTGGCTGCTAAAGGCGGCATCGAACCAGATCCAGGCGGGATTCGCGCGAGGGTCGCTTTCGTTGGGTCCATACCCAACTTGCGCTGTCAATCCGGGAGTGGCCCCAGGTAGCAAGGTGACGCCATCAATCCAGATCTGACCATAGATGTTTTCTGTTGGTGTGGTACCAATAGTATGAGTGATACTGTATGGCCACTGCAGGTTCGCCCAATCAATCGTGTAAGCGGGCAGGGCGTTAACTTCGTTTGAGGTGCTGGTCAGCCCAGTTGTGTTGTTGACTGCCACCACCTTGTAATAGACCCGCTGACCACTGATCTGGTTATGGTCAGCATAGGTGGTAGTGGAGGTCATGCCTCTCAATTCGTAGTTGCCGCCAGAAAGGTAACTGCGGTAAACAAGGTATTGATTGGCATTGGCAGCAGCAGACCAGCTCAGGTTGACCGTCACTCCATCCGTAGTTGCTTCGAGATCGATTATGTCAGCAGGCGGTGACGCAAATTCCGCGTCTCGTAATGTAAGTACTAAAGTTGTGTTCCCTTGGACCTGAATGTTTTCGACGAGTCCATCACCATTCACTAAGTATGTAGCCGAGCTGAACACATCCCCAAAAGCGGCACCTACTGGCAGATAGCCAGAAACGTCCAAGGTGACGTCTGCGACCACCTCACTGCGGTTTACCACCACAATGGCAGCATCTTCACCAGGCAGGTTGCGCCCATAGGCATAGACTTTCTCAGCATCTTCAATCATTAGTACACGCAAGTTGCCAGTGCGTAATGCTGGATGCGAATTACGCGCATTAGCCAAAGCACTATAATGAATCCGTAAATCACTTTGACTGGTATCGGTCTGCAAATGGGCATAGTAGGGGGTTCCGCCTTCATCCAGCCATGGGTAGGGCTGACGGTTATAGGGGTCGTCTTCCCATTTACCTCCAGAGAATGCCATTGGTCCCACCAAGCCAACTTCATCACCGTAGTAAATCGTCGGCGCGCCAGCGCCTTTCATGCGGTTGATGGCATCTGTCCAGTCATAGTTAGGGTTTTGGTACAGGCTGGGATCTTCCAGGTCAGTGTTGTGATCAAGCATGAACAGAGCCCGACTGGTATCATGGCTGCCAAACAGGTTGAGCATGGCAGCCAGCGCTTCTGGGGCATAGCGTTCCTGCAGGTTGAGGATACGTTCGTCAAACTGGCTCATTGTGAGCGGTGCAAGTTCGCCAGCTGATGAGCCGGCATTGTGATCGTTATCAGTGAAGGTGGTATCACGCCAGAGCGAGAGTACCGCCGAGCTGAACTGATAGTTCATGACCGCGTCCCACTCGCCGCCCAGCAACCAGCTGTTGGCAATGCCCCATTCTTCACCGGTGATGTAGCCATCGGGATTCACGGTTTTTACGGTTTCGCGGAAGCCTTCCCAATAATCGTTATCGGGGTCATTGATCGTGCCAGGGTCCACGTCCGCGCCAACGTCCAGGCGCCAGCCGTCAGCAAAATTCATCCAGTAACCGGCAACTGTGTCTTCGGGGGTGGTCTCGTTATCCCAAATCAATGCCCGAACTTCAGCATTGCTTGAGTCCATCTTGGGCAGGCTGTCGTACCCCCACCACGATTCGTAGTTCGCGCCGCCAGGCGTGCCATCCGAACCTACACAGGGTCCGGTACCGGCAGGCACATCGGTGAAGTAGAACCAGGCGCGGTAGGGCGATTCTTCGCTCTCACAAGCGCCAACTTCATCAAAATTACCATAACGGTCAAAGTAAATGCTATCAGAGGAAACGTGGTTGAACACACCGTCCAAAATCAGATGCATCCCGCGTGATTGCAGTGCGCCAACCAGGGCTTCAAATTCAACTTGTGTGCCAAACATAGGGTTGATCGCCATGTAATCTGTGGTGTCATAGCCGTGGTTGGAGGGCGATTCGAAGATCGGGTTAAGGTAAATAGTGGTAACGCCCAAGTCTTGCAGATAGTCCAGTTGGTCAAGCAGACCTTGCAGATCCCCGCCGTAGAAGTTCTTGCTGTAGGTGCCTGCGCAGTCATCAGTTCCGCGCGGGTCACAGATAGCGGTATTCCAATTCTCTTCCGCATTCAGTGAGCGATAAACCGTGCCGCCGTCTTCGTCATAGAAGAAGGTGCCAGCCGGCTTATTGTTGTCGGGGTCGCCGTCGCGGAAGCGATCGGGGAAGACCTGGTAGACGATGGCGTTCTTGATCCAGTCTGGCGTCTCAAAATCAGGTGCATAGACGGTCAACTGGTAGGAATAATCCTGAGTTTCATCAAATACCTCACCCCAACCCATGGTTCGGGCAGCGTCATCTTCGTAGTAATCGGTATCAGTGCCGTCAATGGCGATGAAGCGGTACCACCAGACGGTCGGGTCAGCGCTGACAGGGACGCTCACTTCCCACCAATCGTAGGTGCCGTCACTATAGGCAACATCCATTGGCAGGATGCTCTCCATATTCGTACGGTCATTATAGAGGCGCACTTTGGCTTCAGTCAGGTCACCCTGTGCAGCCCGCAGCCGCAGTGTCACTTCGGTGCCGGAGGTCACCGGTCCGCCGGGGTTGCGGTAGAGCGTGTCGCGGCTGTTGTGACCCAACTGATCCCACCAGACCTCGTTATCGTGACTAGCTGTGGTTGGGGCAGGCGGTCCGAAGATGCCCACGCGCCCGGTACGATAATCCAGGTAGAAATACACCATGTCATCTTCCGCGTAAGTGGAAAAGGGGATGTTGCTGGCATTGATGGAACGATTATCCAGCCCAAACCCGTCCCAGGAACCTGTGTGGACAATCTTGCCTTCATAAGAACCAGGTATGAGAATTGGGTAGTTCAACAGGTAACTTCCACGCCCGGTATAACCCAAGCCGGTATCAGGATGGGCGTTATCCCAGCCCTGGAAACTTCCAACAGCGGTGAAAGTATTGCTGGAATCCCAGGCATGGACGATGTTGGTGCCTGGCAGCAACTCCAGCCCGGCATCCGCGCTATGATCGTTCGTGTCAAAAATCAACTTGACCACCTGGTCCGCTTCAGTGGTGATGAGCCATGAGTTGTCGGCAGGGTAAGTGATATCCCAGGTGCCGTTGGTCACCTTCCATTCATAACGCCCTGCAGTGGGAATAGTGAAATCCAGGGTGAAGACACCATCCCCACCCAGCAGGTCGCCATTGGTGCCATCGTCAAATAAGGGTGTGGAGGCATTATTCCAGTCATTAAAAGCACCAGCAACATGCCATGGACCGGTACTGGTTGAAACAGGTTCGATGAGCAAGCGACCAGAGTAGCTATCCAGCAGGAAAACCATGTCCTGGTTATCAGTGGTCGTGGTGAAGTTGATATTCGCAGCATCGGAGGAGCGCCCATCCGCCCCAAATCCGAGCCAGCTGCCGGTCACGACCACTTTGCCGATATAATTTCCCGCGGTTGGAATGGTATAGATCAGGCGATAAAAGCCGTTGCCTAGATCATCCAACCCGGTGTTGGGGTCAGTGTTGTTCCAGCCCTGGAAGTCACCCACCGCAGTAAAACTGCTCGGAAGAGAATCACCCCTCACGTTAACAATGTTGCTGGCAGGCAACAGAGCCATACCGGCGTTGGTGCTGTAGTCGTTGGTATCGACAGTAAAAGATACCGATTGATTTGGAACCGTTGTGGTGAACCAGGAATTTTGAGCAGGATGGGTGTTGCTCCAGCTGCCGCATTCCACCGCTTTCCATGAGTCATCCCCTGGCGTGGGAACACTGGTGGTCCAGGAGTAGACTCCATCACCAGGGATCTGATCTCCAAAGGTCCCATCATCGTACAAAGGCGTGGAGGAGTTGTTCCAACCGTTCAATCCGCCTGCAAAGCACCAGTTTATCGCCGCTGCGTTAACGGATTTTGGTAGTGAGTTTTGGAGAATTTCTTGGGTTGGTGCCTGCGCCAGGGAGGCGGCAGGGCTGAGGATAAGTGATAGTGCCAGGAAACAGGCAAGAACTAAGCGTATCGCTTTCATATCTCCCTTTCTAATTAGGATGAATGTGATAATTAATTATAGTTGATGCTTCAACAGCCTACAATTGTGTATATTGATCTTCTCCAACCCCCCATCTCATCAATCATTGATCACGAATAGCAGCTTAACCCAAACATTACCCAGTTCGACCCCAAACCCCTCCGCCTCAGGCTGCTGCGCCAACCCGCGCTTGTGCATGCTCTGTTTTATTCACTCCATAGCCAATATCCTTCCTCAACCACCCTCTCCTTAACAACACGCAAACTTAACTTGCACAAGCTCTTGAATTTGTATGATTACTATGATTATACTAATAGTAACTCCGGCATATCGCTTCGATCCCAAATCTAATTCCATATTCAGGCGGCTGTTATCTTTCTCAGTTGCCTCCCAGTCCAAAATGCCGCAAGTTTGTTTACACTCTGCTCCCAACCTGTAGAGCGTGGTCCATAATTAAAGGAGAAAAAATGAAACGCAACCGTCAAATGTTTTTGTTCATAGGTGTACTCTGTGTTACGCTGCTTTCTGGGCTTGTGACCGGTGTTTCAAGCGCACAACCAACCAGCAACACCCAACTCCACCCAATCAATGATCAAATTTCTGCCCAGCCGCCTGCCCCGCCTGACCCCAACACCGGCGGCATCGATGTCGGTCTGTTCCCGCAGGTGAGCCCTCTGCCAATTCCTCCCGCGGATGACAATACCGACCAACCCTCCCCTCCTCCCGCCCAATCTGGTCAGCTGACTTTGCCCCCCAATCTTGGCGCTGAAGGAATGCAACAATCGTCCCCCCAAAACCCGCCCGAGCCGCCAAACCGGAACACCGATGCCGTAACTCAGCCTTCGACCGTACAAAGCCCTACCGCCATCGAGACCACCGCTGCCTCTGAAACCACCTTTTTCCCATATACAGGAGATACTATCGACGTTCAGGATGACCCCTGGTGGTGGCATGATGGTGATTTTGCCCAGGGACTTCGAACGCTCTCCATCAACAGCGTCAGCGGTATCCGTTATGAACTCCACATCAACACCAACGCCTTGAGCGGGTCCGGTCATCTCGATCTTGACCTGTCCATCAACGGCGTGGTTGTCGGCAGTTTCTCGGTCCTGCCTGGCGAAACCTCCAAGGTGGTTTCCTTTTTCTTCGCACCCATGACCGCCCCAAACTATCTGATCCGCCTGGAAGAAACCAATACAGTTGATCCCGGTGCCGGCTCAGTTGAACTCTTGCTGGATACTTCCATCCTGAGTTTCTACGACAAGACAACCACCCTCTTCCCCGCTACAGACGACACATTCGATATACTTTCTGACCCCTATTGGTGGAACGATGGCGACTATGCTCAGGGTGTCCGCAGCATTGGGCTCAACAAGGTTTATGGTGTTCGCTATGAGCTGGTGATGGAAGACAACTCCCTCAACACCACCGGTCATGTCGACCTGGATCTTTCCATCAACGGCACAGTGGTGGGCAGCTTTTCAATAAATCCATCAGAGATGACCAAGTCGCTCACATTCTTCTTTCCTCCAATCACCGGTCCCAACTACACCATCCGCCTGGAAGAAACCAACACAGTCGATCCGGGGGCTGGCTCAGTCCTAATTTTGGCAAGCAGCTCGACGCTGAGCTTCTACGGCGAGACCTCCAGCTGGTTCCCTGCATCGGGCGATCAGGTTGATGTAGGTAACTTCCCCTATTGGTGGCACGCAGGCGATTTTGCCCAGGGCACGCGTACGCCGGGTCTGGATCAGGTCACCGGGGTTCAACTTGAGCTGCTGTTCGATACAAACGTCTTGTCTCCTACCGGGCATGTCGACCTGGTGCTCAAGATCAACAACCTGGTTGTCGGCAGTTTTTCGGTTCTGCAAGGGGAGACCTCAAAGACCGTCTCCTTCTTCTTTGCGCCCATCATTGGGCAAGACATCCTTGTGCGGCTCGAAGAAACCAACACAGTCGATCCGGGTGCAGGTTCCGTCGCCATCGATTTGAACCGCTCGGTGATCACATTCTACGATAGTACCCACAGCACCTATCTGCCCGCCACCGGGGATATCTTTAACGTTGCCTCCGCTCCTTATTGGTGGC
>Ga0209312_1001126_pt1 | contig 20506 bp, 17 predicted proteins | sample BioC13SIPDNA_4_FD_185744 | JGI IMG/M metagenome (GOLD analysis project Ga0209312, IMG submission 185744) | Anaerobic biogas reactor microbial communites from Washington, USA - Biogas_R1_B C13 SIP DNA (SPAdes) (version 2) | ecosystem: Engineered > Bioreactor > Anaerobic > Unclassified | place... | reverse complement strand
GAGGCTCACGTCACGGGGGCGGTCGGCCTTCGCCCAGAAGGAGAGCGTGTAGTCACGGCCCTTGACGAGCGCCACCCCGCCGCGCGAGACGGCGGCGCGCCAAGCCTGTCCCCCGGCCCGGGTCACTTCGATGCGCAGAGAGGACGATCCCTGGGCAGCCGTCGTCGTGTCGCGCTCCACCGTGCCGGCGTACTCCTCCGCGGTCCACCAGTCCCAGCCGGCGATGTCGGCGGCGCTCTCGAAGCCGCCGCCTGCGGTCAGCACAGGGCTGGTCAGCTGCCCGGCCACCCGGCGCGGGGGGCCGGTCGGCTGACCGAGGTAGCCGCGCCCCCGTCCGCCGCCGGCGTACTCGTCGAACCACAGCAGGCCCAGGCTGCCGTGCCCGTTGGTGTTGATCTCGTAACTGAAGAATCCGTCGCCGAGCAGAGCCGTGGTCAGGCCGAAGCGCATCTTGCGGTAGTCCGGCCTGAAGCCCGGCCGCGAGGCCGGGTTGTCGTAACTCCCGTCCTCAGAGGCGTCCGGGCTGCCGTCGTCCTCGTAGGTCTGGATGGTGCTGAGGTTGGGCTGGAGCGAGCGGTCCAACCAATCGAGGTATCCGCCGGTCCCGCCTGAGCCGAACACCGTCGCGCCCCAGGAGCGGCCGTACGCGCTCCCTTGGTCGTCGGGGAACCCCTCGAAGTTGTTGCCGTTCAGCAGATCGTGGTTCGGGTGACCCCAGTTGACGTAGACCAGCTTGTCCGGCAGGGCCGCACGCACGAGCTCTTCGTAGCGCCGCAGTCCGGCGTTCCAGGCGGCGTCGAAGGCCGCATACTCGTCGTCGACGACGCGACCGGACCGGTCGGGGTCGATCGTGCGTGCCCTCGAGCCCCCCACCAGCCAGCTCTCGCCGCCGTCGGCGCGGTCGATCAGCAGGCCGTCCCAGACGTCGCCCGCCACCAGCGCGGCCGAGACGCGGGCGTTGTACTCCACCCAGGTCTCAGGGCCGACCGAGGCGTCGACCGTGGCCGTCGGACAGTAGGTGCTCTGGTCGAAGATCAGGCTCTGCGGCCAGTGGCTGACCGCCGCCGCCACCCGGTCGCCGGCGGCGTGGGCGGCGGCCGGCCAGACCACGCCGCGGCGCACGCGCAACGTCTTCGCCGCGGCGTCCACCTCCCTGACCAGCACGAGCTCCTCGCCGACCACGGCGAAGTCCCCCGGCACGAAGAGGCGGTACGTCCTGCCGCCGGAGGACGCCGTCACCCGGCTCACGGGCAGGGTCGTGGCGGCGGCGTTCACGTCGGCGCGCAGGTCCGCCCCGACCTGCGTGAGCAGCCATCGCGGCGAGGCCCGCCGCAGGTCCTCCGTCGCCCAGGGCGGCGCCGCCGGGCTCGGATCGAAGTCGATCTCACAGGCGTTGGTCGCGTTGAGCAGGACGATGTCGGGGTTCCGGACGCGCAGGGCGGACGCCACGCCCTCGTCGTCCCAGGGCCCGAGGATCACGTAGTCGTAGCGGGCGATCGCCGACAGCCCCTGCTCCTCCGCGTCCGGCCACCACATACCGAGCCTGGGGAAGTCGAACCCGAACGGCTCGCCGGGCTGCCATGCGAGGGCGGACGGGCAGAGCGCCGCCACCGTCAGGAGGACGGCGGCGAGCACGAGGACCTTCGGGAGCGCGGCGACGACCGCTGCCTGGAGTCCCCCTCGTCCCAGTCGCTCGTGGTCCATTCGCGCCTCCCTCGGTCACGGGTCATCATCGGCAACGAGAACCCCTTCCCTGAGCGCGCCGTGACGCCCGGGCCGGCGACGGCCGGGCAGATCCGCCCGTGCATCCGTCGCGCGAGCGGGTTAGGATTATCGCGTGCAGCTGGCCTTCACCACCGTCGACGAGTTCCACAGCCTGCTCGAGCAGGCCGGCGAAGCTCTCGACTTCCGCGAGGTGTGGCCGCGCCTCTTCCCCGTCGCGCACTGCCCGCCCGAGCTGATGCGGAAGCTGGTCGCCGACATCGTCGCCGGCGACGACCGCTTCGCCTGGGAGAGCGACGTGCACGTGGGGCTGGCGGCGTGGCGGGCGCGGCGGCGCGACCTCGCCGACGTGGCCTACACGGTGGTCGACATCGAGACCACCGGCGCCACACCCGGTTTCTGCAAGATCACCGAGATCGGCGCCGTGCGCATCGAGGGAGGGCGCGAGGTCGACCGGTTCTCTGCGCTCGTCGACCCGGGCGTCCCCATCCCGGCCATGATCACCGGCATCACCGGCATCGACGACGCCACGGTGGCCGGGGCGCCTCCCATCGAGGTCGTGCTGCCCCGGTTCGTCGACTTCGCGGCGCACTCGGTGCTGGTGGCGCACAACGCACCGTTCGACCTCGGCTTCCTCGACTACGAGCTCGGCAAGCTGCGCGGGCAGACGTTCCCGCGGCCCGCGCTCGACACGCTGCGCATGGCGCGCCGACTCTGCCCGCAGCAGCGCTGCTCGCTGGGCGCGCTGGCGGCGCGCTTCGACACCGCGGTCAAGCCGGCGCACCGGGCCCTCCAGGACGCCCAGGCCACCGGCGAGCTGCTGCTCCTCTTCCTCTCCCGGCTCGAGGAGCGCGGCATGAGCACGCTCGAGGAGGTGGCGCGCTTCTGCGAGCCGGCCGCCCGGCGCAACTACCACAAGATCGCCCTCACGGAGCGTCTCCCGACCACCACCGGCGTGTACGTCATGCGCGACGCCGAGGGGGCGCCGCTGTACATCGGCAAGGCCGACAACCTGCGGCGTCGCACGCGCGACCACTTCCTGCAGCGCCAGGCGTTCCACGCCCGGCAGGCGCTCGAGCTGCTCGAGCGCATCGACGTCGTCGAGACGGGCTCCGAGTTCGCCGCGCTGCTCCTCGAGAGCCGGCTCATCGCCCGGCGACGGCCGCCGTACAACGCGCACGGCACGCGCGCCGCCGCCTACCACTACGTCAAGCTCAGCGCCGAGGAGTACCCGCGCCTCTACGCCACGCCCAACCTGCGCGACGACGGCTCCTGCTACGCCGGGCCGTTCCGCAAGGCGACCCTGGCCCGCCGCTTCGTCGAGTGCGTCAACGGCGCCTACCCGTTGCGCACCTGCGCGCACCTGCCGCGGCCCGGCCGCGGGCACCCCTGTCCCCGGGCCGGGACCGGCGCCTGCCTCGCCCCCTGCAGCGCGCCGCTCAACGGCGAGTACGCGGCGCTGGTCGCCGAGGTGCGCCGCCTGCTCGAGGGGCATCCCGACGACCTCGAGCGCCACCTGGTGGAGCGCCGGCGGGCGTTGGTCGAGGAGCTGGCGTTCGAGCAGGCGGCACAGGTCGAGGCCCAGCGCGAGACGCTCGCCCGCGTCACGCGCACCGTGCGCCGCCTGCAGGCGGCGCGCCGTCACGATGTCGTGCTCGTGTACCCGGCGCGGCGCCGCGGCTGGGTCGCCCTCTGGGGGGTCCGGGGCGGTTCCCTCGTGCTCGAGCGCGAGGTCGGCCGCCGGGCGTTCGATGCGCGGGCCGCCGAGCGGCTGCTCGCCGAGCTCGCCGCCGCCGCGCCCCCGGCGGCGCCCCGCCGGCCACGGCGCTCGACGAGCTGCTGCTCGTGCACGCCTGGATCGAGGCGCACCGCGCGGCGCCGGGCGTCGTCGACCTGGGCGACCTGCTGCGCGGCGACGAGCCGGCCGCGTCCGCCGCCGCACGCCTCGTCGCGGCGGTCGGTCTGGCTGCCGGTGCGGCGCCGCACGGCGACGAGGCCGCCGCCGGCGCGTCCGACGGCGGCCGCGCGGCCGACGCGGCGCGCGGCTGAGCGCCGCGAGGGGCGGGCGGGAGGCTCGCCTTCGAGCCTCCCGCCCGCCCCTCCGCAGTCTGCCGCGCGGCCCGTCAGGCGGCGCCGGCGACCGGCGTCACTCCTCGATCGCGCGCGCGCGGCGGCGCCGCAGCACCAGCGCGCCGACGCCCACGAGCACGAGCGCGGCCACGCCGAGGCCGATCCACAGCGCCGCGCCGCCGGCCGCGCCGCCTGCTCCGGCGGCCCCCGTCTTAGGCTTGATCGTCAGGAAGTTGGCGTACCCGCCGTTGCCGAACGGGGGCACGAGGACGTTGCCGTTCGGCTCCGGCACGGCGATGTAGCCCTCCCATTTCGCCGTGTTGAAGGCCTCGAAGTCGGGCCTGTAATCGGTGACGATGTAGGGCGACTGCTCGTAGAGGATCTGCTGCATGCGGTCGATGTACTCCTTGCGCTTGTCCGCATCCAGCTCCTGGCTCTGCAGCTTGAACAGCTCCTCGTACTCCGGGTCGGTCCAGTAGGAGTCGCTCCAGTTCCCGATCTGGGCCTTGGTGAAGTAGCTCAGCATCGATCCGGGGTCATAGTCCAGGTACCAGCCCCAGAGGAACATGTCGTAGTCGGGCGTGAGGACGTCCTTCTCGTAGTTGAGGATCGTGTCGCTCAACGTCGAGGAGTCCATGACCGAGAGCTTCACCGGCACGCCGACGTCCTTGAACCACCCGGCGATGAGCTTGGCCTCCTGCTGCTCCTCCGAGGACTCCGACCGCGACACCAGACGCAGTTCGATGGGCTTGCCCTCGTACTCGCGCACGCCGTCGCCGTCGCTGTCCGGGTACCCGGCCGCGTCCAGCAGCTCCCTGGCCTTCTCCGGATCGTAGGTGTACTTGACGTCGGCCGGCGGCTCCCAGTGCCAGTCGGGCTCGTGATAGTAGTCGGGCGGGATGATCGTCGTACCCGGCGTGGTCGATCCCATCATGACCAGGTCGACGAGCTTCTGCAGATCGAGGGCGTAGTTCAGCGCCTGCCTGAACTTGGCGTCGCGCAGGGCGGGATGGCCCTTGCTGGGCCCCTCGTAGCAGTTGAAGGCCAGCTCGTCGAACGCGTCGGTGACGATCGCCCGGGCCTCGATGTCGGGAGAGCCCTCGAGCTGCTTCACCTGGCTCGGGATCAGGTTGCAGGCGCCGTCGATGGTGCCGGCCTTGATGTCCTGCAGCATGGTGTCGCCGTTGGTGTAGTTGGTGAAGTAGAGCTCGTCGATGCTCGGCTTGGGACCCCACCAGGTGGGGTTGGCGACGAGGCGCACGTGGCTGTTCTTCTTCCACTCGACGCAGGTGAAGGGGCCGGAACCCACCCACGGCGGATCGTTCTGGTACTTCTTCCCGATGTCCTTGACCGGGATCTTGGACCACACGTGCTCCGGCAGGATCGGCACCCAGTGACGGATCATGTCGGGCTTGGGCTTGCTGCAGGTGAACTGCACCGTGTAGTCGTCGACCGCCGTGACCCTCTCGATCGATTTGGTCTGGGCGATGATGTTGGCGGTCTGCTCGGGGTTGTCGATGATGAGGTTGTACGTGTAGGCGATGTCCCTGGCGGTGAGCGGCACGCCGTCGCTCCACTTGGCGGTGTCGCGGATCGTGAACGTCCAGGTGAGGCCGTCGTCGCTGACGCTCCAGTCGGTGGCCAGACCCGTCGAGTCCTCGCCCTTCATCGGCGCCAGCTTGGCGGGGTCGAAGCCGACCAGCGTGTCGTAGGTGAGGTACCACATCTCGTACGCCGGCGACTCGAAGCCGATGAACGGATTGAGGTTGTCCGGCTGGCGCGTCCAGCCGACCTTGTACACGACCTTGCCGGCGTCGCCGGCGGGCGAGGCCGCGGCGTCCGGCGCGTCGCTCTCGGCGCCGGACGCGTCCATGGCCAGCGCCAGACCGAGCGCGGCCGGCACCGCGACCACGAGCAGGACGAGGAACGTGCGGAGACGTCTGGACTGACGCATGGCCACCTCTTCTCGATCGCTGATGCCCGACGCGCCGTCCGTGCCCCTCGGACCGGCGGACGGCTGACGCCAATAGTGTCACATCGGCGGCGCGCCGCCAAAGCGCCCTCGCGGCGCGACGGAAGGGGACGGCGCGGTCAGCCCGGTTGCGCCGCCAGCACCTCGCCGCGACCCCCCTCGTTGACGTCACCGCAGTAGCGCCGGAAGGTGACGCCGGGGCCGACCCGGGGCGCGTGGCCGACGCGCGCGAGCTCATGGTGGACGACGCGCCAGAAGGTCGGCGCGTACGTGCAGGCGTAGGAGAACGTCGGGAGCAGCTCGAGCGGCTCGCCGCCGAGCACCGCGACCGTGCCGCGCACCATCCTCGCTCCGACACGCGCCGCCGGAGCGCCTCCCACGACCACCGTGCCGCCCTTCATGTTGTAGCCCGCCACGTCGCCGGCGTCGCCCTGCACGTAGACCAGACCGCGGCGCATGCGGGCGCCGACCATCTGGCCGACGCTCCCCGTCACGACGATCGTGCCGCCCTTCATGCCGGTCTTCTCGCCGCGGTAGGCGGCCGCGACGTAGTGGCCGGCGTCGCCGTGCACGACGAGCCGTCCGCCGGCCATGTGCGCCCCCAGGAAGTCGCCGGCGTCGCCGGCGATCGTGAGGGACCCGCCGGACATGCGGGCGCCCGCATGGAAGCCCACCCTGCCCTCCACGACCATGGCGCCGCGCGACATGCCCTCCCCGAGCCTCTTGAAGCGGGCGAGGTCGCCGCGCAGGAGCAGGTCCGGAGCCGCCGCCTCTGCCTCGTCCACCACGACGTCGAACCAGTCGCCCACCGTCTCCCGGCGGTTGCCGACCAGGAGCGGCAGCCGCCTCACCTCCTCGGCGGTCTTCCCGGCGACGACGTCCGGGATGAGCTGTTCGGCCTCCGCCGACACCGGCGGCTCCGCTTTGAGAGTCAGAGTCACGGTGCGCATGGGATCAACACCTGGTCGGGCACGTAGGCATCCTCTACGGCGTAATTGGCCAGTCTCACGCTGGAGTAGCTCTCGAACTGCTCGGCGAGGTCGGCGGCGAGCGGCGGCGGGTCGCCGAGGTCGACGCCCAGCGGCCGCCCGTCGACGGCGGCCACGACCTCGCCGTCCCGCACCACCACCTCTCCGCCCTTGACCACCCAGGCCGGCGCGGCGAACATGCGCTCCCGGTCTCCCTGCTCGCGGTAGACCGCCACGTCCGCGTCCGCCCCGACGCCCAGATGGCCCTTGTCGGCGAGCCCCAGGACGCGCGCCTGACCGGCCCTCGTCACCGTCGCGATCTCGTCCAGCGTGTACTCCCTGTCGAGTTCGTGGAGGGTCGTGAAGCGCCGGACCCTGGGGTTGAGCTTCTCCAACCACTCGCGCCGGAACTCCCTGTCCATCAGCAGCCGGACGATCATCGGGTACGCCACGAACGGGCCGGCGTTCGGGTGGTCGGTGGTGAGGAAGACGCGCCAGGGGTCGCGGATGAGAAGCATGAGCTCGAGGCCCACGCACCACTGGACCGCGTTCACGAGCTGCCGGGGACTGTACCTCATCGGCACCACGCCGGCGCCGCTCTCCATCTCGATGTCGCTGTTGGCCCACTTGTCCTTGTGCAGATGGTGCAGACGGAACTCCATCGGCGCGTCGGAGGTCATGGTGGTCGCCGGGCCGAACACGAGCTGGCCGACGTCGCAGGTGAACTCGGGGTGCTGGTTGATGGACTCGGCGACGGCCGCGGCCCCCGAGGCGTAACTCCCCGACCTCGTGGCCTCGTAGGAGTGGAACTGCAGGTGCGTGAAGTGCGCCCGCCGGCCGGCGAGCGCCTGCATGCTCGCCAAAGTGACCGCGACGTTGCCCGGCACCCCGAGGTGGTTGAGGTGCACGTGGACGGGGTGCGGCAGCCCGAGCTCGTCGGCGGCCGCCGCGAGACCGGTGAGGATCCGCCGCGGCGTGACCCCGTAGGGCGGGACCGACGTGTCCAGGTCGACGGGGCCGCCGTGCCACTTCCAGCTCTCCACGCCGCCCGGGTTCACGATCTTCACCGCGTACGCGCGGGTGGCGTGCAGCAGCCAGGCGACCAGGTCCCGCAGCCGCGCGGCGCGACGCTCCTCGTCCGGGTCGCTGAGCACCTTCATCACGAGGTGGTTGTTGCCCATGACCGTGTAGCAGCCGGTATCGAGGATCGGGATGTCGCGCAGCTCCTCGTGGGCGTGCCGCGCCGTCAGCGGCGGCACGGCCGCCTCGAACAGGGTCGTGTAGCCGAGACGGGCGTACTCGTACCCCGTGAGGTACGTGGTCGGCACGGTGTGACCGCAGCCGGCGCGGGTGACGTCCGTCCGGCAGCGGTAGTGGTCGACGTGATCCTCGGGGCACATGATGCGCCCGGCGTTGACCTTGGAGCCGGCCACGTGGCTGTGCAGCTCGACGCCGCCGGGGAAGACCACGCATCCCGCGGCGTCGAGGGTCGCCACGTCGGCCGGTTCCGCGGCGGGCTCCGCGACGACCTTGCCCCCGTCGAGCCAGACGTCGCGGACCTCCCCGGCGACCGCGTTGCCCGGATCGTGGACGCGGCCGTTCGTCACCCTAAGCATGGAGGATCGTCTCCTTGATGCTCCGCAGCACCTCTTCGTCCGAGGGGAACGGCGAATCGACCAGCTTGCGGACCCGCAGCGGGACGTTGTCCATGCGGTAGAAGGTCCCCTCCGCCGCCACGCCGGCGGGCGCCACGGGGATCACGACGGTGGCCCACCCGGTGGTGGTGTTGACGTGCGGCTCGAGATAGATGGTCGGGATCGCCTGGAGGGCGGCCACCGAGTCGCCCGGCAGATGCGCCCCGGGGTCGGTGGCGATGATGATCGCCGCGTCGACCTCCTCGCGCGCCAACAGGCCGAGCACGCTGAACTCGCCCGGGTTGTACCGCGGATACCCCCGGTTGAAGTTGACGGCGATGGGATAGCCGGTCTGCCAGCCCATGACCTGGTTACTGCCGGTCACGTTGCCGTGCCCGCGCATGGGCAGGCCGTAGAAGCGCGTGTAATCGTTGACCTCGCGGATCAGCGCGCCCAGCTCCTCCACGTTGAGGTCGTGGCCGCGGTCGTGGGTCACTCCGAGCCCGAAGAGGATGACGCCGTAGTCGGCCGCCTTGATCGCCTCGGCCAGCTCGCGCCACACGTGCAGCGGCACCCCGCCCACCTTGGCGTCCTCCTCGATCCCGATGCGCTTGCCGGCGACCAGCGCGCGCAGCAGCGTCGCCGTCTCGAAAGTGGAGCCCGGCTCGACCTGGATGAACTGGTCGGCCGCGGCCGTGGTCGAGGTGGGGCGCACGTCGATGGCCACGATCCTGCGCCCCTTGCGGCCCTCGGGGATGAACTGCCCCTTGACGGAGGCGGAGTAGCGGGCCTGATGCCGCTGGTGCGACTCGCGGGGGTTGCACCCCCAGAAGATCACCAGATCGGCGCGGTTCTTGACCTCCCCCAGTGTGCACGTTGCCAGCCCAACTTGCTGGCGGGCGATCACGCCCGGGCCGTGTCAGTAGGAGGAGACGTTGTCCAGACACCCCCCCAGAAGCTCGGCCAGCTCGACCGCCTCCGCCTGCGCCTCGGCGGTCGTGCTGCTGAGCCCGTAGACGAGCGGGTTGCGCGCCTGCCTGAGCAGGCGCGCCGCCTCCGCCACCGCCTCGCCGACGCCGACCTCGCGGCCGGCGATGCTCGGGACCGGCGTGTCGGACTGGGCGTGGAGGAACTTGTTGCGGCCGATGCCGCAGGCCTTCTTCACCTTGGTGATGCGGTCGTCCTCGACCTCCACGACCAGGTCGTCGCAGAGACAGCCGCAGTGGATGCACACCACATCTTCATGAACGACCATCGGCCGCTCACCCCCTCTGGGACGCGCGGGAAGACGGCTCGGGACCCGGGCCGTCGGCCGGCTCTATGGTCACCGGCTGCCGCTTCCACCGCGGCACACCCGTCCCATCGGTGTGCGCGCCGCTGAACAGCTGGTTGGCGACGGGCCCGAGCGGCAGGAAGAACAGGCCCCTGGGCACGTCGCCGGCATGACATGTCACGACGACCTCGCCGAAAGGACTCACGATCCGCGCGTGGTCGCCCTCGGAGAGCGCGAGCTCGGCCAGATCATCGGCGTTGATGCGCAGCGAGGCGATCTCCTCGAGATAGGCGTCGGAGAACTTGCCCTTCATCATCTCCATGCCCTGGCGACCGCTGCGGACGGTGACCAGGAGGCCCGTGATACCGCTCATGTGCCCCCGATCGCCTGGGTGGAGGGAGAAGGCGGAGCACCCCCGGTCCCGCCACCCGAGGCGGCGCGACGATCCGGGGCTCCGACCGGGAGAAGGAGTGACGCAGGGACGACACACATCTCCTGATGAGTGTAACAGCCCGCTGGGGAGCCTCCAAGGCCCGCGGCAGCTGCGCCTCAGCTCACGCCGAGCCCGAAGAACCGTTCGAAGAACTCCCCGAGCTTGGCGAGCACGCGCCGCTTCTTCTCGCCGTGTTCCCCTGCGGGCGAGAAGCGCGACGCCGGCGGCAACACCCTGGTGATCGCGGTCCCCGTCGCCTGCACGGCGCCGTCGCGGAAGGCCGCCTCGAGGAACTGGCGCGTCTCGGCCGGGCGGAGCCCCTCCGCCGCGATGATGGCGTCGAGCTCCGCCTCGCGCCTGGCGCGGACGAACGCCTGCCACTCCTCGTCGACCGCTCCGTCGACCGAGAGGGAATCCACGAAGGCCTCGATCAGGTCCTTCTTGTTGCGCAGGCTGGGGCTGGCGTCGACGGCGCGGCTGATCGACTCTCGTATCTCCACGTCGTCGCCGTCGCCGTGGGCCGCGCGCCACTTCTCGACCAGCATCAGGATGTAGTCGACGTTGATCTCGACCTGCTTGATGAGCTCGATCTCGAACACGATGTCGTCGTTGATCGGCGCCTTGTCCGCCTCGCGCCTGCCGCGGATCTCGGCGTAGAGGTCGAGGTACACGCTGCGGTAGTCCTGCGCCTGGCGCTCCGTGAGGATCTCGTTGCCGGCGAAGTCGTCGAACGAGACCAGGATGTTCTGCAGACGCAGGATCTCGCCGAAGAGCCCGATGAACTCCCTCTGCTCCGACTCCCCCACGACCGGCGTCCCCGGCGGGTACTGATGGAGCAGCAGCGCGACCTTCGCGGCGTACGTGGTGTAGTAGTCGCCGTACGGCTTGAGCAGCATGATCCCGCGCGCGTCCTTGTTGCCGAAGATCGCGATCGCATCGTTGGTCGCCTGCTCCAGGTCGCGGAACGAGACGATGTTGCCGTAGGTCTTCACGGAGTTGAGGATGCGGTTGGTGCGCGAGTACGCCTGCACCAGGCCGTGCAGGCGCAGATTCTTGTCCACGAACAACGTGTTGAGGGTCGTGGAGTCGAACCCCGTGAGGAACATGTTCACGACGACGACCAGGTCGATCTCGCGCTTCTTGAGACGCAGGGAGAGGTCTTTGTAGTAGTTCTGGAACCTGTCCCCCGAGGTGTCGAAGCTCGTGCCGAACATGGCGTTGTAGTCCCGGATCGCGGCGTCGAGGAAGTCACGTGAGGACTGGTCGAGGGCCCCGGTCTCGAAGCCCTCCTCGTCCAGGTAGTCGTCGACCGCCTCATTGGGGGCGTACGAGAAGATGACCCCGACTTTGAGCCTGCGGTCCGGCGGCAGCGCCCTCTGCTGCTCCTTGAACTCCAGGTAGTAGCGCTTGGCCGCCTCGATCGAGCCGGTGGCGAAGAGCGCGTTGAAGCCGCGCACGCGCCTGCCGAGCAGTGCGTACTGCTCGGCCCGCCGCGTCTTCTGGTCGAAGTGCTCCAGCGTGTAGCCGACGATCTGGCTGATGCGCTCGGGATCGAGGAGCGCCCTCTCCGTGTCGATCGCCGGGACCTGCTCGTCGGCGATGCTCTCCGGCAGCTTGACCGTGTTGACGTAGTCGATCCGGAACGGCAGCACGTTCCTGTCCGTGATGGCATCGACGATGGTGTAGGTGTGCAGCTTCTCGCCGAACGCCTGCTCCGTGGTCCTGAGCCGGGGGCTCCCCCCGCTCCCCGCGTTGACCGAGAAGATCGGCGTACCCGTGAAGCCGAAGAGGTTGTAACGCCGGAAGGCTTTGGTGATCGCGGTGTGCATCTCGCCGAACTGGGAGCGGTGGCATTCGTCGAAGATGATCACGATGTGGCCGTCGTAGATGCGGTGGCCTTTGTTCGCCGCGACGAAGGTCGAGAGCTTCTGGATCGTGGTGATGATGATTCGGGCGGAGGGGTCCTCGAGCTGCTTCTTCAGCACCGCCGTGGACGTGTTGGAGTTGGCGGCGCCCTTCTCGAACCGGTCGTACTCGCGCATGGTCTGGTAGTCGAGGTCCTTGCGGTCGACGACGAAGAGCACCTTGTCGACGCTCGGCAACCTGGTCGCGAGCTGCGCGGCCTTGAAGCTCGTGAGCGTCTTGCCCGAGCCCGTCGTGTGCCAGATGTAACCCCCGGCGGCGATCTTGCCGAGCTGCCTGTAGTTGGTGGAGATCTCGATGCGCTGGAGGATCCGCTCCGTGGCGACGATCTGGTACGGGCGCATCACCAGCAGCATGCGGTCGGCGGTGAGCACGCAGTACCGGCACAGGATGTTGAGCAGCGTGTGCCGCGCGAAGAACGTCCTGGCGAACCCGGTGAGGTCACGGATGGGGCGGTTGGTCGCGTCCGCCCACCACGAGGTGAACTCGAACGAGTTGGAGGTCTTGCGCACCCGCCGGGAGCCGGCCTTCTCGCTCACGTGCTGCCGGCGGGTCGTGTTGGAGTAGTACTTGGTGAGCGTGCCGTTGCTGATCACGAAGAGCTGCACGTAGTCGAACAGACCGGAGCCCGCCCAGAAGCTGTCACGTTGGTAGCGTTCGATCTGGTTGAAGGCCTCGCGGATGTCCACGCCGCGGCGCTTGAGCTCCACGTGCACCAGCGGCAAGCCGTTGACCAGCACCGTCACGTCGTAACGGTTCGAGCGCGCCGCACCGCCTCCGCCCTGGTCCGCACCCTCGCCCCCGGCCACCTCGTACTGGTTGATGACCTGGAGCCGGTTGTTGTGGACATTCGTCTTGTCGATGAGCGCGACGTTCTTGGTCGTCCCGTCGTCGCGCCTCAGGATCTGGACGTGATCCTCCTGGATGCGCAGCGTCTTCTCGACGGGACCCTCGTCGGCGCCGGCGATACTCTGCCGGAAGAACCGCTCCCATTCGCCTTCGCTGAACGTGATCCCGTTGAGCGCCTCGAGCTGCCTGCGCAGGTTCGCGATGAGCTCGGCCTCGCTCGTGAGCGGCAGGTACTCGTAGGCCTGAGCCTGGAGGACGCCGATGAACTCCCGCTCCAGCGCCGCCTCGGACTGATACGCCGCCTCGTCCGCGGTCTCCGAGACGTACTCGGCGACGACCGTGCTCTCGGCGCTCACGACGATGGGGTCGTAGCGCACGCCGCTGGGCGGGTCGGTCATGCTCTGCCTTGCGACGTCGTCATCCCACTTCCTCTGCCACTCCACCCACCACGCAGGCGGGACAAAAAACGCAGCAACTACTGCTAGATGCTACACTATTTGTCCCATGAGGAAGCCCAGCCGCAAGGCAGTCGAGGAAGCAGAGGCGATCTTCACCTCACGCGGTGGCGTGATGCGCACCGGCGATGTGCTCGATGCCGGCGTGCACCGGCGGACCCTGTACTGGATGCGCGACCATGGGCTGCTGGAGCAGATGAGCCGAGGCGTCTTCCATCTCGCAGAAGCTCCGCTGCCCGGGAGCTTCGACATACCCGCGGTCATGCAACGCGTGCCGGAAGGCGTGCTCTGCCTTGTCAGCGCACTCGATTACCACGGCATCGGCACGCAGATACCGAGAGCCGTCCACATCGCGCTGCCGCGGGAGACCCGCGCGCCCCGGCTCGACTACCCGCCCATCCGGGTGTTCCACATGAGTGAGCCTGCTCTGAGCGCAGGCGTGGAGGAGCACATGATGGGCGCCACGCGGCTTCGTGTCTTCAGTGCGGCCAAGACCGTCGCGGACTGCTTCAAGTACCGCAACAAGATCGGCCTCGATGTCGCGATCGAGGCGCTGCAGGAGACGATCCGCGAGCGCAAGGCAACGCCCGCCGAGATCGCGGAGTACGCACGCGTCGTCCGCGTGAGGACGGTCATCGGCCCGTATCTGATGGCGCTGCAGTGAGCGCAGACACACCGGCAAAGACGGGCGCTTCGGTGCGCGCCCGTCTCAAACGCAGGGCAGATGCGCTGGGACTCGCGTTCGACCAGGCGTTCCAGTACTACGCCATCGAGCGTTTTCTGTTTCGCCTCTCTCAGACGCACTGGGCCGACGCGCTGGTGATCAAAGGAGCAGCCATGCTCCGCGTGTGGGAAGGCGCGGTGGCCCGACCTACACGAGACATCGACTTCCTCGGGCGCCTCGACAACTCGCCCGAAACCGTCGAGCGAATGGTCCGAGAGTGCATCGGCATCGTGACGGACGACGGCCTGGAGTTCTCGCGAGAGGTGACTGTCACACGCATCACTGTCGAAGACCGATATCCCGGCGCCAGGGCGGTCATTCGGGCCGAACTCTCAGGGGCGCGCACCACACTCAGGCTCGACATCGGCATCGGAGACGCGGTCGTTCCTGACCCGGGATGGATCGACTACCCGTCGCTGCTCGATCTGGAATCGCCGCGGATCCTGGCCTACCGACCCGCCACGGCAGTGGCCGAGAAGTTCCAGACCATGATCGAGAAGGGACTGCTCAACAGCCGCGTGAAGGACTACTACGACGTCTGGATGCTCTCTCGCAGCGTGCAGTTCGACGGCGAGGAACTGCGCGAGGCCATACGGGCGACGTTCCAAAGGCGCGGGACGGCCGTTCCCAGCGTCCGCCCACCGGAAGTGAGCAACGAGTACACGAGTCAGTCCGTGACCCGCGCTCAGTGGACGTCGTTCGCGCGGCAGATGCACGCATCCGGAGTCGAGACTCCCCCCGACATGAGCCTTGTGATGGAGCAGGTGGCGGAGTTCATCGTGCCGGTGTCCCGGGCCGCGGCCGCAGGCGAGCCTTTCCGGCGGACATGGGACGCGGAGCGCGGCTGGCTCTGAGGTCCCACTCACTCCACCCCGCGGTTCTCCCAGTCACCATAGGTGCCGCCGTCGGAGTTCTTCCGCTCCCTCTTGTCCCGTGTGATGCGAGCACAGATGATGAGACGATCGCCGTGCTGAGTACCGAGGACATCACCTGGCTCCACCGCCTCACCGGCTACTCGGAGGACGAGATTCGCGCGGCGGTGCAGCGCGTGGATGGCTGGGGCTTCCAGAATCTGTCTGCCCAGATGGGCAGCGCCTCCTCCCCAGACGGGCACGTTGCGGCTATGATGCTCTGCCAGGCCATGGGCTGGCTGACGAGCGTCGGGGTCGATGAAGCCCGGCTACTGGCCAAGCTCCGGCGACCGGACGTCTGGTCGATGTGGACCGAGATCCGGGTCGCCGGCCTGATCGCACACCTCAGCGGTGCCGTCGAGGAGGTCGAGCTTGACGTGCCCGTCGGCGGGGACTCCGATCGTGACACGGACTTCCGGTTCCGCTTCACTCATGATCGGGATCTGCACCGCATCGAAGTCAAGGCGCTCGGCCTCTCGGCCAGGGAGCGCCAGTTCTGCAGCGACTGGGAGCCGGTGCTGCGGGCCGTTGTGCCATCGAGGGGCGTCTGCATCTTCCACGCCGACATCGATACTGCGCCGCCGCCGCTCAACCGCGAGACGCGCCGCGAGATGTGTCGCGACGTCGCCCGCCATGCGCGGCACCGGACGCCGCCCTGCGGTCCCGTCTCGGCGACCGTCGTGGTCGCTCACGGAACTCGGGAGCAGTACGTCAGACGCTTGGCCGCGAAGATAAGCGAGCATCTCTCGCAGCTGCCAGATTCTGACGTCGGATGGATGGCGTTCCACTGGGGCAACGGAGCGCCACTAGCAGGCTGCTGAAGAAGCAGCCTCCGGAAGCACTCAGGCCGAGCGACGTGTGAGGGAGCAGCGACGTGGGCGACCGGAGGGCGTTTCGGGCTCGCAGGCGGGGTGGGCAACCCCCGTTCCTGGCCCTCTACCTTACGCCGAAGCCGGCTCCGCCAGCAGGGTTCGCAGGCGCACCAGGTTGTAGGCCGCGCAGGCCAAGGTGAAGATCACGGCTGCTTTGGCCCGGCCGCGGTGGCGCAGCTTGTGCAGGCCGCCGACCGTCTTCATCCAGCCGAAGGGCTCCTCGACGGTCTTGCGGCGGCGCTGGGAGACGGCGTAGCCGGCATGCCGCGTCGTGCGCCCGTCGATGGCGCTGGCGCGCTTCTTGCGGGCGACGTGCGGGGTCGCGCCGAGCTCGCGCAGGCCGGCGACGAAGTCGGCCGTATCGTAGCCGCGGTCAGCGCCGACGGTGAGACGCCGACAGCCGGAGCGGCGGCGCTGACGCTCCACAAGCCGCAGCCCGGCTTCGCGCTCGCAGGTGCCGCTCGCCGTGGTCAGCTCGCAGTCGACGATGAGGCCGTGGCGGTTCTCGGTCAGGCTGTGGCCGGCGTAGCAGAGCCGGGCCTCCTGGCCGTTCCCCTTGCGGGCGAGCCTGGCCTCAGGGTCGGTGGCCGAGCGGTGCGTCGCGTTGCCGCGCTTCTCGCCGCGCCAGTCGATCTCGGGGTTGCGGCCGCCGCCGCGTGGGGGCGGCGGATCCTTCTCCTGGCTCCCGGCGATGGGCCGCAGGCTCTTCAGCGAGGCGGCCGCCTCGAGAAGCGTGCCGTCGAGCGAGAAGTGCTCGCGGGACAGCAGCTTGTGTGCCTCGGCCTGATCGCGGATCGCTTCGAAGAAGGCCTCGGCGACCTCGGCGGTGAGCAGGCGATCACGGTTCTTGGTGAACGTGGTCGGGTGCCAGACCGGCTCGTCCATGGGCAGGCCGACGAACCAGCGCAGGAGGAGGTTGTACCTGAGCTGCTCGCAGAGCCGGCGCTCGGAGGGGATGGCGTAGAGGATCTGCAGGAGCTGGGCGCGCAGCAGATATTCGGGTGCGACAGAGGGGCGGCCGCCGGAGGCGTAGAGCGCATCGAGGGTGGGCTTCATCTCGGCGAGGGCGACGTCGACCAGGGCGCGGATGGCGCGCAGCGGGTGGTCGTCCGGCACCACGTCCTCGAGCGAGGTCATGATGATGAACCCGGCCTGCAGCTCTTCCTCTCCACGCATCCCGCGCACCTCCCGGTCGCCTGCTTGGCACAGTAGCAGGTTCACCGGGCCGCAGCGGTGATCCTTCGGAAGGCTCTTCGTCAGCTTGAGGCAGGGCGTATTTCAGCAGCCTGCTAGAGCTCGTCGCGGAGGCCGTCTCCCAAGCTGACGTTCCGGAGCACATCGGCGGCGTGATCCTCGGCGGGTCGGCGATCATCCTGGACGGCCGGATGCACGACATGCTGATTATCGGGCAGCGAGGTGGCGACGGCAGGGAGGTCGACGTGCGCTCCAAGGTCGAGGGATTCGATGCTGCCCCCCTCGTGGACGGCTTCGAGTCGTCGGCCGGAGTGCGTCCGACAATCCTTCGCGTCCCGGGAGAGCACCGCCCGAGGGAGCTCATCGCGCGCGACGGAAGTGAGCTGTTCTGGCCCTACAACATCCTGCCGTCCCCTGATCCTTCGTACTGCGAGGAGGTGCGGTACGGCTGAGCGCCGTTCACCGAGCCAGGGTCCGTCACGCCTACTCAGAGACCCCCGACTCTGAGATACTCACGCGTATGGCGATCACGGTGACAGTCGAAGGGTACGGTTTCGTGTTCCCGGGTGTCATCGACGGTCCCCCATGGGCGACCTATCCCATTGGTACTACTGAGGATGTCAAGCAGCCCCGGGGCCACACCGCGAAGCTCGAGGTCGACGCATCGACAACGCTCAGGGACGTTCTGAATCAGGCGGCCGCCGAGTTCGGCATCTCGCTCAACCAACAGACGCTCGAGTACCGACCCGAGAGCACAGTGGCTGACCTAATCGACGGAGTCGCCTTCCACGTCCCCGGAGACGAGCAGCGGGCTTGGCTTCCCACGAACCGCTTCGTGCGTCGACTTCCGGCAATAGACTCGGCAGGCGCTCTCTGGGTCAAGGATTACCTCGAAGTCACAATCGAAGAACTTCGGCGAGCCAGCTCACTCGGCCTGACTGAGGGCGATGCCCTCCACCCCTACCTGCGCCCCGCGGTCTCAGCTGGTGCGATGGGCGGAGCGGCAGGGGAGTGGGCCAACGTCCTCGAGGCGCTGAAGTACCTTTGACACGTGCTAGATTCCTTGGCGCCGCTCGGCACACTCCCCACGCTCGTGTGGCTTGGGCGACCCATCCTCAAGAGGCTGCGTGGAAGTACTGACGCGGTTCGGACCACAAGTCCGCAACTCGCGGACAGGGGCATCCGGCCCGGCGAACTAGCCGTCATCCTTACTCGACGACAGTGGGAGCCCGGAGAGTGCGCCCGCCTGCTCGCGATGACCGAGGACAACGCGATCCAATACCTTGCCGTGCTCGGCTTCGAGCCTGACGAGAGGGGCGTCTGGGAGGTGAAGCCGCAGCTAGCTGCAGCCCTCGTCAGGGCTTCGGTCGACATCGTCACCAACAGCGAGATCGACCTGCATTCAGCGATGCAGGCAAGGATTGACTACTTGGTCCGGGTGACTGAGAAGGCAGGACGCCCTCCCGAACTCCAGGACATCTTCTCGGAGTCTGTGTAGTCCTGGAATCATGGTGAGAACGAGGACGACTGAAGGGTCCGTAGAAGAGTGGAGCGTCGAAAGGACGCGACTCCAGCCGGACCCCTCAAGCGTTCAGCATCAAGTCGCCAGACCCCCCTGCAGCGACTTGATCAACGCGCCTGTCGCTGACACCCGGAGCTCGTTCAACCCGCCGTCCATCACCGCCATGAACCACGGCCCCTCTGGACGCTGCGAAACAAGGCGCTCGATCTCCTGCCAGCGCCGCACTACTCGCACGAGGGCTTCCCAGTTGCTCAAGTCGCGCTTGCCCGCGATCCAGAAGACCCTGAGTCCATGCTCTCGCAGAGCCTTGAGCTCAGCGGGTTTGGTTCGGATCCGCTTGTCCCGTGCGACCACCACGAGTCGGCGGCGCGCCACCGCCGGCATCCAATCAACGTCTTCGCAGCCGAGAGGGATCTCGGGAACGAGTGCATGGCCCGTGTGAACGACATCCTTGCGAGCGATCGCCATGGCTTTGCCGAGTCCGAGCACACTCTCATCGAAGAAGAACCGCAGCTGCGCCGGGTCGGGCGTCATGCCGTCAGGCCGCGCGGCCCAATTCAAACCGCAGCGCGGCCTCCACGGCTTCAGTGGGCAGTTCGTAGAGGCTGGCGATCATCGCGATGGAATCGCCGGCACGGATCTGCTCGGCAATCAACTCGGTGCGCACGCTTCGCACCACGGGTTCACCAAACTGGCGCAGCGGATCCATAACTACCGTCTTGTTGTCTGGAGACGGATGGAGCCGGCGTACCTCAGGCATAGCGTCATAGTCAACGGACTGGACGAAACGCTCGGCCTCGGGGGTAAGCATGAGCTGACCGTTGCGCACGACCACGATGTGGAGTTGCTTCTCGAGCCCAGAGCGCTCCTGGGCCTTCTGGACCAGTTCCTTACCCTCGACATCCAAGAAGGGATACGCCAACGCGAGCGGATAGCGCGTGTTCAGCTGCTCGCGAAGCTGCTCGACAGCAGGCCGCATCCGAACGATGGGGACACCGGCGTTGCGGTACTCGCTCAGCAGGCGGGCCTCAACGAACTCGCCCCACGTCACAAGCTCGTCGCCCGTGGTCTTGATGCGGACTACGGGTGGGTACGTCTTGCCCCCGCGGCTGTAGCCGTCGATCCAGCGCTTGGCCGTCCCGCTGTTGAGAGCGAGCAAACGGTCGACCTGAGCCATGCCGTACACGGCCCTGTCGAGCAGACTAGCGACGTTCTCGCTCATCGATGTGGTCTTGCCCCTCCGCAGAACCTTTGGCGCTCAAGTCCAAGTATTCCACCCGGCGACGCTCCTGTCCTCCCATTGAGCGCTCACGGGGGTGACATTGAGCCCACACCGTGGAGTCACGCGATGCGACCGGCGACCAACGAGCGCGAGTCGCCTCAGGAGCACGCGCGCCAGGACTTACGCACCTCTGGCTACGCGACCATCTCCTTGAAAGTCAGCAGTCTATCGCGGTAGTGCTCGTACTGCTTGCGGCGGGCGACGAGCTCCGCGGGAAGGCCGCTGGAGAGATCGTTTACGAGCGCGTCGAACTTGTCGAGGATGGCGACGACGCGCGCTTGTTCCTCAAAGGGAGGATCCGGAACGGGGATCCTGTTGAGATTCGCCTGGTTCAGCTTTGGTTGGGCACCGCCTGACACGAACGGTGAAAGGTCAATTGAGTTCAGGTAGATCTCGATGAAACGACGCTCCGAGTACGTACTGAACGCCAGGACATGGGCATGGTTGTTCACCCATGTTCTGCCGCTGATCGAGAATGCAATGGGGGTTGATCGAGCCAGCAGGTTCGCGCCATCCTCAGACACGAGCAGGTAGTCTCCATCGAAAATGTACTCGCTGACGTAGTCAACCACGCCCGAGGCGCCGTAGTACGGAATCCGTCCAGGCGTCCGCGCTGACTTCGTGACCGGTCGACGTTGCGCGTCCAAGTTGACGGCAACCTCACCGAGTGTCGCCCACCGGACCCCCCCCTCGGGGAAGGTC